>WBZO01005492.1_pt1 | contig 12892 bp, 11 predicted proteins | sample 5204261 | NCBI WGS metagenome assembly WBZO01 (sample SAMN12412400, study PRJNA552823) | activated sludge metagenome | isolation source: activated sludge from anammox sidestream of wastewater treatment plant... | place: USA: North Carolina | collected 2017-09
AACGGCGATGGGTTCAGCCAGTATTCTGTGCGACAGGGTACGGATCGAAGAAAAAGAGATTTTGGATGCGCTCGAGCGCGCCGGAATCGTGGCGACGACCTTGTCACCGTCGGCTGAACCGGTGCCGCTGACCCAGTCGCTCGTTTCTTCTGGACCGTTCAATGGATTCGAACTGCTCGTCGATCGTTGTCGGGATCGCACCTCGGCCGGGCATCTGATGTCGGTCGCCGCCGATCTCGGTCTTCCGGTCATTGGCGGCGGCATCGCATCCACCGGGAATCGACTGGAGATCGCTCGAGCGTTGCAGAGGGCAGGAGTCGCCAGACCAGAGACATATCTGGCGTCGTCGGAAGAGGCCGGCATGGCCGCCCTGCGGCTGGTCGGATTCCCCGCCACTCTCTTCTCACTCTCCCCGAGCAAGGCGCCCCAGCCGGTGATGGATGAAGACATCGCCGAAGCGCTTCTCGAGCATCGGCATACGCTCCTGGCTCCGGCTGCCAGAACGATGCTGGTCCAGGTCGCGTCACCCAGCGAAACGGAAATTGCCACGATCGTCGTGGTGAATGGGCGAGCCGAAGCCAGCGCTGCGGCCGGTCGCGAACATCTGCGGGAAACCACAGTGTTCCGGCTGGCCGAGCAGGCAGCGGCGGCACTCGGGGCGTCGCTCATCGGCGTTCAAATTACCGAAGTCGATGGGCAACTGGTGGTCTGGGACGTCGATCCCGTCCCCGACTTTCGAGGCATGGTACCCACAGGAGAGCGAAGCGTCGGCGAAGCGATCGCCAGTCTGGTCGTGGGCATGTCTGCCTCGAAACCCCGAGAGGAGGGGGACCGTGCGGTACCCCTCTCCATCTAGCGTGGCCAGCGATACGGATCGGCGGGCCATCGATCTCTTGCACGGACTGGTGGCCATCCCGAGTCTGAGCGCCGACGAGTCGCGGGCCGTTGCGTGGCTTACCGATCGGATGGCTGAACTCGGGCTCGACGCGCACATCGACGCGGCCGGCAATGCGGTCGGGAAGAAGGGCGATGGCCCAATATCGATTGTTCTTCTCGGACACATCGACACCGTGCCAGGCGATATACCAGTCCGAACCGAGGACGGCGTTCTGCACGGGCGCGGCGCCGTCGACGCGAAAGGTCCTCTGGCCACATTTGTCGCCGCCGCTGCCGCTGCTACCGGTGTCAACGCCACGATCACGGTGGTCGGCGCCGTCGGCGAAGAAGCGATCGGCTCCCTTGGCGCCAATCACGTCAAGACCTGGCCGGCGCCCGACTACTGCATCATCGGCGAACCAAGCAGCTGGGATCAGATTTGCCTCGGCTATCGCGGCACGATCTCGTTCGAATACGTGTTGCGGCAGGATTCCCGCCATACCGCCGGTCCGGGAGAATCCGTCGCTGAACAGGCGGTGACCTACTGGACAGCGCTCACGGCCCGCCTGGCGGCGATCAATGGCGATGCGACCGGCTTCAATGCCATCGGGCCGTCTCTGCGCTCGTTCAATACCAGCGGTGACGGATTGCAGGATGAGGCAAGACTTTCCATCGGGCTGCGATTGCCACCGTCGATCGGCTCTCACCAGATTCTGCCCATCGTGCACGAACTGACCGGAAAAGCAGAGATCACCGTGTTCGGGGTGCAGGAGGGGTATCAGACCGATAAGCGCTCGCCACTGACGGCGCCGTTTCTGCGCGCCATCAGAGCCCGAGGCGGCACTCCACGGTTCACCCGCAAACTGGGCACCTCGGACATGAGCGTCGTCGGCACCGTCTGGCAATGCCCCATCGTGGCCTATGGTCCCGGCGACTCCTCGCTCGATCATACGCCTGAAGAGCGTATCGTTATCGACGATTATCTGTCGGCCGTCTGGATCCTTACGGAAGTGCTCAACACACTATGACCTCAATGAATGGATTCGCCACCGGCAGCAGACATCGCGATGGCACTCTGCGGCTTGCCGTTCTCGTCTCCTACCTTCGCGTCGAAGAAAAGCTGATTCTTGCGGCAGCTCGGGAGCGCGGCGTCGATGTCCGCACACTCATGGATCGCAAGCTGGTGCTCGACATCACCTCCGGCGTGGCCAACCAGCCGGAACTCGACGTCGATGTGGTCCTCGATCGCGGCGTTGCCCATTCCCGCGCTGCCTACACGTTGCGCGCCCTGGAGACCTGGGGCATTCCCACGATTAATCGTTCATCGGCAACAGCAATCTGTGACGATAAAGCCTATTGCAGTCTGGCCCTGGCGGCGGCGGGCATCCCCACTCCCAGGACGCTGCTGGCGTTCTCGGTCGAATCCGGTCTGGAAGCATGTGAAGCGCTCGGCTATCCGGCGGTCCTGAAACCAGTGACCGGTTCCTGGGGAAGACTCCTGACCAAAGTCAATGGTCCGGAACAGGCGCGGGTCATTCTCGAACAAAAACTCGAAGTCGGATCGTTCCATCACGGTATTTTTTATGTTCAGGAGTTTCTCGACAAACCTGGTCGGGATATTCGCTGCTTTGTGGTCGGCGACCGGGTTCTCGCCGCCTCATATCGGGCCTCCGAGCACTGGATTACCAACACGGCGCGGGGTGCCACGCCGCATGCCTGCCCGGTGACACCACAGATCGAAGAACTCTCACTCCGCTCCTGCGCCTCGGTCGGCGCACGCATCGCCGGTGTCGATCTGATCGAGACCTTCGACGGCTACTCCGTCATCGAGGTCAACACCGGAGGAGAATTCCACGGGCTCCTTTCGACGACCGAAGTGAACATCGCTGCGGAGATTGTCGAGGAAGCGACGCGACTCGGTCGTTCGGCGCTCGCCGAACGCATGCATTCGGGGGACTGACGACGATCGTTGACAGAACCCTCAGAATATCCATAATCTCATAGCGAAAGGCTTGGACGAGGACAGAGCCAACGGGCATGGGATCCCAGCGAGCGGAACAATCAGGTGGAAGTTCCGCGATAGTCCACCCGTCTGGAGAAGACCTCCGAGCCGCCGGAAGAACGGTCTCGCTGAAGACCTATTAGAACCGGCCGGGCACTCCCGTTAACGAGGTTGAGGCGAAATATCGCCTCATGAGGCCGATTTGCGCAAGCAGTCGGCGCACAAAGGTGGCACCACGGAGCGAGACCCTCCGTCCTTTGGACGTTGGGTCTTTGACGTTTATCAGGACAGCGGCACAAACCGCTGGTCGCCGCCGGAGAATTGGATCGTGCATAGCTCACTGACAGTCGGCATTCTGATGTCCCGGGTTCGTGTGGAAGAGAAGCTCCTGCTCGCCGAGCTCGAATCACGCGGGGTCACCATCGTGCGGTTTGACGACCGCGAACTCTTTCTGGACATCGCCACGCCATCCATGGGCTGTGATGTCCTGCTGGAACGCGCGATCAACCACCTGCGAGCGCTCTACATCCTGAAGGTGCTCAATGACTGGGGAGTGCCAACAGTCAATACCTACGATGTAGCCAATACCTGCGGGGACAAACTGCTGACCACCACGGCGCTCATTCGCAACAATGTGCCAAGTCCACGGACGATTCTCTCCTTCACGCCCGAGTCGGCGCTGGAAGCGATCGAGACGATCGGCTATCCGGTGGTGATGAAACCAGCAGTCGGATCCTGGGGGCGTCTCCTGGCGAGAATCAACGATCGCGATGCGGCCGAAGCAATTCTCGAACACAAGGTCACCCTTGGCTCCTTCCATCATGGTGCATTCTATGTGCAGGAATATGTACGAAAACCGGGCCGGGACATTCGCTCGTTCGTCGTCGGCGATGAAACGATCTGCGCCATCTACCGCACCTCGCCGCACTGGATAACCAACACCGCTCGCGGAGGTCAGGCGTCGAACTGCCCCGTCACCCCGGAAATCGACGAGATCTCGCGGGCAGCGGCTCGGGCGGTCGGCGGTGGCGTGGTCGCCGTCGATCTCCTGGAAAGCGAACGGGGATTGCTGGTCAATGAGGTCAACTACACGATGGAGTTTCGCAACAGTATCGACACCACGGGAGTGAATATCCCGGCGAGGATCGTCGACTATGTCATCGATGTCGGGAGAAATGGCCTGCCGTCCACTGCCGACTCCCTCGCAGCACCTGCGGTCTGAACAGCGTAACGAATCACCACGAAGAAGAGGAGGTAAATCCAGATGAGGCTCAAGGTTTCGATTGTCGGAGGGTCAGGGTATGGCGGCGGCGAGCTGATCCGGCTGCTTCTCAGTCACCCGGGGGCTGAGCTACAGCAGGTCACGTCGGAGCGAAGCGCCGGCAAGTTCGTCCACGCGTCTCACCCGAATCTGCGCAAGCGGACCCAGATCAAGTTCACCCCCAGTGCCGATCTGAAACCGTGCGACGTGCTTTTCATCGCACTGCCGCACGGTGTCTCCATGACCCGCATGAGCGAATTTCGCCAGATCGCGCCGATCATCATCGATCTCAGCGCGGACTTTCGCCTGAACGATCCTTCAGGCTATCCGACCTGGTATGACCACGAACACAATGACCCCGAGCTCCTGGCGAAATTCGTCTATGGGATCCCGGAACTCCACCGCGAAGAAATTCGCACTGCCGACCTGATCGCCAGTGCGGGGTGCATGGCCACAACATCCATCCTCGGGCTCTATCCCCTGTTCAAGGCGGGTATTGTCGATCTGACCATGCCGGTGGTGATCGAGGCAAAAGCCGGTTCGTCCGGATCGGGCGGGGCGCCCGGACTCGCTTCCCATCACCCGGAGCGACAAGGTGTCATGCGCTCCTTCAAACCGACCGGGCACCGCCACTCCGGCGAGATCATCCAGGAACTGACGTTCGACGGCAATGCCCCCAAAGTCGCCTTCTCCGCCACATCGGTTGAAGCGGTACGCGGCATTCTGGCCACGTCCCACGTGTTTCTGAAAGATGAATTGTCCGACAAGGAAGTCTGGTCGTACTACCGATCCGCCTTCAAGGACGAGCCATTTCTGCGCATCGTCAAAGAGTCGAGCGGCATCCATCGCTATCCCGAACCAAAAATTCTCTCTGGTTCGAACTATTGCGACGTCGGTTTCGAACGCGATCCGCACAGCAAGCGAGTTGTGGTGATGTCGGCGCTCGACAACCTGATGAAGGGCGCTGCGGGGCAGGCTGTTCAGGCGTTCAACCTGCGCTGCGGGTTCGAAGAAACCTGCGCGATCGACTTTCCGGGACTCCACCCGATATAGGGGTCCGACACGAAACATGAAGAGCATCCTTGCCTGACTGCGGCAAGGTGTCAGCACAAGAAAACACGGGGCTTTGGTATGCAATACGGATTTGTCATCACCGAGGGTACGGCGCAGGATTTCGTCGACCTCGCAGTTCTTATCGAAGAATCAGGCTGGGACGCCGCGTTCAGCTGGGAAGTGGTCTACGGTCTCGATCCCTGGGTTCTGCAGGGGGCCATGGCGACCAAAACCTCGCGGGTCAGACTGGGTCCGTTGCTGACACCCCCTTCGCGCCGGCGCCCCTGGAAACTCGCCGCCGAAGTGGCCACGGTCGATCTGATCTCGAACGGGCGAGCGGTGCTGATGATCGGACTGGGTGCGACTGATACCGGTTTCGATGCGGTGGGGGAAGAAACCGATCGCAAAGTGCGCGCCGAACTGGTCGACGAATCGATCGATCTGATGAAACACTTCTGGTCGGGAGAGCCATTCGTCCATCACGGAAAGCATTATCAGGTCGATTGGTCGGACAAGAAGACCTGGGATATCAAACCGGTTCAGCAGCCGCCACCAATCTGGACAGTGGCGCTCTGGCCAAACAAGCGATCGATGGAGCGTGCGTTCCGAGTCGAAGGGTGTCTGCCATTCGTCAAGGGCGACAATCCGATGGAGAACGCGATTACGCCAGCGCATGTTGCGGACATCCGAGCGGAGGCCATCGCCCACAAGGGAGAACATGCGCCATTCGACATCGTCATCGAAGGTGTCACGCCGATCGGTGACGACGACGCCAGGGCTCGGGTTCGTGCGTTCGAAGCCGCCGGCGCGACCTGGTGGGTCGAATCGATGTGGTTTACGGAAGGTGGCATCGATGCGCTGAGAGAGCGCATCAAAGCCGGACCGCCGAGATCGGAGTAACGGGGTGGGCGCTGAGCACGCTGCTTGCTGCACGGCGCCCGGAGAGGCAGGGGGAGAGACGCCATGTATGTGCTGAAGCTGGGTGGCGGCGCCGGAATTACTCAGGATGCGTTTGACAATTTCGCCGCAGATCTGGCCACACTCGAGGGTCAGTTCGTGGTTGTCCACGGCGCGAATGCCGAGTTCAGCCGGCTCAGCGCGGCGCTCGGTCAACCGCCACGCATGATCACCAATGACAAAGGTCGCGTTTCCCGTTACACCGACCGGGAAACGATGGAAACCATGCTGATGGCCTATTGTGGCAAGGTCAACAAACTCCTTGTGGCCACGATGCAGCATGCCGGCGTTAACGCGGTCGGTCTCAGTGGCATCGATGGTCATCTGGCTACCGGAACTCGCAAACCGACCATTCGCGGCACTGAGGATGGCAAAGTCAAGGTCCTGCGGGACGACCATGCCGGTTCGCTGAAAGCAGTCGATACACGCCTCGTGACCCTTCTGCTGGACGCCGGCTACCTTCCCGTACTCACGCCTCCCGCCATCGATCTGGCGGAAGGCACGCCGATCAACGTCGACGGCGATCGGCTATCGCTCGAATTGGCGCTGGCCCTCGGCGCAGAAGGGTTGATCTTTTTCGCCGACACCCCTGGTCTGCTGCGCGACCGTGACGACGAATCCACCCTCATCGAGGAGATCGACGCGTCCGATCACGACAAAGCGATGGCCGCCGCACAGGGACGCATGAAGGTAAAAGTCGAGACCGCCGTCAAAGCGGTGGAGCAGGGCGTCGGGCGGGTGATCTTCGCCGACGGACGCACCAGCCGCCCGGTCACCGATGCACTGGCCGGCAAAGGCACTGTCGTTCGCAATGCCAGTTGACCCAATCAGAAAGGACCCGACCGCCATGACCGCGCCATTTCCCACGCTGCAGCTCGACCTGATCGCCGAAATCGAACGGGACCGGCAGATTCCGCTCTATGCCAAACGCGACATCGCGCTGGTGAGGGGCGAAGGCGCATACCTGTTCGATTCCGACGGCAATCGGTATCTCGATGCCATGAGTAACTACGGCGTCGCCGCCCTCGGCCATGCCGATCCCGAGTACGCCAGCGCACTCCTCGACCAACTTCAACACCTGACCACCTGTCATCAGAGTTTTTACAACGACGCCAGAGCGGCGGCGCTCGCAGCGATCGGCCGGATCGCCCCGGCAGGGCTCGGCCGCACATTCTTCTCCAACTCGGGCGCCGAAGCGATCGAGGCGGCGATCAAGTTTGCGCGCATCGCCACCGGCCGCAACCACTTCGTGGCCGCTCGCCGCGGCTATCACGGCCGGACGCTCGGAGCACTCGCCGTCACCGCCGACCCCAAATACCGCGGCCCCTTTGAACCATTCGGCTCTGAGATCACCCACGTGCCCTACAACGACGCCGAAGCGATCGAAGCGGCGATCACCGAACAAACCGCCGCTGTCATTCTCGAACCGATTCAGGGTGAAGCCGGCGTCTATCCCGGTGAGAGCGCTTTTCTTCAGGCGGCTCGCCACGCGGCGTCCGCCTATGGCGCACTTTTCATCGCCGACGAGATCCAGACGGGTTTCCGCACCGGCGCACCCTTCGCGATCACCTCGTCCGGCGTGGCGCCTGACATCATCTGCTCTGCCAAGGCCATCGGCAACGGCTTTCCCATCGGAGTCACGCTGGTCACCGACGACGTGTCTGACCGGGTCCCGGCCGGAACTCATGGCACCACATTTGGGGCGAATCCGCTGGCCTGCCGGGCGGTCGTCGCTACCCTCGACGCGTTCGAAAAACGTGATCTCTACGCGAATTCGGCACGCGTCGGCACCGCATTGATCGAAGCCATTCAATCGCTCGAGCATCCGAAGATTCGGGCCGTGCGCGGCAGAGGTCTGATGATCGGCGTCGAGCTAAAGGAACGGGTTACCCCGACCCTCAAAGCGATGCAGGAGCGCGGCGTGCTGGCGTTGCCCGCCAGCCCGGTCGTTTTCCGTCTTCTGCCGCCGCTGATCTGGAATCAGGGTCATGCCGACGAGTTTCTCGCCGCTTTGACCGATGCGCTCGGGTAGCGACAACGCCGGATCGATAGCCGTCCTGCGCACTACTGCGCTGGTCTTCCTCTTCGGAGTCTGCTCGTTTGCCTCGATACAGGTGAGTGCGCAGCCTGCGTCGGCCGATTGCGCTCCGCTGGCCGTCGCCACTGCCCCACAGACACCCGGGCAACCGCTCACGGCCGATGAGGTCGTGTTGACGGGTGTCAATGGGGAGGAACGTGCCCGCGCGGTATTCAGTCAGCCTTTGCAGGTCACTCCGTCCACCGTGCCCAGCCGATCGATCGTGCGCTCGCTCGGGAACGTTTACGGGGTGCTCGCACTACCCGACTCTGGTGGCAGCGTGGCAACGATCACCCCAATCGACATCCTGGCCGGAGAAAACACTGTTCAACATGGCGGTCCCGCTTTCCTGGTGTCCGAGGACTCCCGATTCGACCTGTTTCACGATCCTGCCGCGCTGAGCGCATATCTCGTCGACATCGTTTCCGGCGACGGGCTGGCGCTGTCTGAACTCGTTGACGGGTCGGGCACTATTGTCAGCGCCGCGGTCGCACCCGGTGACCGCTGGCTGGCCACCTGGACCGGTCGTACGATCATCCTGGCCGATCTCACCACAGGGTCTCTAACCGATCTCTCGACTGATGATGAGGAGCTCGGGGCTCCATCGTTTTCGGACGCCGGTTCGGGTCTCTATTTCCTCAGGCGTGGCGCGGACAATCAGGCGAAGATCGTACTCCACAATCTGGCGAGCGGGACCGAAACGCAACTGGGCAATACAAGAGCGTGGTTCTGGCTTCGGCATTTTCCCGGTGACATTCTGATTGCGCAGAACCCGGAAGGGCTTTATCGAGTGCCACTGGACGGCAGCGCTCCCATTGCGCTTCTGTCACTGAATGCTGAAATGCGCCCTCGCATGATCGATCCGCAGGGACAAAAGCTTCTGGTGGAGATCCGCGCATCCGACGCACCGAAATGGGTGCTGGTCGACCTGACCGGCGCCGGCGGTTTCGAAATGCCGGACCTGACCGGTTTATACCTGCCGTCCGCCGACCCTCAGGCCAGTTGGGCCCTGCTCCTGCCACAGGAAGGTCCCCAACAGGGTGTTCCCGGCGCTCCCTACACGACCGTCGATCTCGCCACAGGAGCCACCACGACGGTACTCACCCAGGATTCCGACGCGACCTATCTGTTCGAAGCCGCCACCGGCAGCAATGGACAGTTCTCCCTCGTGCGCAGTCTTTCAACCGCGGTTGGCAGACTCTGGCTGATCGATGCCCAGCAGGGAATCGCCGAACTCATCGCCTCATCTCCCGGCGGAGCGGCGGGTGTTTTATCCCCCGATGGCTGCTATCTGGCGTATGGCGTGTTCGACACCATCGGCGAGGGTCGCCAGGGCAACGTCGAGGTCATCGATCTGCACACCAGACAGGTGACCACAACCATCACCGATGCGATTCTCCTCGGCTGGGCGAGCACCGGCTGATATGTCACTTCGCGATCAGGATGCGAGTCCCGATGCCACCCGCTCCTCGTCAGCGATCGCTGCCAATCGAGACCGGATCTCCCCCACGGCGTCCGCCATCGGCGCGAATTCCGGTTCGGCAGCCGTACGGCGTTTGATCTCGATCTGTCCCCTGGCCAGATTGCGACTGCTGACCGCCACGCGCAGCGGCAGGCCAATCAGGTCGGCATCGTTGAACTTCACCCCGGGCCGTTCGTCCCGATCGTCGAACAGCACTTCGACGCCTGCCGCCCTTAGCGCATCGTAGAGTGCCTCGGCGGCCGCCATCGTGTCTGCATCGTCGGCCGAGCCGATCGCCACCAGCGACACATGATATGGGGCAATCTCCAGCGGCCAGATGATCCCTTTGTCATCGTGGCGCTGTTCAATCACCGTCGCCATCATCCTTCCGCTGCCGATGCCATACGACCCCATGACGACAGGATGCTCCTGCCCTTCGGCGTCGAGATAGGTGGCGCCGAGTGTTTTGGCGTAACTGGTGCCGAGCTTGAAAATATTGCCGACTTCGATAGCCCGTTCGGCATGCATCGGTTTACCGCAGTTCGGGCAGGCATCGCCATCCTGCGCCGATGCGATGTCCGCCACGACATCGGCCTGAAAATCGCGACCGAGATTGACATTGAGCATGTGGTATCCCGGTTTGTTTGCTCCGGCCACCAGGTTCTGCGCATCCCGCACACTCTCGTCCACAACCACGAAGGCGCCACTGACCCCGACCGGCGAACCATAGCCCGCTTCGGCGCCGATGCTGCGGATCTGCTCCAACGTCGCCGGAACCAGTCCCAACTCGCCGGTCGCCATTCGCAACTTGGTTTCATTGATATCCAGATCGCCTCGGATAACGGCAAAAATGAATCGGCCCGATGCGCCGGTGAAAAAGACAGCCTTGGCCGTACGGGACGTCGGAATCTGCAGAAAGTCGGCGAGGAGCTGAATGGTGGTGGTGTTCGGAGTCTCCACTTCCTTCATCGGCAGCAGTTGTTCCGCCGGCGCAGATGTCCGCCCGAATCTGGCCACCTCCTGATTCGCCGCATATCCACAATCGTCACAAATGAGAATCGTGTCCTCGCCATTCGGCGAAAAGGCCATGAACTCCTCGGACTTCGAACCGCCCATCATCCCCACGTCGGCGCCAACCACGATGAAATCCAGACCAGCCCTCCGGAAAATCCGATCATAGGCCACCCAATGCTTCTGATAAGAAACGTCGAGCCCCGCCTCGTCTAGGTCGAGTGAGTAGGAGTCCTTCATCGTGAACTCACGCAGGCGGATCAAACCGCCACGGGAGCGCGGTTCGTCGCGAAACTTCGTCTGCAGGTGGTAAATGATCTGCGGCAACTGCCGGTACGAGTTGATCTCCGACGCCGCCAGCGAACCCACCACTTCCTCGTGGGTCATCGCCAGCACCATATCCCGGTCCGAGCGGTCTTTCCATCGGGCCAGTTCCGGACCGATCGTCTGGTACCGTCCCGACTCACGCCAGAGATCGGCAGGATGCACGACCGGCATCATCATTTCCTGACCGCCAATCGCGTCGATCTCTTCGCGAATCAGGTCCTCAATCTTGTTGATCACCCGCCAGCCCAGCGGCAGGATGCTGAACAACCCCGCCCCGAGCGGCCGGATCAAACCTGCCCGCAAACTGAGCTGATGACTGATGATTTCCACATCAGCCGGAGCTGTTCGCAATGTGCGACCGAACATGTGGGACATTCGCATAGGAGATCGACCTCGAATCAGACAACACCCCGCCCCGACAAGGGGCCCAACCCGCCAATTCTACGCGCCAGCGCACGGAAGAGGGAACACACACGAAAACAGGCGGGACAATGCCCGCCTGCTTTCCATCAAGGTGTGTCTTCGCTATGACTCGTCCGTCTCCGAAAGCGATCGAATGAACGCAATCAGATTGGCGACGTCATCGTCGGTCAGAATCGAACCATATGGCGGCATCGCCCCGGCCGGGAATCCTTTGACCACCTTCGCATTGGGATCGAGGATCGATTCCATCAGATAAGCATCGTCGGCAATCACTGTGGAACCGTCTTCGAGTTCGACTTCGTGCCCATAGAGCCCGAGCCAGGTCGGTCCGACCATCTGGCTGCCGTCGGTCGAGTGGCAGGCCAGACACTGCGCGGCTACTTTCTTACCCGCTTCAACGTCGCCGGTGATGGCCACAGGCGACGCTGCGGGTGATGCCGCAGGGGAACCGGCCGGCGATGCCTCAGGCGTCGCCTTGTCCCCCTGGAGAGCGCTCCCACCCAGCGGCCCGGCGATCAAAACCGCCATGACCAGACCGATGACCGATACCAGAACCCAGGCTCTGCGCGCCATTCGTGTGTCTCCAGCCTTCACTCAGTTCCCTTCCGTTTCCATCATTGCCTCGAATGTCCAGTTCTTCAGCAAATCATCCCACCTATAGACTACTCCCATCTGCTCCGCGGCGAATGCCTGGGCGTCCGCTTCCGTGTCAAACGGGAAAACGCCGGATCCCATCGGGGTCGGCATTTCCATGGTCACCACATACCAGGCGGCCGTCGCGTCCATCCACTCCAGCGAGGGAAATCCGTGCACCCAGGCTTTTCGGTCACCGAGCCCGCTTTCCTGAATGCTCGCGACCATCTCACCGGCGTCATCGAATACTTCCGCGTTCCCTTTGGCATCCACAATACCACTGGCGAACCGCTCCTCGGAGATGATCATGCCGCAGCGGTCACAATTGTCCCGTCCAAACTTGATCGCCGGAGGATCGTCAGCCGACGGTCCATCATCCCCGCAGCCGACCAGCAGAACCGGAAGTGCCACACCGCTGACCAGAAGCGCCCGTCGCGTAATCATTGGAAATCCGTTCTCTTGAAGAGCCAGTAGCCAATCGGCAGCGGTACTATGATCCAGAGAGCCAGCAACCCCAGCATCAGATAGGAGAAGCTGCTGCCGAAGCGGTCGACTGCGTAGATCCCCGCCGGCCCCAGGACATCGAGCGATGTGTGCAGCAGATCCACGCTCACCAGTTTGTAGACATCAAGTGGGTTCAGTGCTGTCAAAGCCAGCAGCGTATCCGGACTCAGTCCGAGCATGATCGAACTGCCCATGATTCCCAGGTCGCCCACGATCACGAAGAGGAGCCAGACTGTCAGGGCGATACCCAGTGCGGCGGCTGTTTGCCGGGAGAAGCTCGAAATGGCAATGCCGATGCTCAGCATG
>WBZO01005495.1_pt1 | contig 12889 bp, 10 predicted proteins | sample 5204261 | NCBI WGS metagenome assembly WBZO01 (sample SAMN12412400, study PRJNA552823) | activated sludge metagenome | isolation source: activated sludge from anammox sidestream of wastewater treatment plant... | place: USA: North Carolina | collected 2017-09
ATGTTCAGGCGGCCATCACCTTCCGCAGCAATCCTGCCCTGTTCCTTCGGCTGTCGGGCAGCCAAGGCGATGATGGGCTGCAGGGCAGCTTCACCGCCTCCGGCGGGGGAAGCTTCTGGCAAGGGAAGTTCGCTGCCACCCAAATGACTACGGCCGCCGGAGAGGTCATCGGCACAGAAGTCATATTTGCGAATTTCACCCCCCTGGACGAGGACCTCATGCCCAAGCCAACCCTGTACCTGGACCCTGAGGCAAACTGGAGCGCACAGCAAGATAGCGGTGTTAGGGAGACCTTCGTCATCAGGTATCAAAGAAACACCGTCCTCATGTGCAGAAAGAAGCCATTGATATGGGATTGGTGGCTGTAAGACTCTGGTTGAGAGATCCACAATATCATCATGGACAGGGATATAAATAGAGGCGCAATTAATTTTTCATGTGAGGGGGATAAGATGATGAAAGCTATTTTAGCTCTGGCCTTTGTAGCCCTGGCAGCACTATGTGCTTCATCTAGTTCTCAGGAAGATATGGCGAAGGAAGACACAGCCGGTTATTGGCTGAACAAGGGCAACGAGTCGCGTGAAATGGCAATAAATGAAATGCAAAATCAGACTGCCCGAGAGATATTTCTTCAGGAAGCCCGCGAGGCCTATGATAATGCCATAGAGATCGATCCTCAATCGGCATCGGCCTGGTTTAAGAAGGGAGAGCTTCAGATCGATTTCCTCGGCAATTATGAGGAAGCCCTTAATGCTTTCAATAAATCCATACAGATCAATCCGCAATTTGAAGATGCCTGGTATCAGAAAGGCAAAACCCTGACTGGCTTTGGATATTTTGAAGAAGCCCTGGAATCCTATAATAAATCTCTTGAGATAAATCCAAACTCATCCGATGCCTGGTACTGGAAAGCAGGCGTTCTGGCCGAACTGAGCAGGCACGAAGAGGCAGTCCCTGCCTACGATAAGGCCATTGAGCTCGATCCCACTCAAGCATCATACTGGCTGGACAGAGGCGGCGCTCTCAACAGACTCAATCGCACTGAAGGGGCAAACGCTTCTTTCACAAGAGCAGTTGAGCTCTACGACGAGGCCATCGAGCAAAATCCCAAGAGTATAATGGCCTGGCAGGGCAAAGGCACGGCCTTTTACCACCTGGGAAGGCTCAATGAGTCGATACAGTGCTTCGACAAGGTCATAGAGCTGGCTCCCATGTACTATAGGTCCTACTACTATAAGGGAAAGGCACTGCAGGATTTGGGCCGTGAGGTCGAAGCAGAGGAACTCTTCGCCAGGTCCAAGGAGCTGGGCGGCATATAAGCCCATCTTTTACTTTTTGCATCGATGATGGGCAGAGATTTGATCTATGGCAATGGCGCACACTCAATGCCGCCAGTATTCTTGTCCCAGTCATAGCTCCTTAAACGTCGTAGTACCCAATAACATGGATTTTTTAGCTTTGCTAATGGCTCAGGAGATGTCTTTCATCAAAAAGGAACCTTCATGAACATCTGAACGCTCCATCTCTCAAGATTTTCTCCCATGTTCATCGTTCATTCAATCAATCATTTATCTACAGTTCACGCCCAGAAGAGGTTGGCAGGCATTTCGAACGAGAGATGTCCGCATAAATGAAAGAAGTCGAGGAATAGAGCAGAAAGGAGAGTTTGGGAATGAATGAAAAAAGAGTGAATGATCTGAGAGCGAATGCAAAAAAGATGAGGGCCTGGATGAGAATCCCCCTCATCCTGGCCGTTCTCTTTGTGCTATGTCTAGCAGCTGTAGCGCAGGAGAATACTGCAGATAGCTGGTATCAAGAGGGTTTGAAGCTAATGGGAAACGATAACTATAGGGATGCGCTCGTTGCATTCGATAAGGCAATTGAGATCGATCCCGAGAACGCCAGCATATGGATGGGCAAAGGTGATGTGCTCGTAAGAATGGGAGATTATAATGAATCGCTGAAGATTTTTGAAAACGCCTTGGAGATGGCAGAAAAAACTACCCAAGATAATCCCCATGATGCCAGGGGCTGGCTTGTGAAAGGGGAGCTTTTCATAAGGATTTTCAAGAACGATGAGGCTATCAACGCCTATAGCAGAGCTACTGAACTGAATCCCAAGTATGCGGAGGCTTGGTACCTGAAGGGCGCAGCTCTGAACCTTAAGGCAGGGGAACTACCTGAACAGGAGAGCGCCAAGACCTATGAAGAAGCCTTTACCGCCTTGAACAAGGCCATTGAGCTGGATCCCGGCTATGGAAAGGCCTGGAATGATATAGGCTATACTCTCTTGTCCCTCGCCAGGTTCAATGGCAAGAATTTTAGCAGATACAATGAGTCGCTGGAGGCTTTCGATAGGGCCATTGAGCTTATTTCTGCTGAAGATTCCAGGCAATTCTCAGCTCTGGCCTGGGAGGGCAAGGCACTTGCATTCGTTGGCATGAGCAATATGCTTAACGATATGGATAGGAAGGATGAGGCCAGAGAAAGGTATGAAGAGGCCATAAAGGCTTGCGATAGAGTTATTGAGCTAGACCCAGATTTCACCGGCCAGGAAGCTCGATTATTGAAGGCTGGTATCCTCTCCGAACTGGGCAGGCACAATGAATCTCTTATGGCCTACGACGAGGCTATTTCGTCCGTGCCCGCAGACCTTGTCTTGCTCACAGCCACATTTATGGCGGACAAGAGTAGCGTTCTTATAAAGATGGGCGAGTACGAGGAAGCCCTAACGACTATTAATGCCGCCCTAAAGATAGATCCGACAAATCCGATTGCCTGGAAGAACAAAGGTGAAGCCCTAAATTATACGGGCAGATACGAAGAGGCCGTAAGCGCCTACGACAAGGCTGTTGAGCTGAGTCCAGAGCTAGGTCTGCTGAAAGCCTCCTCCTGGCAGGGCAAGGGCGATGCACTGAAGGCCTCAGGACGCCAGGTTGAAGCGGCTGCAGCTTTTGCCAAGGCAAAGGAGCTAGGGTATAAAGCATAGATCCGCAGGAATACAGATGACCGTGTTTAGCATCTCAAGAACCGGAGGGATAGGATGGTATCTATGGTACTATTGAAGAAGATCCTGATGGGATCGGCTATTCTTCTATCCCTTGTCGCCGCAATTCAGGCATCCGGACAGTATCCTGATTCTGGGGCAGCCGGGAAGAACCTCAGCCTCAATGTCCACCTGCTCGACACCGGTCAGGCCCTGGTCGTGGGCTATGTTGATGACCCCAGGGGCCTGATCTTTCTGAGGCCGACCCAGTATACCGACCCGGCTGCGACTCGGTATGCATCCAGATACAGGTATGAAAACGAGACTCATCAGCTGTATGCCTGGACTGACGCACTGACTTTCAAGCAAGGAGATACCTGGAGATTGATGTTTCAATGTCCGGGCTTTTATGCCGAGTATCGCGTCATATTCGACCTTCCAGCCGATTTAGGGCTGGGAAGAATCAATAGCTCTGAGGGGCTGAAATACGTGGTCTCAGCCTCAAATGATTCGTTAACAGTTATTTCTCAGGGATATGATATCAGGAATCCTTCCATAACCATAGAGTACCAGCAGTCTTTAGCAGAAGAGGCATCTCTTGAGGATATCAACGGCAGCAGCTCTAATAATTTTTGGCTGGTCGGGGGCGCCATTTTATCTCTTGTTTTGTTTATCGGATCTGTCTTCACCTTTATGATGAGATGGCGAAGAAATGAGATGCAACCTGTCAAGAAGGATATGCTTGAAGGCGATCATCTGCTCGGCATCGAGTCCCAGGATGCCTCAAAGCCAATATATGCTGCCAGGTCTCTGGGAGAAATCGAGGTTGGCAGTGAGCTGAATGCGGTTTTGGAGACCCTGACCCCGCGGGAGCGCTCGATCATGGAGATCCTGATAAAGCATGGCGGCAGAATGACGCAGATGGATATGAGATATGAGACCGGCGTCCCTAAATCAACGCTTACCATGGTTCTGATATCATTGGAGAAGCGCAATCTCGTAACCAGGAAAGAATGGGGCAGAACGAACATTGTAGAGCTATCAGAAAGGTTCTTTTCGGGAGAAAAACATTCTTGAACATTCTGAACAAAAACAGGCCTTCAAAATAAGGTCTTCGTTTTCCGTTCATTCACATTACCTTTTATCTATCGTTCATGCCGGGTAGAGGTCGTCGGGCGGCTCGAAGACGAGCTTCCAGACGTGGAGGTTTCAGTGGAATAGTGGATAAGGGGCCAACTCTATGCCAATAAGGGGCAGGCCCCTTATTTGCTATCACCTCTTTAGACGAAGTGAGCAACTTGAAGGAGAGTTTGGGAATGAATGGAAAATCTAAGATGAGAGCCTGGATCGGGGTGGCCATGGTCCTAATAGTGCTCTCTGCGATGTGCTTGGTAGCTGCGGCACAGGAGACTGCAGATGAGTGGGTGAAGAAGGGAGATGATCTGATGAATTCAATGGCGTCTGAGTCCTTAACTGAGGCGCTGAACGCATACGACAAAGCTCTTCAAATGGATTCGCAAAATGAGTCTATTTTGCTAAGAAAAACAGTAGTTCTTGATATAATAACAATAGGAACAGCTACAGAGGCGCTTGGTATCGTAGAGAAGAAATTGGAGAATAATCCGCAGGATGCATTGGCCTGGCAGGCAAGAGGTGTAGCACTAAACTACTTGAGCATTGAACAAGAGGCCACCCAATCCTTCGAGAAGGCCATAGAAATATACGATCAAGAGATCCAGAAAGATCCCAAGAACGGCACTGCCTGGTGGTATAAGGCCGAAAATTTAGCGAATCTCCAGAGGTTCGAGGAGGCACTCATTGCTTACGAGAAGGTGATTGAGCTAGACCATCCCAGGAAGGTAGACGCATTGAGCACTAAAGGTGGCATTCTCATGCAGTATGGAAGGCTTGAAGAATCTATCAGTGCCTTAGATAAGGCTACTGAGTTGGATCCAAACCATATCACGTCGTGGTTTACTAAGGGCCAAGCTCTTAAAGAAATGGGACGCAATGCAGAATCAGAGGCCGCCACCGCAAAAGCGAGGGAGCTGGGGTATAAAGGTTGACAGCTTCCTTTTTTATATAATGAAGAAGGATCTGATAATCGTGGCTTTGAAGTATGGGCAGGGTATTCTTAAGGAACCAAGAAAGCTCATAGTTGCTCTTCTTCTGCTAGTCTCCATCGCTCTGACATCTGGACAGGAGTTCGATGGTACGGATGAACAAAAGCTCGACCTAGACATCTACTTATACAATACAGGCAAAACCCTAGTGGCGGGCTACATGGAGGACCCAAAAGGCCTGACATTTCTGAGGACCGCTCAGTACAATGCCCTTTATCCCAATCAATATGTCCCCAGATACAGCTACGATAATGATACTCGCCAGCTATACGCCTGGACAGACGGCCTGACCCGGAAGAATGGGGAGAACTGGAGCCTGGCCTTCACCACCTGGGGACTCTGCAGCCAGTGCCATATCGTCTTCCACTTGCCAGGCGACTTGAGGCTGGGAAGAATCAACAGTTCTAGCGGGCTGAACTACATGATCACCGCCTCCAATGAATCCCTGCTGGTGGATGCCCAGGCACACGGTGTTAAGGACCCTGCAATCACCATCGAGTACCAGCAGCCTTTGGGCAATGAGCCTCTGCAAGACGCATCTGCGAGAGAGGAAGGCCATGGCAGCGGCTCACAAAACCTTCTCATGGTTGCCGCCTTTATATTTATCCTGACTATTGGATCAGCATTCGCTTTCGTCGTAGGCAGGCGAAGAGAAAGACTGCCGCTCGGCCAGGCAGATCGACCAGATCTGTCGGTTGTAGACCGCCAGCCTGAAGTCAGTGCCCCAGATACGTCGGCAGAGCCTTTGCAGGCTGCGCAGATGGCAGCATCGCAGGATTACGCGTCTTTCGAAGCTGATCCGCCGACCGTTGCAGCTGAGGACGATGCGGAGGATGAGGATGATGCAGGGCCCATTGGGATGCTCCCGGCAGCAGAGGGCCAAAAGAAAGATATCGCAGTCAGCAGCGAGATGAAGGCCGTTATGGACGCTCTGACTCACAGAGAGCGCTCGATCATAGAGGCCCTGATAAAGCACGGCGGCAGAACGACCCAGGCGGAGATAAGATATGAGACCGGCCTGCCCAGATCCTCCCTCACCATGGTTCTGGTATCCCTGGAGAGGCGAAACCTCATAACAAAGAAGGAATGGGGCAGGACCAATGTGATAGAGCTGTCTGAATCGTTCTTTTCCAAAAAGGAACAATCCTGAACATCGATCTGCATCCAAACAAATCTTCATTTACCGTCCATCCACATCGTCTTTTATCTATCGTTCATGCCCAGTGGGGATCGCCGGGCGGCTCGAATGAGAGACGCCCGCTGAAGAAATAAAGTGAGCGAAACAGGAGAGTTTGGGAATGAATACAAAAAGAGTGAATACAAAAAAGATGAAGGCCTGGACGGGGATTGCCATGGTCCTGGCCGTATTCTCTGCGCTGTGTCTGGCTGCGGCGGCGGAGGATAACACGCCCGTTGCTTGGATTAAAAAAGGTATAGAATTATCCAGTAACGAATCCTACGAGGAGGCCACCCAAGCCTTCGACAGAGCACTTGAGCAGGACCCTCAGAATCTCAATGCATGGCTTTTCAAGAGCATGGCACTGACGAGTCTGGGCACAAAGATCGCTTTGGAAAATAAGAACCTGGGCATAAAAGACCGTGAAGCCTCTGGCATGACGGCCTTTGATAAAGCTATTGAGGCACATGAAAGGGCTGTAGAAATCGCCCCAGAGAATGCCACTGTCTGGACCTACAAGGCCAACAACCTTGCTAAAATCGGCTCATTCACAGATAACCTTAGCATATTAAACGAATCCCTGCAGGCCTTCGACAAAGCCCTGGAGCTGAATCCCGAGGATGCCGATGCCTGGCATGGTAAAGGTATTGCCTTGGTTTACATAAGCCAGACGAGAGAAGATACAAGCAGATATGAAGAGGCCCTTCGGTACATCGACCGGGCTCTAGAGATAGACCCGCAGACGGCAGGAGCACTGGAGAACAAGGCAGGCATCCTCTCAGAATTAGGAAGACAAAATGAATCTGATAAATTTTATAGCGAAGCTCTTGAGCTTTATAACACCAGTATTGAAACTGAAAAATCGACTGAGGATCTGGTGGAGGCTTGGCTTTCAAAGGGCTTCATTCTGCAAGCTCAGGGCAAATATGAGGATGCTGTCAAGGCACTGGGTAATGCTACTGATGCCGATCCGATGAACGGATTGGCCTGGAAGGTCAAAGGAGTTCTCTTGTGGAGGGAGTTGAAAGAATATGATGATGCCGTAAATGCTTTCGATAAAGCCCTGCAAATTAATCCCAAAGACCCTCTGACCTGGATGAATAAAGGCGATGCTCTAAAAGCGCTGGGCCGCCAGGCCGAAGCGGATGAAGCCTACGCCAAGGCCCGGGAGCTGGGGTATCAAGGTTAAGCCTCTTCCCATCTTTTATAAGAAAGAATTATCGGGATGAGTCTAAGAAATCAGAAGGAAGCGGGGCATGGTAATCCTTGACGAATGGCACAAACTATAAGAAAAGTGAGAAGATCTATCAAACGCAGCCTCTAACTCATCTCAAGGCTTGGAAGGGTAAAATGAGATCGGTCGCGCTGCTAAGAATGTTAGTGAGAGCAAGCCTCCTTTTGATCCTGGCCTCCATGGCCATGGCATCGGCTACCGGTCAGGATTTCGACAGCGAGGTCGCTGGGAAGAATCTCAGCCTCGATGTCTACTTGTATGATAGCGGCAAGGCCCTGGTTGCAGGCTATGCGGATAGCATAGAGGGCCTTACCTTTCTGGAGCCTGCTCGCTATGCTCCGGACAATACCGCTCAGTACACCTCCAAGTACAGGTTTGACAATCAGCTTTATGCCTGGACTGATGCTTTGACCTCGAAGCAAAGAGAGAACTGGAGCCTGATGTTCTCTTGCGACGGTTTTTATAACGAGTACCATGTCATCTTTCACCTTCCGAACAGCTCGAAGCTGGGCAGGATCAACAGCTCTAAGGGACTGAGTTATCTGGTATCTACCTCAAACGACTCTTTGATAGTGGAATCTCATGGGTACGGAGTCTATGAACCAGCGATCTCAATAGAGTATCGACAGCACATGGAGCCAGAGGGCAATGAGCAAGAGGGCATAACAGGAAATACAGGCAATATTAGTAGTAATCTAGATAGCTCAAACGGTGATAATAGCGACCTTAGCCAGGCCTATCTTCTTCTGATTCTGCTCGTAGCTTTAGCAATAGGCAGCCTGATTATTTTCATTGTCCGACGCAGAGCAGTTTCACCTAACGCTGAGTCGTCGATCCCTGAAGCAGAAGATCTTCCCGACGATGATCAGGCCCTCGATGCCTTATCAACTGAATCTGATCAACCGGAGGCCTCTGAGGAAGATGTTGAACCCGAAGAGATGCCTTCGCTCGAAGAAGGGCCGAAGAAGGAGATCGCAGTCAGCAGCGAGATGATGGCGGTCATGGATGCTCTGACTCCTCGAGAGCGTTCTATAGTTGAGGCATTGATCAAACGCGGCGGCAGGATGACCCAGGCGGAGATAAGATATGAGACCAACCTCCCCAGATCCACGCTCACCACGATACTGGTCTCACTGGAGAGACGAAACCTCATAACAAAGAAAGAATGGGGCAGGACCAATGTAATAGAGTTATCGGAAAGGTTCCTTTCCGTCCAGGAGCGCTCCTCCTGAGATTATCCTGGTTTTCCAGAATCGCGGGATTATCCTGCCATCTCAACTCCCACTGGCTCCGGCTCGTTGATTTAGGTATAACGATATGAGAGAAATTTATGAATATATCATATGGCTCTCTCATGCCGAGAGTTCTTAAAAAAAGCTAATAAGATTTATTCTCTATGCAAATTATTCATATTTCATTTTGTCTATTGTTTAAAACGAGCAAATGAGCAGTATTAATGGATGCATACTGTTAATAAGTTTAAAACTTAACACTCGCAAGGTTTATATTCGTTAACTGTCGTAATCCGACAAATGCCGAAAAAGAATTCGGCGGTTCATTGAGTGAGATAGCCGGAAAATGGCTGCCTTATAGCGATTAGATCCTTTTCATCAATAGAAGTGGATCGATGAAAGAGGGCGATGTGAATGAATTCAAAGAGAAGATCCACAACGGATCAATTGATACTGCATTCCCTGGGGAAAGACACAGATGCGGCTGCGGCATTTTTCCAGGCAAAAGAGCTGGGGTATCAGGAATGACTCCCTCACTTTTTCTGAGAATAAAGGAGGTTTGTAAATGAAAACAGGATTTGTCGTTGCATTGTTAGCGATAGCTATGCTCTGCGCCTCTGCTATGGCGCAGGAGGATACAGCAAATGACTGGTATAAAAAAGGCCAGAGCTTGATTGCCACTGGATTCGGATACAACATCGATGAGGCTTTAGAGGCGTTCGATAATGCCATTCAAATCGAACCTCAAAATATCGATGCCTGGCTTGGCAAGGCCAAAAGCCTGGCCTATATGGACGAGAAGAACGAGTCGCTTGAGGCATTCAGGAATATCCTAAATCTAACCAACGAGACCATAAAGGAGAATCCAGAAGATACAAGCGCCTGGCAGAGCAAAGGAATCGCCCTGGCAAGCCTTGGCAGAGAGGCAGAGGCCACAGATGCTTTTGAAAGATCCATTGAACTGCTCAACCAGAGCCTCCTGAACGATCCAAAAGATGCCGAAGCCTGGTGGCTGAAGGCCGAGAATCTGGAATTATTGGGCAGGACCGATTCTGCGCTTGAGGCTTACGATAAGGTCATAGAGCTGAACTCCTCTGAGGCTGTGGGGGCATGGCTGAGGAAATCGGACATCTTCTACGGACTGCCTGGAGGATATAACCAGTCGCAGGACGCCTTCGGCAAAGCGGTCGACCTGATGGAGGTCAACTCCACCAGCTTCATCTCCTTTTGGTATCCTGAAGGAGATCATACCATAATCCTGAACGAGTGGATGATCGACGGCCAGATAGTCAGAGTGGACTTTGGAAGATACAACAGATCCATTCAGGCATACGATGACCTGGTCCAGACCCGCACCAAATCCGGTCTCTTTGCCGCCTGGCAGAGCAAGAGCAGAGCCATCACTCCCCTTGATACGACTCTAGGAAAGCCAAGCGAGTATCTTTTAGGATCGAGCCCCAACTGGGTGGTCTACAACTTCTCCAGTGCCGATTTTCCGGGCAATAAAGGCTCAGCTGATTTACAGGAGGGTTCATTCGAGGATAACAGCGCAGAGGACTGGTTCAACAGGGGCCAGGAGCTGCAAAGAAACGATTATCATGAAGAGGCCCTCCAGGCTTTCGATAAAGCTATCGAGATCAATAAATCATACGCACTCGCCTGGGGAGGTAAGGGAGATGCTCTCTGCAACATGGGCAGGTACGAGGAGGCAATAGCCGCCTGGGACAGAGCCATTGAGCTTGAGCCTGATGAGTTTTACTCAGGCAGCAAATGGGAGATGAAGGGAAAAGTCCTGGCGATCCTTGGCAGGAACGAGGAGAGTGCTCAGGCTTACGAAAGAGCGCTTGAGCTTGCGGATAAGGCTGTGACTGAGTACAAGACTTCAACAGACCTGAACCTCTCCGCTGCCTGGGGCTTTAAAGGACAGCTCCTCGACGACCAGGGAAGGTACGTAGAGGCTCTAGAGGCAGTGGCCAACTCCTCGAAGGCAAATCCAGAGGACGCATTTGCCTGGGCCGTCATGGGAGACATTCTGGCAGACCGTCTTGGCAGGTACAACGAATCAATCGAGTCTTACAATAAATCTCTGGAGATTGACCCGAAGAACATAGGAGCCCTGAGAGGAGAGGGATATGCTCTCGCAAGCCTTGGCAGGTACGAGGAGGCCCTAGAGTACTATAACAGGGCCCTGGAGATCGATTCTCGGTTTGCCAGAGCCTGGCAAGGCTTAGGAGATGCCCTCAGGAACATGGGCATGTACAACGAATCAATCCAGGCTTATGACAGGGCAATTGCGGAGATGCCGCAACAGCCACAATATGCCTTGATTGGAAAGGGCATGGCCCTCGACAGCCTGGGCAGATATGACGAAGCACAAGAGGATTACGAGCAAGCCCTGAAGGATTACGATGATGTCATCAAAAAGAATCCGAGAAATGCCCAGGTCATGTACAATCAGGGCAATGCCCTCCGGGGACTGCAGAGACACAACGAATCTCTGCAGGCATACGACAGAGCCATTGAGCTGAATCCGGGATATATCGATGCCTGGCGCGGCAAGGCCATTGTGCTTCGAGCTCTTGGCGGCAATGCCGAGGCAGAGGAGGCTTCCGCAAAAGCCATGGATCTGGGATACATGTCTGGAATGGTGACGGCGGTTGCCGGAAGCGGTCTCATTGTCGCCGAAAGGGCAGAGATGATGCCTGAGGCTGAGGAAACGGGGCCTCGAAGATGAGCCCCAATCTTTTTGCAGGGCTAAAGAAGGTTTGTAAATGAAAGCGAGGCTCATAGTTGTATTATTAGCGATAGTGATATTCTGTGTCTGTGCTGTGATAGTTCCATCCTATGCTTTGTCAAAGTGTGGAGATTGCGATGATAAAAATCCCTGCACGAAGGATTACTGTGGGCCAAATGGCTGCGTCCATGAGCCGATAGACTGTGACATTGAAATAACCAGTCCCCCAGAGGTTACCGGTCCCGGCATAACCAGTCCCCCAGAGGTCACGAGTCCCGGCATAACCAGTCCCCCAGAGGTCACGAGTCCCGGCATAACCAGTCCCCCAGATATCACTAGTCCCGGCATAGCCAATCCCCCAGAGGTCACAAGTCCCAGCATAGCCAATCCTCCGGAGATCACCAGTCCCAGCATAACCAATCCCCCAGAGGTCACAAGTCCCAGCATAACCAATCCTCTGGAGGTCACCAGTCCCGGCATAGCCAATCCTCCGGAGGTCACCAGTCCCGGCATAGCCAATCCCCCGGAGGTCGCAAGTCCCAGCATAACCAATCCTCTGGAGGTCACAAGTCCCAGCATAACCAATCCTCCGGAGGTCACAAGTCCCAGCATAACCAATCCCCCCGAGGTCACAAGTCCTGGCATAGCCAATCCTCTGGAGGTCACCAGTCCCAGCATAACCAGTCCCCCTGAGGCCACAAGTCCTGGCATAGCCAATCCTCTGGAGGTCACGGGTCCCGGCATAACCAGTCCCCCGGATATCACGAGTCCCGACATAACCAGTCCCTCGGAGATCTCCAGTCCTGACATAACCAGTCCCTCAGAGAACCGCAGTCCCGACATAACCAATCCTCCGGAGATCACGAGTCCAGAAACCGCCAGCTTCCAAGTTACAAACAGTTCCCAAACGAATACAAGTGGAACCAGGGTAACAGGCTTTCCGATAAATAGCAGTGAATCGGGGGAATCCGGGACCTATCTCGCTAGCAATGCTTCAAAGACAACCTGGATTTTGGAAAACAATGTGGCATCAAATAATTCAAGCATAAATGGCCCGGCTAGAGCTGATGTATCTGGAATCATTAATTCCACTGAATCCGGCAATCAGAATACGGGAATTCTGCCAAATATGAACGCTAATACTTCCTTCATAGAATCAATGCCGACACAAGGGAATTCATCAATTCTGCAAAGCTCAGAAATCTCCATGAACAGCACCAATGAATCCATTACTGGAAATGAGTCCTCTGCCCTCCTTCATTTCTGTGATGATGGCAATGCCTGCACTGCAGATGCCTGGAATGGAAAAGAATGCGTTCATACTCCCGTAAACTGCGATGATGACAATCCCTGCACAATCGATTCCTGCGAGAATGGGGTATGCACTCATAAGCAGAAAGACT
>WBZO01004071.1_pt1 | contig 12885 bp, 8 predicted proteins | sample 5204261 | NCBI WGS metagenome assembly WBZO01 (sample SAMN12412400, study PRJNA552823) | activated sludge metagenome | isolation source: activated sludge from anammox sidestream of wastewater treatment plant... | place: USA: North Carolina | collected 2017-09
TCGTCCGTCGGACCACAGCTTGGGATATTTGGTCGCCGTCACATAGGTTCCCGCTTCGGGATCGAAGAAGTGCCACGGGATGCTGCCTGCGGCATCTGCCTGGGCCAGGGCAAATCGAGCGGCCTCCGCTTTCTGGGTGACCAGCCAGACTGAGTTCGCCCCCGTGACCGGGCCGATGTCGGGGCGTCCACCCGTCATCCCCATGTTCATCGTCACCCCGGCGTTCCCCAGGATGTCGAATGCCGGCCCGGTCATGGATTGCAACTGCTGCCGCAGCCAGCCCGCGGCGTACCCGCTCGTCAGATCATAGTTCTGGGTCGCACCGGCCCGCGCCATCGACGCGATGTCGTGCACCACATTCGCCGGTGGCGGCCCGTTGCTCCAGGCCTCCAGATGCCAGGTCTGGTACTGGAAATGGCGTACGCCGGCCCGCTGAAAGATCACCTCGCCTTTCGACTGGATGGTCACGTCGTAGGTCAGCGCGCCACCGACCGGCTGCATGGCGATGTCATTGTTGAACTGCAGATCGCTCCTCACCGACCCGTCGGCATAGGCGCGGACATCCGCAACCAGCCGCAGGGAGCCGGTGACGGGCACCGTGACCCGCCCCTCGGTGACGAGCGGCCCGCGCAGCCAGTACGAGACCCGGCCCGTCTGCAAAGCCTGCGTCAGCAACGCCACGACATCGAAATGATGCCGGTCGACGCGATCGCCGTTCCGGATCGCCAGATCGGCCGTCAGGTCATACCGTCCGCGCAGGCCTGCAAGATCGACCGCCGGCTTGGCGCTGGCCCGCGCCGCCCGCACCAGCATCAGGTCGACCGGTCCCTCGACGGCGACAGTGACGATGCCCATCCGGGCGGAGCCGTCTTTGTTCGTCGTCTTGACATCCAACTGGGTCGGCAATGCGACGCCGTTGCCGGTGCGCGCGACAACGCTGCGGCCCGACGGCACCGCACCTTCCTCGAAGACCTGTCCGAACGTGATCTGCCGACGCCGCAGATCCTCCGTGTCCTCGATCTTGACGCCGACCACGTCGTCGGGGCTGGCGGGCTGCGGCACCTTCGGCAGGAACAGGACGTCGCCCATGGCCGGCGCCGCCGCCGGACGCACCGCAGCGGTGGCGCCGGCCTGCGGCCGCACGGCGCTCGCCGGCCAGAACCCGTGCGATGCGGGCATGGCATCAACGGCAACGCCAGCGGCCCGCGCCTCCCGGATGCCGACACGAACCGGCATGTCGCAGCCGGCCAGCAACAGCGCGGCAACGCCGGCCAGAACCAGCCGATGCCAGATGTGGCCGATCATGGCTGGGTGAACCGAGCAAAAGACTCGGCAAGAACTTCGTAGATTGGACGTTTGAAGGGAACCGCCAGCGCCGGCAGGTCCGACAGTTTCGTCCAGCGCCAGGCATTGAATTCAGGGTGCGGGTCCAGGTCGAGGCGGATATCCGCGTCGGTGCCGGTGAAGCGCAGCGCGAACCAGCGCTGTCTCTGCCCGCGATACCGGCCGTGCAATGCCACGCCGATCAGGTCCGGCGGCAGGTCATAGGTCAGCCAGTCGGGGTGCTCGCCAATGATCTTGGCGCGGTCGGTGCCGATTTCTTCGGCCAGCTCGCGCAGGACGGCCGAGCGGGGATCCTCATCGGGGTCGATGCCCCCTTGCGGCAACTGCCACCCGCCGGCCGGCCCTTCAGCGTTCGGCAGGTCCGCTCGGCGTGCCACGAACACGAGGCCTTCACGGTTGAACAGGACGGCGCCGACATTCGATCGATAGGGCAGGTCCGTCATTTGGCACCTCCGGCGGTGGGGGGCAATGTCACCAACGCGCTGACCGGGGCCAGAATCAGCCCCTTGCCCATCAGGCTGTTGGACCATGCGGCAATCCGTTCGATCGTGACCGGGCGCGGCACGGTGGCAAGACCCAGGGCCACTCCCCGGTCCGCCGCAAGCCGGCTGAGTTCTTCCAGCTTGGCTTCGATATGGTCGCGGGTCGCCACATCGTCGACGATCAGATCGATCGGCTTGTTCCAGACGCCGGGCTGCGGCTTTGCGCCCGCCCGGCCATCGACAAAGATCAGGCCGCGACGGTCCAGTTCCTTCAGGACCATCGCCATCTGGTCGTCCATCGCCGAAAAGCGCTCGCCACGCATCGTCGCAAGGGCGTTGGTGGCGCCCACGTAACCGCCCAGGCGCGACAGGGTCCAGTACAGCCGATCGAGGTTCTGCTCCGGCGGCAGGCCCGTCATCAATGCCTGCGGACCCGGATCGTTCAGGGGGAACTCGATCGGTTCCATCGGGATCGACAGCAGATATTCGTGCCCCGCCAGCCGCGCGGCCGACAAGAGCTTCTCGAGATTGGTCGCATAGGGTGACACCGCCAGCGTCACCCCGCCCGGCAAGTCCCGCGCCGCGGTCAAGCTGTCCGCCTCATTCATCCCGATCCCCGCCAGGATCAGACCCACCCGGGCGCGCATCGTGCTGCGGTCGAAGCCCGCGGCATACACGTTCCACGGCTTGCGGCCGTCCGGCGCCGCCTGCGGCAGCAGGTCCGCGTGCGACTTCGGCGATGGCGCCAACAGGGCCGGATCAGGATCGGCGATCGGGCCGGGTGTTGCACGGCCGGGTCGGTCATCCGCCGCCGTGCGGGCATTGTGGCCGTTCGCAGGGCTGACCGGCGTGGCTGCAGGTCGTGGCGTTCGCCGTGGCGGCACATCGGCTTCCGGCCGGGCGACTGTCCCGGCACGAGCGAGCGCTTCACGCGGCGGCGGGCCGAGCGTCTGCAGCGTCAGAAACCCGCCGCCCAGCACGACGGCCACAATGATCCAGAACCGGCCCAGGCCGCGCCACCCGCTGAAGAAGCCAGCACGCTGCGTGCCCGTCATCATGCGGCGGCGGCCTCGTCCATCCCGATCCGGTCAGTTGGTCGACGTGCCCTTCTGCGCCGCCATCGCCGTCACCAGCTTCAGCGCCTGCTGCAACTGGAAATCCGTCTCGGTCGGCTTCGCCGGGTCGAATTTCGGGAAGCCTTCGGGTGGCTTGTCCAGGATCTCGCTGGCCGCCGGTGGGATGTCGGTCCGCGGCGGCAACGGCAGGGAGTCGGTTCCGCCCTGGTTGCTCAGCACGTTGTTCAGGTCCGCTTCGCGCTCCGCCCCGAACCGGGGCGGCTCTTCCCGCGATTCCGCGACCAGGACGTCGGGCTTGATGCCCAGCGCCTGGATCGACCGCCCCGACGGGGTGTAGTACCGGGCCGTCGTCAGCCGCATGGCACCGTTGCCCGGCAGCGGGATCACGGTCTGCACCGACCCTTTTCCGAACGACCGCGTGCCCAGCAGGATCGCACGGTGATGATCCTGCAACGCACCGGCAACGATCTCGGAAGCCGAGGCGGACCCGCCGTTGATCAGCACGACGAGCGGGGCGCCGTTCAGCAGGTCGCTGCCCTTGGAATCCCAGCGCTGGTTGTCTTCCGGGTGGCGAGCGCGGGTCGACACGATCTCACCCCGGTTGATGAAGTCGGACGCGACCGCCACCGCCTGATCCAGCAACCCGCCCGGGTTGTTGCGCAGGTCCAGCACCAGCCCGGTCAGCTTGCCGCCGGCCTGCTTCGACAGGTTGCGGACGGCCTGCTTGACGCCGGCATCCGCCTGCTCGGTGAACTGCGACAGGCGGATATAGCCGATATTGTCGCGCTCCAGCCGCGACTTCACGACCTGGATATGGATCGTTTCCCGAATCAGCGGGACCTCGATCGGCTTGTCTACGTTCGCGCGCTTGATCGTCAGGGTGATCTTCGAGTTTGGTGGACCGCGCATCCGCTCCACCGCCTCGCTCAGGCTCAGGCCCAGAACCGTCTTGCCGTCCAGCGCCGTGATGATGTCGCCTGACTTGATGCCCGCGCGGAATGCCGGCGTATCGTCGATCGGCGAGACGACCTTGATCAGCCCCTTGTCCTCGGTCACCTCGATGCCAAGCCCGCCAAACTCGCCCTTGGTCTGGACCTGCATGTCCTTGAATGCCTTGGCGTTCAGGTAGGAGCTGTGGGCATCCAGGCCGGTCAGCATGCCGTTGATGGCATTTTCGAGCAGTTGCCGGTCGTTGGGCTGATCGACATATTCGGCCCGAACCCGCTCGACGACGTCGCCGAATACTTTCAGTAACTGATAGATCTCGGTCCGTGGACTGTCCTGGGCAACTGCCCGGCCAAGCACGGTCACCGTCGGGCCGGCGACAAGACCAGCCATGAACGCGACACCGACCAACAGACCAGGACGCAGACGCGGCTTACGCAATCCCATGCGAAATGCCCCTTTGACGCCGCCGTCGTCAGGTGGCGGCGAACCAGATAATCACGCCCGCAGGGGCGCGACAACGCGGTTGTCTTTTCGCGCGCGGGAAGGCTCGCAGTCCAGTGTTGATTTCGTCATTCGGTAATCGGTTACCGATCGGCGGCTCGCGCGGGCCGGTCAACCGCTTGATCGGAGCCACGGCGCCGGATTGACCGGCTGCCCGTCGTGACGAAGCTCGACATACAACGATGGCCGCCGCCCGGGCGAGCCAGGGTCCCAACTGGGCATCACCCCGATCGGCTCGCCGGCATGCACCGGCTGCCCGGCGCGGACGTCCAGACGCTCGAACCCGGCCAGGACCATGTGGAACCCGCCGCCACAGTCGACGATCAGCAGCAGGCCATAGCTGCGGAACTGGTCGGCGAACACCGCCCGACCGCCGCAAGGTGAGACGACGCGCGCCGCCGGGGCCGCCTGATAGGACACCCCGTTGGCGGGACCGGCATCGGTGGCCTCACCCCACGCGCGCACCACGCGGCCGGCCACGGGCGTGATCAGTTGCGCCTTCGCCTTGGCATTGGGTGCGATCGTGCCGGGCCCGGTCGGGCGCGCCATCGCAACCTGCCGCTGGCGTGCCTTCTCCGCTTCCTCCTCGCGCCGCTGCCGCTCGGCCCGTGCCGCTTCCGCCTGGGCACGCGCCTCCTCCCGCTTGCGTTGCGCTTCCAATGCCGCCAGCGCCGCCCGCAGATCCTCCGCCCGCACCGCCGCCGCGGCCGCCCGCCGGGACGCCGCATCCGCCTCGCTCTCGGCCTTTTCGCGCAGCGCCTGCGCGGCGGCGATCTGCCGGTCCAGCGCCTCGGCCTGCTCCTTCTGTGCCTGCAGCAATGCCATGTATTTCGGCGATTCCGCCTGGATCGCGCGGGTAGCCTCCTCCAGCTCCGCCTGATCGCGCCGCAGCGCCTCGGCCTCGACCTCCAGCCGCCTGGCCAGGCCCTGCAGAACCAGAACGCCGCGCAGGCGCTGTTCGGGTTCCGCCGGCACAGCCAGCAGGGTCTCGGCCGGAAACAGCGACAGGCGCTGGATCAACGGCAGCAGCGGCTGCATCGCCTCGGCCCGCTGGGCCAGCCGGCGTTCCGCGTCCCGCTTGCGCTCATTCAGCGCTTCCAGCTTCGCGGCCGCCGCCTCGGTCAGGCCCTCCGCCTCCCGCAGCCTGGCCGCTGTCGCGATCCGCTCGGCGGTCAGCCTCTCTGCCTCGGCCGCAGCGCGTTCGGCACGGGCTTCGGCCGCTTTGCGGGCGGCCAGTTCGGCGGCGCGCGCCTGTTCGGCTTCACGCAGGTCGGATCGGGCGGCGTCCTGCTTGGACGGCGGGGCACCGATCGCGACCGCCGGCAGCAGAGCGATCAGCCCGAGGCAGCTACTCCGCAGCGCGCGCCGCATCGTGGCGCAAAATGGAGTGGCCGGTCATCTCCCGAGGCTGCGGCAGCCCCATCAGGGCCAGCAGGGTCGGCGCGATATCCGCGAGCCGCCCGTCCTGGATCGCACCCCCTGGTCCGCCCATCAGAAGCACCGGTACCGGGTTCGTGGTGTGGGCGGTGTGCGGCCCGCCGGTTTCCGGATCCCGCATCAGCTCGCAATTGCCATGGTCGGCCGTCACCATCAGGGCGCCGCCCTGCCGCCGCACCGCCTCGGCGATACGGCCGAGGCCGGTATCCACCGTCTCCACCGCCTTGATGGCGGCCGGCAGGCTGCCGGTATGGCCCACCATGTCAGGATTGGCATAGTTCAGGACGATCAGGTCGTATTTCCCGCTGTCGATCGCTTCCACCGCGCGGTCGGTCAGTTCCGGCGCCGACATCTCGGGCTGCAGGTCATAGGTCGCGACCTTGGGGGAGGCGACCAGGATGCGATCCTCGCCCGGAAACGGGATTTCCCGCCCGCCGTTCAGGAAATAGGTCACGTGCGGGTATTTCTCGGTCTCCGCCATACGAAGCTGCGTGCGGCCGGCGTCGGCGGTTACGCTGCCCAGGATGTTGGTCAAATTCTCGGCGGCGAACAGCGTGCCCATGAACGGGGCGAGCGCGTCGGAATAGCGCGTCATCCCGACCGCCGCGGCAAAACGGACGACCCGCGCGCGGGGAAACCCGTCGAAGGACGGGTCCAGCAGCGCGGTCAGGATTTCCCGCACCCGGTCGGCCCGGAAGTTGAAGCACAGGATGGCGTCGCCGTCCTTCATCCCCTTGTAGTCGCCGATCACGGCCGGCGGGATGAACTCGTCGAACACGTCCCTGGCATAGGCCGCCTTGATGGCGGCAACCGGATCGGGAAACGACTCGGCCTCGGCCTCCGCCATGGCGGCATAGGCCTTCGACACACGGTCCCAGCGTTTGTCGCGGTCCATCACATAATAGCGGCCGATCAGCGTTCCGACCTTCACGCCGTCTGGCAGGCCGGCCAGCAGGCGCGTCAGGTCCTCGACCGACGATTGCGGCGGCGTGTCACGCCCATCGGTGAAGGCATGCACGATGGTCGGAATCCCCGCCGCGTGCAGGTGTTTTGCCAGCGCCACCGCATGATCCTGGTGCGAATGCACACCGCCCGGTGACACCAGGCCCATCAGGTGGCAGGTGCCGCCCGATTTCTTCAGCGCCGCGATCAGGCTCACCAGCGCTTCGGCCCGGGCGATGCTGCCGTCCTCGATCGCGTCGCCGATCCGCACGAGCTCCTGCTTCACGACCCGCCCGGCGCCGATATTCAGATGCCCCACTTCCGAGTTGCCCATCTGTCCGCCGGGCAGCCCGACATCGCGGCCGGATGTGTGCAGGAAGGCATGCGGGCACTCATTCCACAGGGCGGTGAAATTCGGTGTCCGCGCCAGACGCACGGCGTTGTCCGCTTCCTCTTCCCGCCAGCCGAAGCCGTCCAGGATCACCAGCATCACTGGTCGGACCGCTTGTTCCGCCGCCATCGGGGCCTCCTGCTTGTCATGACGCAGCCTCTGCGTAGCGCCGGGAACTGCCGTGAACAAGTGATAGCAGGTGATCGCGCCGCAATCGCCCCACGCTCAATATTCAAGCTGGTATGTCACGCCGATACTGGCGGCATCGGTCGCCCCCGCGCTGCCGGTGGCCGACGTGCTGCCCGCCCCCGCCGTCGCTTCCAGCTTCACCCCCCTGGCAATGTCCACCTGGATCGTCGCCTGCGTGCCGCCGCCGGAGGCACTCTGCCGAGCGCCCAGATAGACGCCGCGCGCCAGGTAGCTGCCGGCTTCCAGAGTCGGCTGACCGTTGGCGCCGGTTCCGACCGTCAGCCGGTCGAGACCCAGGGCGTTGCGGACATCATCCAGCGGGGACTCGATCAGCGACGGCCCGCCCGACATCGCCGTCAGCGCGCTGGCGATCTGGGCGAGTTGGAAGGGGCTCAGCCGCGCCGAGGTGGTATTGAACAGCAACTGGGCGAGAATCTCGTCCTGCGGCAGTTCCGGTTCGCTGGACAGGGTGATCTTCGGGTCGCGCGCACTGCCGCTCAAGGTCAGGCGCGCCGTCAGCGTCGGGCTGACCGAGGCGGCAACCAGCCGCAGCGAGGGATTCGTCAGGCCGCCGCCGGTAAAGTCGATCGTTCCTTCGGTGAAATTGAGCACCTGTCCCGCCAGGCTGAACGTGCCGCGGCGCAGAGTCAGACCGCCGGCCGGCACCGGGTTGGCCGCGGTGCCGGTGAACGCGATCCGCCCACCCAGCTCCGCATCGACCCCGCGCCCACGGATGAAGATCTGCTCGGGGGCGTTCAGGGTCAGGTTCAGCCCGATCGGCGGGGCGGGGCGCGGGGGCAGCGGGGGCGGCGTGCTGGTGCCGGCGATCCGGACCGGGATCGTCGCGATGCTGGTCGGCAGCCGTTCCGGAATGCGGATGTCGGCACGTTGCACGGTCACGGTGCCGCCGAGGTTGAGACCATCCAGCACGGCGCCGCCCAGGGTCAGATCGGCATTCAGCACCGCCGTCAGCAGGTCGCTGGACAACGGCCGCGCATTGTTGGCCCGCAGGTGCAGCGACACCGGCATCGAATCCGTCAGATCCAGCGTGCCGGAGGCGTCGATCGTTCCCTGACCCGCCCTGGCGCTGAACTGTGTGATCCGGATGGTGTCGCCGTCGCCCTGTATCATGGCCGAGATCGATGAGATGCGCGCACCCATCGCGAAATCCTGGATCTCGCCGTTGGCCAGTTGCACCGTCCCGGCCACGCGCGGGGCGGAGAGCGGCCCGGCGACCCCGGCATTCAGCTCCACCGTCCCACGGGCCCGCCGCCCCTGCGGCGACAGCAGCGGATCGGTCATCGCCAGGTCGATCGTGCCCTGCGCTCGCAGGTCCAGCGCACCCGCCGCCGACAGCGGCGCCGTACCGGTGACGGTCAGGTGCGATCGGCCCATCGTCGCGCGCGTATCGATCGTCGCGCGGTCGCCCGCCAGATCGGCGTTCGCGGTGATCGTGGCGGGCGGCAACGCCTGCCCGGGGGCCTTGCGCAGATGCAGGCGGTTTGCGGTCATCCGCACCGTGCCCTGCGGCCGCGCCGGCGTACCGGTCAGCCGAGCCTCGGCGCTGACGGTGCCGTCCGCCGCGTAGGCCGGGTCGATGATCGCGGCAATATCCACCGGCAGGTTACGGAGCGCGGCCGTCAGGTCCAGCGTCGCCCCGACGCGGCCGCTGGCCGACAGTTCCGCCTGCCGGATGCCGAGGCGAAGCCGGTCGATGGTGATGTCGTCGGCGAAGCCGATCCGCACCGGCGCCAGCAGCCGCACGGTCTGCTGCTTCCAATCGGCCTGCAGCCTGTTGAGCGAGAGTGCCTTGCCCGAACTGTTCAGCACTCCCGCGGTTGCGACGCGCGCGGTGGCGCCGGCGACCCCGTCGATCTGTGACGACACGTCCAGCGACAGGGCATCGAGTGTGCCCTTGGCGGTCGCCCGCCCCTTCGCGGCGATGCCGCCTGCCCGCGCGCCCTCCAGGGTGATTGTGCCGTCCAGCCTGGGCTGGCCCAACGGATCGTGCGCTTCCAGCGCCAAGCGCAGGGCCGCCAGCGATGCGGTTCCCTGCAACCGCATCTCCCGCACCTCCGCGTTCAGTTTTGCCCGTTCGGCGTCCACGTTCAGGTCGGCCTTCAGCCGCCCGGCGATCGGGCGGCCGAGAAGCGGGGTCAAATCGTCGAGCCGCCGCATCTCCAGCGAGACCGTACCGGTCGGGATGACGGCGCCGGCCGGCAGCGTCAGCGCGCCCTCGACCGCGAGACTTTTCCAGGTCGAGCGGTCGATGACCACGTGCAAAGCCCCGTCGTCGCGGCGTTCCGCCACGGCGGACAGCGCGACGGGCGCATCCAGCAAGGTGCCATCGGCAGCGACCTTGCCATGCGGGGCGGCGGGCAGCCCCGCTGCGTCGACCCGCACGGTGAAGTGACCCGAGCGATAGCCTTGAGCGGCGAGATCGCCCTGCAACTCGGCGGTCAGGGCCAGATCGTCCAGCGGGCCGCCGATGTGCCCCGTGGCCGTGAGCGGTCCGCTGACCGACGGCTGCACGGTCGCCAAATCCGCCAGCCGCGTCGTCCAGTCCAGCGCCAGAACGTTGCCGATCAGCCCGCCCTCGGCGGAAACCGTGATCCCCCGGCCGGTCACCGCGGCCTTGTGCAGCGTGATGTCGTTGCCGACCATCGTGATGGCGACGTCGATGGTCCCGTTCTCGCCGATCAGGGCGGGGGCCGGCGCCATGCCCCCGCTGATGCCGACGGTCCCGGTCACCGCCGCTTCGATCGTCTCTCCCGATTGCGACGCCTTGATCGTCAGGCGGGTCCCCCCTGCCAGGTCGGCGCCGCCCAGCGTCGCGAACGGTGCCAGGTCAGGCACCGTCAAGGTCAGGTCGGCCGACGGCGCGCCGCCGGTCTCCGCCGTGCCGGTGGCGGATAGCAGCGCGTGGCGCAGCGCGAACCGGAGCGGTCGTTCCGGCTGATCCAGCCGCGCGGACACGTCGAGCTCGACCGGATTGTCGGCGAACAGGCCCGGCGCGGGACCGGGCAGCCGCAGCCCGTCGATGCGCCCCTGCACGCTCGCCTGGCCGGCATTGCCGGTGAAGTCCGCGCGGATCGAGCGTGCCGCGATCCCGCTCGCGGCCAGGCCGTCAATGTTCAGGGTTCCGCGACCTTCCGGGGCCGTCAGCGGTCCGGACACGGTTCCGTCCAGCCTGACGGACTGCCAGGACAGGTCGGGCCGCGGCGACATCGCCGGCGCCGAGGCGGATACCGCCAGGTCGCCGCGCACCTGCTCGGCGTCCAGCATGCCGGTCAGCGTCGCCTGCAGTGGCCCGGCGCTGAGCGAAAGCCGGGTCGCGAGCGCCGTCAGCGGGCCGGCCAGGGTGGCGTTGGCTTCGATCGCACCCAGCTCGGGCAATGACGCCAGCCCGGACAGCAGTCCGCTCGGCTGCTCCCGCACCGACAGGCTCGCTTCCAGCCGGTCGTGGGTCAGGCGGGCGTCGATGGTGTAGCGGTCCGGATGCGGACCCAGGGCGGTGACCGTCAGCGTGGCCTGGCCCTGCTGCAGCGATTCGGCCGATCCGGTGCCGTCGATCGCCAGGGCGGCAGCATGGCCGGCAACGGCCTCTCCGATCTCGGCCCGCGCGACCTGCAGGCGCCCGATGGAGACCCGGACCGGTAGCGCGAAGTTGCTTCCGCTGCCGCTGTCCGCCGTCGACGAAGCGGGCAGGCGGTCGAAGCGCAACCGGTCCGCGGTCACCGAATCGACAGCGGCTTCTGCCGCCAGCAGGCGGGTCGGTGACCAGTTCAGTGCGAGGCCCTCGATCGTCAGATAGACGCCCTGCTCGTCTGCGACCTGCACCCGCCCGACGCGGAGCGAATCGGGGAACCGGCCCGACAGGGCCTCGAGCCGCACGATCCCGCCACTGAGCGATTCGGTGATCGACATGATCGTGCGCCGGCCGATCCCGGTGTTGGCGAAGGCCAGTACGCCGCCGACCAGCACCACCGGCAGCCCGATCAGGGCCGCCAATCCGCCGATCAGCCATTTCGTGCGCCGCCGCATCAGAAGGCCTGGCCGATGCCGATATACAGCTCGAACGAATCGCCGCCGGCCTGCCGGTTCAGCGGCACGGCGATGTCGAGGCGGATCGGCCCGATCGGCGTGTAATAGCGGGCGCCGATCCCCGCGCCGGCGCGCCAGTTGCCGCTGAACGGCTTGCCGTCATTGCTGACCTGACCCGCGTCGATGAAGGCAACCACGCCGTAATTGTCGAGGATACGCTGCCGGAATTCGACCGTTCCCGCCGCCACCGCGTTGCCGCCGGTCGGGTTGTTACTGGGAAATCGCGGACCGATCGATTGATAGCGGTAGCCGCGCACCGTGCCGCTGCCACCGGCATAGAAGCGCTGGTCGGGCGGCAGGCCGAACACGCCGACGCCCGCCGCCTGGCCAACCAGGCCCCGCAAGGCCAGCACGCTGCGCCCGTTGGACAGCAGGTCGAGATAGGTCGAGGCGGATGCCTGGGTGATGACGAACGTTCCCTTGTTCGCGCCCAATGACTGCATGGGCATGACGGATATGGTGGCCCGAATCCCTTCTGTCGCGTCGAACTGGCTGTTTGTGCTGTCATACCGGGCCGTGATCGGCACACCCAGCAGGTGATAGGTATCGGTCACGCCCTCCTGCGTGATCTCCTCCTGCTCGCCCAGCAGGCCGATGCTGACGGTCCAGTGCCTGGACAGTTTGCGGCTGAGCGTGGCCCGCTCGATCAGCGCGGTCTGGTCATAGGCCTGCAGGCTTTGCTTGATCGCGTTCACGCTGATGTCCAGCGACTGGTCGCGTTGCAGAAAGTCCGGCTTCACGAACTGGATCCCGGCCTGATAGCCCGGCTTGGTCACGGCGCTGCCGCCAAGCTGGATCGATCCGGTCAGGTTCAACTGCTCGGCGCCACCGAACAGGTTGCGGTGCCGCCAGCCGGCGTTGAACATGGCGCCCAGGTCCGTCGAATAGGCGGCGCCGAAATTGACGGCGTGCAGCGGGCGCTCGGTCACCTCGACCGTCAGCGGCAGGTTCCCGTGCGAGTCGAGCTGGTCCGCCGGGACGATCCGCACCGAGGAGAACACGCCGACCGCCATCAGGTCCTGCCGAGCGGTCTCGATGTCGGTGGGGCTGAAGGGCTGGCCGGGATGGAGCAGCAGGCGTTCACGCATGAACGACTCGCTCATGCGCTGCAGCCCTGTGAAGTCGATGGTGCCGAGGTCCGCATGCGGGCCGCTCTCCGCCACGAAAGCGACGTCCATGGTGTGCTGGTCCGGGTGCAGCGTCGCCGGCGGCAGGGTCACCCTGGCCATCGGATAGCCGGCGTCGCGCAGGGCCGACAGCAGCCGGTCGCGCGCGGCGAGAATATCCGTTGCCACCGCGTCGGCGCCGGGTGCCAGTTGAACCGCATCCCGTACCGAATCCGGCACCTCACCCTCGATCGTGACCCGCGACAGCCGGAACATCGGTCCGCGCTCCAGCGTCACGACGATCGGCAGGGGTGGATCGGCCGGCGCGCTGTCGATGCGGCTCACCAGGGTCGGATCGCCAAGCG
>WBZO01005496.1_pt1 | contig 12883 bp, 9 predicted proteins | sample 5204261 | NCBI WGS metagenome assembly WBZO01 (sample SAMN12412400, study PRJNA552823) | activated sludge metagenome | isolation source: activated sludge from anammox sidestream of wastewater treatment plant... | place: USA: North Carolina | collected 2017-09
GGGCCCGCGCCGCAGCGCTGCCTCCGCAAATACCGCGAACTGTGCCGAAACAGATTACCGCAGCGAGGCGGTGCGCGGCGGAGCGAAATTCACCGTCGGCGTGAAGCCAATCGCGCTGCCGCTAAAGCGCTCGGTGCTCATGCCGCCGGTCGGATCGCCGGCGAACTTGATCGCCAGCGCGGAAGCGGGCTTGGCGAACATCGGCCCGAGGGTGCGGAAGTCGGGCGAGCCATAGAGCGTCGTGTGCAGGAAGCTTTGTGCGCTCGGAGCCATCATCATGGCGCGGATCCAGGGATCGTTGAAGCGATCGCCGGCCTGCACGGTGTCCGGCCCTTTGCGCACGAGCGGCGGCTGTTCGTCGGCCCCCATGGCGACGATGGCTGCGTTGTCCGCAGCGACGGGAGCGGCGCGCGTGTTGCCGGTGCCCACGCGCGATGCGGCCGGCGACGGCGCGGCCGCGTAAGACAGCGCGCCGACCGACGGCGTGCGCTCGCTGCCGCGAAGCGGCCAGGGTGCGAGTTCGGCGGCCGCTACCTTCTCGCGCACCGTGCGGCGCGCCGGCGGCGCCGGACGCGTGACGGTGGTCTGCGCCGTCTCGGCCGGATCTGCAGGGGGCAGCCCCTGCCAATAGCCGCGGTCATTGATCACATCGTTCGCCGACGCGGCGTTGGCCGGCATGTTCGCGTGGCCGACGAGACTCGCGGCCTGGGCGGGACGGACCGGCGCGGGTGCAGCCCCCGGCTTGGCAGACGGGACGGCGGCGGGCACTCCCGCCTGCGCGAGTTGGATACGTTCGAGTTGAATCGGCGTCGATGCCGCCGACGCCATCTCGAAGCCGGCGGACTTGACTGGCGGCGAGCCCGCCGAGGCGACCTGATAGGTCTCGGACTTCACGGGCCGCGCGGTCGGCGTCGGAATCGCGCCGATCTTCTCACGGCGCGGCTCGGGCGCCGCCGAGACGGCGGCGGACTTGCCAGTTGCGCGTGCCGCCATCGCGGCTCGCGCGATCTTCGGCGCGGCGGGCGCGGGCGGTGCCTCGACCGAAGCGGTGGTCGCCGGCGCGGCTGCCGCCTCGCCGTCGTTTTCGTGCTCATCGCTGCCGCTGAACAACTTGCTCAGGAACGACGGCATCGAGCTGGCAGCGGCGGCCGGCGCGCTGCTACGCGCGGCGTCGGCCTGCGCGACAGTCACGCGGCTGGCCGAACGGTCCGACGCATTGTGGCTGGCAAGCTGGCCTTTGGCCAGCACCTTCGCAAGCTGAGCTTCCGGCATGCGCGGCCAGTGCCGCACGCCGCCGGTATCGAGGTGAACGAAATTCGACGACGGATAATAGCCGACGCCGCCGCGTTGAGCGCGCAGACCGGCGGCACGCAGTTCTTCGACCGAGACGCCCGGAATGTAGAAGTCGATCGCCTTGCCCAGCATGTGCTGGCTGTGCTGGGCGACACCGCTCGAACGGCGGCGCAGCATCGAATTCGTCTCGGGCGAGCGATAGCCGCACACCACCCAGATCGGCTCGCGCGAGCCCGTTTCGCGATGCACCTCCCAAAGGAGGTCGATCACCTCCGGGTCCATCTTGATTGGTTCGTTCTTCCGCCAGTCGCGCAGGATATAATTGATGCGCTTGAGCGCTTCCTCGTCGTAGCGGCCGTTCACTTTGTACGTGACGGTGAGGTCTTCGTTGGTGTGCGTGTGATGGAACGAGATGGTGCGCGTTTCGCCCGCCGCGGCGGCTTCCTGCGTCATGCCACCGACAAGCAATGCAACCAGCGCCGCAATACAGCAGCGCGAGCCGGCACGGACCGAACGCAGCAATGAACGAGAATGCGCGACTTCGCTGGTCACGTGTCAACCCTAAATCAGTGCGTCAGCCGTCCGCACCGGCAGCCAGGCCGCAGATGCCAACAACCATCACCCGCCGCGGCCCCCGCCGCGACGAACATGGCTAACGCAATGTTAATTAGGGAATGGTTAACGCAAAGACCGCGCGCACCGACTCCCCCCGATAAATCAAGCGTGACAGGGGACTATGGCAAAAAATTGCCGCAGGCAACGCGCGCCTTGAAATAGCTGACGGGCGCCACCCGCTTGCGTGACGCCCGTTTGGACCGATTCGATTGAGCGGTATCCGCCTCAGCGGAAGATGCGGCGCGGCGGGCTCGGACGGGAGCCGTAATAGCCGAAGCCGCCGCCGAACAGTTGATCGATGAACGAACCGACCCGCGACTGCCCGCGCCGCCCGGAGGAACTGCTCGACACCATTTCCTTCGCCCGATCCTCTTTCGGCTCGACGACCGCGCGCTCGCTCTTAAGCGCCGCGATGGTGCGGCTGTCGAGGCTGTATACGTCGCGGCGGAACTGCAGCTTGCCGTCGTCGTCCACGAATGCGCTCTGGTAAGTCAGGTGGACCGGGATCGGCGTCGTGAAGTGCAGGTCGGTCTCGGCGGTGCCGAACATCCGCTTGATGCGCTCGGCGGTGTACCCATCCTCAGGCTTGCCAAGGCCCAGCATGACTTCGGCGTACTGCGCCGGGTCCTGCACGCGCATGCAGCCATGGCTGTAGGCGCGCACGTCATGCGCGAACATGTACTTCTCCGGCGTGTCGTGCTGGTAGACCAGGAAGCGGTTGGGGAAGTTGAAACGCAGGCGCCCGAGCGCATTGGCCTCGCCCGGCGGCTGAGAGATGTGCACGCTGCCGTCGCGGTTGTAGCTCACCCTGAGACCCATGCGCGCCAGCACCGTCGGATCCTGCGCCAGCGCCGGCAGGTACTCGTTCTGCACGATCGACGGCGGCACGTTCCAGGTCGGATTGACGGTGATGTATTTCATCGTCTCGCTGAGGAGCGGCGTCTGCATCGTGGGCTTGCCGATCACCACACGCGTCGTCCAGAGTGTCGCGCCGTCCTTCACCACCTTGAGCGTGAAGTCAGGCTGATTGACCATCGAATAGGCCTTGCCCAGATCGCGCGGATACCAGCGCCAGCGCTCCATGTTGGCGAGGATGATGTCGATCTGCTGGCTCTTCGCCGGGCCGTTGAGCTCCCGAACGGTGCGGCTGTCGAGGTTGCCGGTCGCCGGCAGCTCGTTCGCCTTCTGGAATTTCTTCACCGCCTCGGCGAGCTTGGCGTCATAGCGATGGTCGGCGGCGTCGGCCGCAATCCCGAGCCGCTCCCGCAGCATCGGAACGCGCGCGTCTTCCATCGGGTTCTTGTTGACGAACTTGAGCACCGGCCCGTCGGCGATTTCCTTCTTGCCGCCGTGGGCCTTGCCGCGCATCTCGGCGAGTGCCCGCTTGAGCTTCTGATACGCCTCATGCGGCGGGCTGAATTCGTCGAGCGCCTTGGCGGCGTCCTTCGCATCGGTGATCTTGGTCAGCACGTCGGCCGCATCCGGCGGCTGCTGCGGCAGCTCGATATTATGGCTGACGCGCGTGTACGGGAAGCGCCCCGCCTGCACGTGCCGCGCATAGGTCAGCACGACCTGGGTGAGCTTGAGTTCGGCTTCGGCCTGCGCTTCCGGATTGGAGAGGCCGGCGAAATTGGGCGTCCGGTAATCGCCGGCGTCGAGGCCATCGGTATCGGCGGCTTTCAGGCGAGCGATCACCGCGTTCGTGCGCGGGCTCTCGACACCCTTGGCGAACCAGATCGGCGCAAGATTGCGGTTCTGATAGAACGCCTCGACGGCGGCGCGCTCCTTCCTGGTCGCAAACAGGCGGTCGCCTTTGCCGGCCAAGTGTTCGCGAATCTTTTCCGCAATCGGCCGGTCGGCGGGATCGAGCGATGCAAGTGGGTCCGGCGCGACGGCAGGCGGTGCCGCAGCCGTCGATTCGGCCGGTGCCGCCGGAGCGACGGCCGGCGGCATCGGCACTGCGGGCTGCTTCACCGGAGTGGCGGCCGCGGGCGTAGCCGGTGTCGGCGCAGGCGCGGCGGGCACAGGTGCTTGCGCGGGCGTAGCCGCACCGGTGGAATCTTCGGTCGAAGGCCTCAACCCTTCGACTGTCGCCGGCTTCGGGCTGGGAACGGACACCGCCGCATATGCCTTCACATTGCCGGTGATCTTAGCGTCCTGGGCGTACGCCGGAATTGTCGGGGCGGCGAGGATCAACGCCAGGGCCGTGCCGGCCAGGATGCGGTCGTATTGGAAGCCCCTCATGAAGCGTACTCCCCCCGAACTTTTCGCGGGCCTCGCAGAGGCCCCTGGCATTGATCAGATGCCATCAGTCCACTGTTGACGTGACATCAAGTTTCCCAGTGGAGCAACAGATGATGGCGACTTTCACGGCCGAATGGGGCCGTTTTTGGCGCTATGTTACCGGCATACAATGTCGTTACTGGCCATTTCGGCCGTTTTTCAGGCGGTGTTACTCGATTGCAACGTAGCTTCTCCATCGCTGTCGAGACCCAGCAGGTCGAGTTTGCGGTAGAGCGTCGAGCGCCCGATGCGTAGCCGGCGCGCCACCTCGGACATCTGGCCGCGATAGTGCGCAATCGCGAATCGAATGGTCTCGGCCTCGATCTCGTCGAGCGAACGGACCTCGCCCGCGGGATCGAGCAAGCTGAGGCTGGCGTACGGCGCAGGCGCGGCGGCCGGCGCAATGGCAACCTTTTCGACCGGCGTCAGTTCGCTCGCAGCGAGCGGCGGGGATGCGGTCTCGGCATGCGTGGGGAGGTCCGGTGCCACGCTCGCGGCGGCGTGCCCAGCCAAATGCGCGGCAATCTGCGGAAATTCGCCGACGTCGACCTCGTCGCCCTCCGCCAGCACGACCGCGCGGAACGCCGCATTCTCCAACTGCCGCACATTACCCGGCCAGCGATACGCATTGAGCAACGCCGCCGCTTCCGCGCTGATGCGCGGCGCGCGCTTGCCCTCCTCGGCCGCAAAGCGCGCGAGGAAATGCCGCGCCAGCTCCGGGATATCCTCCGGCCGTTCGCTCAGCGGCGGCACGCCGATCGGGTAGACATGCAGCCGATAGAACAAATCCTCACGAAAGCGGCCCGACTTCACGTCCGCGATCAGATCGCGGTTGGTCGCCGAGATGATGCGCACGTCGACCTTGAGCGGCTTCTTGCCGCCGACCGGCTCGACCTCGCCCTCCTGGATGGCGCGCAGGAGCTTGACCTGCGCGGCCAGGGGCAGTTCCCCGACCTCGTCCAAAAATAGTGTGCCGCCAGTGGCTTCCACGAACTTGCCGGTGTGCCGCTCGGTCGCGCCGGTAAACGCGCCCTTCTCGTGGCCGAATAAAATTGACTCCACGAGAGTGTCCGGGATCGCGCCGCAATTGACCGCCACGAACGGCTTTGCGCGGCGCTCGCCTGCGCCATGAATGGCGCGCGCGATCAGTTCCTTGCCCACGCCCGATTGCCCTTCGATCAGCACCGGGATGTTTGAGGCGGCGGCTTTTTCGGCCATGCGCAGCACGGCCTGCATGCGCGCGCTGCGGGTGATGATGTCCTTGAAGGTGAGCGTGCCCGAGCGGCTGCGCTTGATGCGGTTGAGCTCGCTTTCGAGCGCGCGGGTCGCCAGCGCGTTGCGCAGCGACACCTGCAGCCGCTCGGCGCCGACCGGCTTGACCACGAAGTCGGCGGCGCCCGCGCGCATTGCGTTGACGACATTGTCGATGCCGCCGTGCGCGGTCTGCACGATGACGGGAATGCTCACGCCGGCCTCGCGCATCTTGGCAAGCACGCCAAGGCCGTCGAGATCGGGCATCACGAGATCGAGGATGACGGCGTCGATGGTCGACGCCTCCGACCCGGTGAGCAGCGCAGCCGCCGCGTCGCCGCCGTCGACGATCACCGGCTCGTAGCCGGACTTACGCACCATGTTGTCGAGGAGGCGGCGGGCGACGGGATCGTCGTCGACGATCAGAATACGCTCACTCATGACGCAACCTTTACAAACGCAAACGCACTCGAAACGCGTGACCCTCGGGACCAGCGGCGCCCGTCGAGGAGCGAACGCCGCCCTGTGCCGAATTGGGGCACTGTGAATGAGTTTGCTTAACGGGGCGTTACGATGTCCGAACTGTGACGCCGGGCTTTGGGCGAATATGGCGACGCTCCCAGAGATTCGCCCGGTTTTCCGTTTGCGATTCCGCGGCGAATTCGCCGCGCTCGCCAGTGCGTTCCGTCGCGGATTCCGCCACCGACGTTCCGCCATTCGATTCGCTCATGGCTGGGCTACGCGACCGATCGCGTCAATTCGCTCCCGCCTGACGCGGTTGGGCCTGCAGCCGCGCGATTTGACGCTCGCACCACTCCAAGTCATTCTTCCATTGCGCGTTGCTGGGAGCGATGGCGACCAGCGCAGCCATGATGGCTCGCCCCTTGGTCAGTTCGGCCAACGCATCCGCAATGCGGGATTGCAGTTCGTAGACCAGGGCCAGCTTGAAGTGGCTGATAAAAAGATCGCGCTGCCACTGCGTATTGCTGCGGTCGGCGGCGGCGAGCCGCTCGGCGATGGCGAAACCGTCGCGGTACGCCTTGAGCGCCTCCGCAAGCTTGCCTTGTCGGATTAGCACGTCACCGACCTTGTTATCGGAGACCGACAGATCGCGCTGCCACTGCGTGTTGCTGCGGTCGGCGGCGGCGAGCCGCTCGCGGATGGCGAGGCTGTTCCGGTAGACCTTGAACGCCTCGTCGAACTGGCCCTGATCCATCAGTACGTCGCCGACCTTCTCGTAGGACACCGACAAATCGTGCTGCCAATCGGTGTTGCTGCGATCGATGGCGGCAAGCCGTTCGGCGATTGCGAGACCGTCACGGTAAGCCTTGAGCGCCTCATCGAGTTTGCCCTGCGCCACCAGGGCATCGCCAACCTTCTCATAGGAAACGAACAGATCGCGCTGCCAGCGCGTGTTGCTGCGGTCGGCTGCGGCGAGCCGTTCGGCGATCGCGAGGCCGTTGCGATAGGCGTTGAGGGCATCATCCAACCTGCCCTGCGCGGCCAGCATACCGCCAACTTTGGCGTACGAGACGTACAGATCGCGCTGCCACTCGGTGTTGCTGCGGTCGGCGGCGACAAGCCGCTCGCGGATGGCGAGGCTGTCGCGGTAGGCCTTGAGCGCCTCCTCGAGCTTGCCTTGCGCCGCCAGCGCATTGCCGATTCTGTCGTAGGAGACTGACAGATCGCGTTGCCATTGCGTGTTGCCGCGGTCCACGGCGGCGAGCCGCTCGGCGATGGCAAGCCCCGCACGGTAGGCCTTGAGCGCCTCGTCAAGTTTGCCCTGCGCCACCAGCGCGTCGCCAACCTTCTGATAGGCAACCGACAGGCTGTCCTGCCACTCGCTATTGCCGACGTCTGTGGCGGCAAGATGCTGCATGATGGCGAGGGCCTCGCGGTAGGCCTTGAGCGCCTCCTCAAGCTTGCCTTGCGCCTTGAGCACATCGCCGATCTTGTCGTAGGAAACCGACAGATCGAACTGCCACTGCGTGTTGTCGCGGTTGGTCGCCGCGAGCCGCTGCGCGATGGCGAGGCCCTCACGGTAGGGTTTGAGCGCCGCATCGAGCTGACCCTGCGCCACCAGCACGTTGCCGATCTTGTGGTAGGAGGCCAAAAGATCGCGCTGCCACTGCGTGTTGCTGGGGTCGGCGGCGGCAAGCCGCTGCGCGATGGCGAGGCCGTCGCGATAGGCCTTGAGCGCCTCGTCAAGCTTTCCCTGCGCCACCAAGACGTTGCCGACTTTATCGTAGGAGATCGACAGATCGCGTTGGTATTCGTGGCTGCCCGGATCGGCGGCGACGAGCCGCTCGGTAATGCCAAGGCTGTCGCGGTAGGCCTTCAGCGCCTGTTCCAGGTCGCCCAACGCGAGGTAAGTATCTCCAAATTCGTCGAGCATTACGGAACGGCTGCGTTGCAGGACGATGTCGTCCGGCGCCGAGCCGGCAAGCTGCTCGAATGTCGCCCGCGCGGTCTCCAGAATCTTTCGCACGCTGTTGGCGGGCATGCCTAGAACATTGCGCAGACCGCGCGCGATATCGATGACAAGGCTGTCGGCCGTCCTCTGCGCCAGCTTGAAATTGCGTGTGGCGATGTCGCGCTGCTCCTTCGCCTGCGCCTCGTTCTGCTGCGCAATGGCCCGCTGCTCGACCGCTACACCGCGTTGCCAATAGGCAAGGCCGGCTAGAGCAAGCGCCAGCACCAATCCGGCGGCGAGGCTGCCGGTGAGCACGTTGCGCCGCCGCGTGGCGCCCCGCCGGCTCTGCCGGATGAAGGTCTGCGTCTCCTCGGTGGGCGCGGGCGCGCCGCGCGGACGCGAGGCAATCCACTGCTCGGCCTCCTCCAGCACCGGCGAGCGCAAGAGCATTCCGTTCGGCGCCTTCGCCAAGGACCAACGCCGCGCCTGCTCACCGAACGCGGTGTGCTGCCTGATCCAGGAAATGTCGGTGTCGAGCGCTTCGGCAAGGCGGTCGGCGCTCGCGTCGAAGCGCGCGTTGTCGTTGAAAACGATGAAGTTCAGCTTCGCCAGCGCCTCGGGCACCGCCGTGTCGTCGACCGGGCGGCAGACGATGGGAGCGAAGCGCTTGTTCAAGGACGCCGCGAACGCGACCTCTTTCAGCGCCACGCTGGAGGCAACCGAGTCCGGGCTCAGCACGAACACAATGGTGTCGGCGCCCGCGATCAGCGCCTCGATGCGCTTCCACCATTCCTCGAAGGCGTAGATGTCGCTGCGGTCGATCAGCGGCTCGAAGCCGCGCGCCTTCAGCGCCGCTTCCAGGCGGTCGGCGAACGACAGGTCCTTGCGCGAATAGGAGATGAAGATTTTGGCTTTGGACGGCGTTTCACTGTTCTCGCTGGCGATATCGGTGCTCATGCGCAAGCCCGCCCGCTGAAAAGACATTGCTACAATAGCCCGCATGGAGCGGAAGCGGAATGCGGGACGTTTCGAGAGACTGATCCCGGATTTCGCTACGCTCCATCCGGGCTACAGGTTGGGCGGCAAAGGCGGCAAAATCCAGCGCCGCCAGTCGAATGAATAAAGTTTAATGTCGGCGTAGCCCGCATGGAGCCGTAAGCGCGTCTTCGACGCGCTATGGCGCAATGCGGGACATGCCGAGCGGCCGTTCTCGGATTTCGCTGCGCTCCATCCGGGCTACGGGTACAAGCTACGGGCTCAAGCGGCGACTGAGGCGGCGGTCGCTTGCGCCTTCGCCTTGCGCGTGGACTTTCGTTTCGTCTTCCGTTTGGTCTTCTTCGCCGCAGCCAAGTAAGCGGCCACCTTCTTGGACGAATGGCCGGCGACCTTGACAGCGGCCTTGAGCCTGGCAGGCGTGACCTTGAACTTCTTCGACCAGTAGCGGAGCTCGTAAGGCTCGCTTGTTGCGATGAGCATGCGGTCGCTCGCCTTGTGCTTCTGCAGCTTGATGTAGGCTTCGACCTTCTTCGCGGAATGGCCGACTTTCTTTACGGCGTATTTGAGCTTCGCCGGCGTCACCTTGAACTTCTTCGACCAGTAACGAACTTCGTACGCTTCGTTTACCGCAATCAGCGAACGATCTGAACCGCCGCGCTTTCTCTTGTCGTCGGCCATGCCAATCTCCCGTCATCGTGGTGCCCGTCGGATGAACCGACACGTGGCATGGTAACGACTTTATGCACAGGCCGGAAGGCGCCACGCACCGACCCGAAGCACCATGACGTCGTGCAATACGCCGGCCTCGCCGTCGCCGCCTGCGTTCTCGGCAAAGCAAATCAAATGCCGAAATCGAATGTGCGATCCAGAGGGTGATCAAGCGCAGCCACGAGATCAACGCACAGAAGGAGCGCGAAGCGCCGGCCAAGACGCGTGTCAGCGCCGCCGGGCAGCGGCCGATCTGAGCTCTACGCGGCGCGGGCCATCACGACAGCAGCGCACGGAAGGTCGAGATCGCACCGGCGTCGCATACGCGCCGCGGGACAAATTCGCAGCCGATCTGGAAGCTGCCGGTCCAGATCATCTCAAGCGCCACATAGAGCACAATGGCAAGCCCGATCCACGTGATCCAATGATGTCTTGCGAGCAGCTTTGCGATGTAGGCTGAGAGCAAGGCCATGAAGCCAACCGCCACCGTGAGGCCCACGGCCAGCACCCAGATCTCGCCTTTGGCGGCACCCGCGACCGCGAGCACGTTGTCGAGCGACATGGAGACGTCGGCGATGATGATCTGAACGATGGCGGCGCCGAACGTCATGGTCCTCACCGGTCCATCGCCCGGCACGTTGCCGGCAAAGACCGGCTGCGCCACCTCGACCGTGATTTCGCGATACATCTTCCAGCAAACCCACAGGAGCAAGATGCCGCCCGCGAGCGTCAGCCCGACGATCATCAGGAGCTGGGTGGCGACGGCCGCGAACATGATGCGCAGCACCACGGCGCCGGCCACGCCCCACAGGATGACCCGCGTACGCAGCTTTGGCTCCACGCGCGACGCCGCCATGCCGACGACGATCGCGTTATCACCGGCCAGCACGAAATCGATGACAATGATCTGAACGAGCGCAACGAGTTGCTGATAGAGCTCCACGCGTTCCCCGCTTTTCCGCCGCTACATCCGAAATTTCGCCGGTGCGCGGTTGCACTTATTCACCGCCGCTGCGGGAAGCCAGCAGCCGCACCAGTTCGTCGGGGTCGATGGCGGCGGCGACGCAGATGCCCGCGAAGGTGAAGAGGCCGGCGATGTCGCGGCAAGTCAGGTGGCGGGCGGCACCGTTACCCCCTTCAATCCAGGCCAGCGCGGCCGCAATTGCCGCCAAGGTGAAGAGCCCGGTTGCCGTCGCGGGCAGTAAGGCGCCCGCCGGGAGCGCCGGCTGCAGCAAAGCGAGCGCTACAACTGCGCCGAGACCGGCGACCGCCAGCGCCAGCTGCGGTGCCAGAGTAGGGCCTGGGGCGCGTGCCAGGGTCCCGGTTATGAGGTTCATGGCTCCTCCTGATCCTGCGGCTCCAACGTCAAAAAAAGTCGCTGTTCGCTGTTCTGAAATGTGCTAATCTGTATCTAAATTATAGAAGTCCATATCTCGATAGTTTAGTACATCTGAAACTATGAAAAAGTCAAGAGGTCTCATCCCATGAGCCCGCCAACGCGTTATGCCAAAGCTGCTCCCGAGGCGAAGCAGCAGCGCAAGCTCGCCGGGGACTGGCTCAAGGAACGGCGCGCCGCGGCGGGGCTGTCGCAGATTCAGCTCGCCGAGCGTCTAGGACTAAAGTACTACACATTCGTATCGCAGGTGGAGAACGGCTTTGGACGGGTACCGACCGACAGCATGGAAGCATGGGGCTGCGCACTCGGCATCGAACCGCGCGTGTTCGCCCGGCGGCTGTTGTCGTTCTACGACCCGGAACTCCACCGGCTGCTGTTCGAGGTGACGGAATGACGGTGATCGCATTTGTGCCGAAGGAGAAGCCAGCGAGCGGAGGCTGGTGCGCCAGCGAGCTCAATCGGATCGTCAGGAGTTTCGCCGCCGAGTTCGCTGACGGCCAGGTCGACGACTGGGAAGCCGGCGTGACCGAGATCGGCGATCCGCAATTCTACCTGCTTGGGCCGCCGCCCGAGAACGAGTGCCTGTTGTGCGTCTCGCGTCTGGGGCGGCTTTACGTGTTGGAGGACGGTACCGGCTGCGTGCTGTTCGAGCACGCTGACTTCGAACTGCTCGCCCGGCAGGCCAAGACCTTTCTCAAGCAAAGGAAGACAAGCCTCCTGGCGTCATTCGTGTTGACTTGGGGCATGTTGCGGCACGCCTTCGAGGAAAAGGTCGAGCCGTTGCTGGCGGAGGGCGAAGACCTGCTCATGCACTTTGCGCCGCAGCTCGCCGCGTTCGCCTGATACCGCACTCTGGAGCGATTTCGGCCTTGGCCATGCCCCAGGCAATGCCCATACTTGTAATCGTTCGTTCACTACTTCCCCCGGACATCATGCCCGCATCAGCCAGACGCGCCGCCGCCAAGAAACCCACCGGACCCGCCGCCAGACCGACCGCCAAGTCAGCCGCCAAGTCAGCCGCAAAATCAGCCGCAAAGCCCGCCGCCAAGGGCCTCGGCCAACTGCCGGAATGGAATCTCGCCGATCTCTATGCCGGAATCGACGATCCGCGGGTGAAGGCCGATCTCGACCGCGGCGACGCCGAAGCGATCGCGTTCGAGCAGGCCTACAAGGGCAAGCTCGCCGCCGTCGCGGACGGGCCGGATGCCGGGCGCACGCTCGCGGAAGCCGTGAAGCGCTACGAGGCGCTTGACGATCTGTTCGGGCGCATCGGCTCGTTCGCCGGCCTCGTGCATGCCGGCAATACGGTCGATCCGGCGCGCGCGAAATTCTACGGCGACGTGCAGGAGCGGATCACCGCGGCCTCGCTGCATCTGCTGTTTTTCCAGCTTGAATTGAATCGGCTCGACGACGCCAAGCTCGAGGCCGCCATGGCCGATCCGGCGCTCGGGCATTACCGGCCGTGGCTCGAGGACATCCGCAAGGAGAAACCCTATCAGCTCGAAGACCGTATCGAACAACTGTTTCACGAAAAGTCGGTAACCACCTATTCGGCCTGGAACCGGCTGTTCGACGAGACCATCGCGAGCCTGCGCTTCAAGGTGAAAGGCAAGCCGCTCGCGATCGAGCCGACGCTCAGCCTGCTGCAGGACGCGAAGGCCGACACCCGCAAGGCGGCGGCCGAAGCGCTCGCCAAGACCTTCAAGGAGCACCTGCGCACGTTCGCGCTGATCGCCAACACGCTGGCCAAAGACAAGGAGATTTCCGACCGCTGGCGCGGCTTCAACGATGTCGCGGCGTCCCGCCATCTCGCCAACCGGGTCGAGCCGGAGGTGGTGGACGCGCTGGTGCAGGCGGTGCGCGAGGCCTATCCGAAGCTGTCGCATCGCTACTACGCGCTGAAAGCGAAATGGTTCGGCAAGAAGCGG
>WBZO01005497.1_pt1 | contig 12882 bp, 9 predicted proteins | sample 5204261 | NCBI WGS metagenome assembly WBZO01 (sample SAMN12412400, study PRJNA552823) | activated sludge metagenome | isolation source: activated sludge from anammox sidestream of wastewater treatment plant... | place: USA: North Carolina | collected 2017-09
GCCGCCATCAAAAAGGGGGAAACAATAATTCGGGGATGCATAGCTGCCTCCGTAAAAAATGTTGATGATCAGGTTAACAGAAAATTTCTCGAGGCTATTCCGCCGTCGTGGGATCGATCACGGAACGGACTTGCGCAACACGAGTGACAGGGAATCCGCCCCGTTCCGCGTGCATGCGAATAGCGGCCTCGTCCGGCGCAAGATAAAGGCAATACACTTTATCATCGGTCACATAGCTTTCCAGCCATTGAATATGTGACCCCATGCTGTTGAGAATGGTGCAGGATTTTTGCGAAATGGCTTGCAGGTCTTGGGGCGTGAACGAACCTGCTCCGGGTATTTCACGTTCAATCATGTATTTGGGCATATCTTTCTCCTTTAAGAAAACATTGATTAATTTTTATTAAAAACGACCGGTCGTATTTTTAAATACTAAAAAAATAATTAAGGTATAAAAAAATCATCCAGTAAATCGTGACAGCATTGCTTAACTGGCGCGGACGATTTTTCTATTTGCATCCGCAACAACGCGCCTTGCCAGGCATTAATCAATAAATCAGCCATTTCTTCAGGCGTTTTGTCCGTTCTGACCGATCCTTGTTGCTGCGCCTGGGCCAAGCCGGATTGCAATAAATCCCGATATCGTGCGATGGCCGATTGCAGGGATTGCTGACATACATCGCTGGTGCTGCCAATTTCTCCCATGAGGCTGCCCAGCAAGCAACCCCCTTTGAATTTGTTTTCCTCAAGTTCCACAATCAGCTCGGCAAAATAGCGCCGGATGGCCCCCAGCGCATCGGAACCGGATTGCTGGAGATGCGCGGATAACCGCGCAATGAACGGCTCGATATAATGCTGGATGACCGCCGCGCCAAATTCTTCTTTGCTGTTGAAGTAGTTATAAAAAGAACCTTTGGGGACATTAACCGCATCGAGAATCTCCTGTAAGCCGGTACCGTGATAGCCTTGGTTCATAAAAAAAACAACGCCTTGGTTCAGCAGACCTTCTCGATTAAATTCTTTTTTACTTAATTTTGACATGCAGAAATAATACGACCGGTTGTCTTATAAATCAAGCCTAATTTGCAATGAATGTTTTTAAACAATGGATTCCTGATGGATTGGCGCGCCCAACACGATTCGAACGTGCGACCCCCGCCTTCGGAGGGCGGTACTCTATCCAGCTGAGCTATGGGCGCGTTGATGGGAAATTATCTTCCGGTACTTGCCGGGCGACAGGATAACCGCTTTTAGTATTTCCGTCCAACTTGGATCGCGGTCTTGGTAAGAATTGGCTGCGGGCATCGGCTTTGCTTTATTCATTCGCCCAGCCGGGATACTTCGCCGCTGTTTCAACTGCAAGGGGGAAGATTTTAACAGTTTTTACAATCCTGTTTTTGGTTTGAATCACTTCGATCGGATAACCGGCAATGTTAAGGCTCGTCCCTGCTTCCGGAATATCCTCAAAAAATTCCAGGATCAGGCCATTCAAGGTTTTCGGTCCATCCAGCGGGAATTGCATACCCAGCTTGCGGTTCAACTCGCGTAACAAAGTGCTTCCTTCGACAATGATGCTGCCGTCTTCCTGCTTCTGAAAAATACTGGTCAGGGTCGGTGCGTGCGTAGTGAATTCGCCGATAATCTCTTCGATAATGTCGTCCAGCGTGATCAATCCCAGCCATTCGCCATATTCGTCAACGACCAGGCCGATTCTTCTCTGGTTTTCCTGGAATAATTGCAGTTGCGAAAACAACGATGTTCCGGAAGGGATGAAATAAGGTTCGCGCATGACTTTTTCCAGCGTGGCGGCGGTTATTTTTCCTCCTTGCATCTGATTCAATACCTTCCGCACATGCACGATACCGACAATATTATCCATGCGCTCGCGGTAAACCGGTAAACGGGTGTGATGGCACGTCAGCAATTGCGAATGAATGACGTCATCATCCGCATTCAGGTCAATCGCCTCGATCTGACTGCGCGGCACGATGACATCGTCTACGGTGATGGTTTCAAGATCAAACAAGTTCAGTAGCATGCTCTGATGCTTGTTCTGGATAAAATGCCCGCCTTCCAGCACCAAAGTTTTCAGTTCTTCCGTGCTGATTTTTTGCTCGAGTTCGCCCTTTTGAGGCTTGAGCCGGAACAGGATCAGCAATCCGCTGACAAATAAATTAACAAACCATACAACAGGATAGAAAATAATCAACAGCGGTGTCAGGACATAGCTCGAAGCTAAAGCAATCCGTTCAGGATAAGCGGCGGCAATGACTTTTGGGGTAATTTCGCTGAATACCAGAATGGCGAAAGTCACGGCGATCGTCCCCATCAATAACGCAAAGTCGTCATGAGCGAAAAGAGTGCCGACAATAATGGCGACCAAGGTTGCTGATGCCGTGTTCAATAAATTGTTGCCGAGAAGAATGACGCCTAATAACCGGTCAGTCTTGTCGAGCAGTTTTATGGTCAACCGGGCGCCGCGATGACCTTGCTTGGCAAGATGCCGCAAACGATAGCGGTTGATCGCCATCATGCTGGTTTCGGATAGGGAGAAAAAGCCTGATAAAACGAGTAAAAACACCAATGCGATTAGCATGATGTATAGCGGCATATCTTCCAAGAATCACCTGTAGTAAGTAATGGTAAAAGCATTAAATAAACAATCATATATTCTGAGTCGAAGCAAATTTTTGTCAACAGGAAGAGCCTTTCAATTAAAGGATATTGATAATTTTGTGCTCGATATTAAATTTCAGATTATCTGAATGCTTAAATATATTTTTGATATTTAATGGATAATGCAAAAGGTGCGGCGGTTTTTCCAGGAATGACAGAATGATGTAACTGAAAATTGTTTTGTTTTTTGTAAACCTATTAATTGGACTAGCGTTAATAGCATCTCTTCGTTCTGATTCAAATGCTATGTCTGACTCCTTAAATTTAGGCTGCAATAGTTCTAAAGATATTAAATTTCTTGAAATCAAGCACCTGAATGGTCCCAATATGTGGACTTATTACCCTGCTTTGGAAGCAACCGTCGATATCGGCGAGCTGGAAGACTTTCCATCCGATAAGATTCCGGGTTTTTATGAACGGTTATCGGAATGGCTGCCGTCCCTGATAGAACACCGTTGCAGCTATGAAGAACGCGGCGGTTTTTTACGCCGTGTCAAGGACGGTACTTGGCCGTGCCATATTCTTGAGCATGTCACGCTGGAACTTCAAAATCTGGCAGGCATGCGCGGCGGTTTTGGCCGGGCGCGCGAAACATCGGTGCGCGGTGTTTATAAAGTCGCATTAAGCGCATGGCATGCGGAAATTACCAAAGCGGCTATGTATTCGGCGCGTGAGCTGGTCTTGGCTGCAATGAATTTTCAGCAAGCGCGCAATCCGTATTACGATGTCGATGGCGCTATTGAGCGTATCCGTGATCTCGTCGATTCGCTGTGGCTCGGACCTTCTACTGCTTGCATTGTAGACGCGGCTGTTGCTCGTAATATTCCGGCCATTCGTCTGATCACAAAAGGAAATCTTGTACAACTGGGGCATGGCGCACGGTGCCGCCACATATGGACCGCAGAAACCGATCGCACCCCGGCTGTGGCCGAGAGTATTTCCCGCGATAAGGATTTAACGAAATCACTGCTGCAATCTTGCGGTGTTCCGGTTCCGGAAGGGCGTGTGGTGGAGAGCGCTGAAGCCGCTTGGGAAGCGGCGAACGAAATCGGCGTGCCGGTTGTTGTAAAACCGTGTGATGGCAATCATGGACGCGGCGTTTTCATTGAGTTGAGCCAGCGTGAAGAAATCGAATCGGCTTTTCACGTAGCGTTAAAAGAAGGCAGCGAGGTATTGGTCGAGCGCTATGTTCCGGGTACTGAACATCGTTTGTTGATTGTGGGCGATCGTCTTGTCGCTGCCACGCGCGGCGATTCGGTGTCCGTTGTGGGGGATGGCGTTTCAACCATTGCGGAACTGGTCGAATCGCAAATCAATTCTGACCCCCGGCGCGGATTGACGGAGGACCATCCGTTGAATTTGATCCGCTTGGATAGCGCAGCGCAAATCGAAATTGCCCGCCAAGGCTACCAACGTGATTCAATCGTGCCGGCCGGCATCAAAGTTTTGATTCAGCGCAATGGAAATCACGCCTTCGATGTGACGGATCAAGTGCATCCAAGTACCGCGTCCATTGCATCCCTTGCGGCGCGCGTTATCGGGTTGGACATTGCCGGGATCGATCTGGTTACCAGCGATATTTCACGCCCGTTGAATGAACAAGACGGCGCTATTGTTGAGGTGAATGCGGGACCAAGTTTGCTGATGCATATCAAGCCGGCAGTCGGCACGCCGCGGCCTGTTGGAAAAGCAATCGTCGATCACTTGTTTCCGGATCAAGAGAATGGCCGCATTCCTATCGTCGGCATTTCCGGGAGCTATGGCAAAACACCGGTGGCTTATCTTGTTGCCAGATTGCTGGTTCTTTCCGGAAAACAAACTGGGTTGGCGTGCAGCAGCGGACTTTATCTGGATTACCGGCAAATCGATAAAAACAACAGCGCTAATTGGGCGGCAGCCAATCGCACATTGCTGAATCCGACCGTTGAAGCCGCTGTCTTCGAGAATGGTTTCGATACGCTGATGAATGAAGGGCTGGCCTATGACAGCTGCCAGGTCGGGGTAATTACAAATGTTGATCCTGCTTGTCATTTTGGGCGGCATGGCATTGAAACCCGCAAGCAAGTTTATACCGTATTGCGAACGCAAGTCGATATTGTGACGCCGACAGCCGCAGCGATTGACGATGTGGAAAAAGATGTGAAGCTGCCGACCGGTGCTGCGGTGCTCAATGCAAAAGATGACATGCTGGTAGAAATGGCCGAATTGTGCCACGGCGAAGTCATCTTCTTCAGCAGTGAAGCGGATTTGCCCGTAATCACCCAACATCGGGCCAATGGAACCGGTCCTACTCACGGAAAACGCGCTGTCATCATCCGGAATGACAAAATTGTGCTTGCTTCCGGTACGAATGAATTGTTACTGCTCAATTTACGTGAAATCTCCGCGGAAAGCGGGATGAAAAGCACTCAAGCGATAGAAAATATTTTGGCGGCAGTAGCCGCAGCGTGGGCGTTAGGTATTGAGCCTGAAGTTATACGTGTTGGAATTGAAACATTTGGTTTTAGTCAAGATAAATACAAACCTGAAAATCAGAATCTTTCTACCGGATTACAAACTCAAGGGATTAAGTTATGAAAGTGTTACGTATGCGCGCTTTGCGCGGGCCTAATTTATGGAGTCAGCACACCTCTATTGAAGCTACCGTCTTCTGCAGCGGACCTGAGAACGACATCGATACGATTTCCGGTTTTGAAGCACGGCTACGTGAGCGTTTTCCCGAAATTTCCTTACTTCAGACCGCCGGTCATCATGAAGCGGTTACGCTAGCCCATGTGCTTGAATTTGCCACGCTCGGTCTGCAAGTGCAAGCCGGTTGCCCGGTAACATTCAGCCGTACGGTGCGAACGCCCGAAGCGGATACCTACCGGGTCATCGTCGGATACAGCGAGGAGAAAGTGGGCCAGCTGGCTTTCGAACTGGCGCAGGCTTTATGTATTTCGGCTATCGAGGATACCGCTTTTGATATAACAGATGCTCTGCGCCGCTTGCGAGAGCTTAATGAAGATATCCGCTTGGGGCCGAGTACGGGGTCTATCGTCCAAGCAGCGGTAGCGCGCGGTATTCCGTTCCGCCGCTTGACGGAAGGCAGTCTGGTGCAATTTGGCTGGGGCAGTAAACAGCGGCGTATTCAGGCATCCGAGAGTGACCGGACCAGCGCTGTCGCCGAATCGATCGTGCAAGACAAAGAATTAACCAAAACCTTGCTGCATGCAGCGGGCATACCGGTGCCCCAAGGCCGGGAAGTGACGAACGCCGAAGATGCATGGGCGGCAGCTTGCGAAATCGGCGTCCCGGTCGTGATAAAACCGCAAGACAGTAATCAAGGTAAAGGGGTAACCGTCAACCTGATTACTGCCGAACAGGTAAAAGCGGCTTTCATGATCGCAGCTGAAATCAGCGATAACGTTTTAGTGGAACGTTATATTCCCGGGCATGATTATCGCTTGCTGGTCGTCGGGAATAAGCTGGTTGCCGCAGCACGGCGCGACCCTCCGCAAGTTATTGGCGACGGTGTGCATAGTATTTTTGAACTGGTGGAACAAATCAATCGTGACCCGATGCGGGGTGAAGGACATGTTTCTTCGTTAACGAAAATTCATCTGGACGAAATTTCTTTAGCGTACTTAGCGGCGCAAGGATTGACAGCCGAGTCGGTTCCCGTGAAAGGCATGCGCGTCGTATTGCGTAAAAATGCCAATTTATCAACGGGAGGCACGGCAACGGACGTAACCGATGATGTGCATCCCGAGCTGGCGGCGCGCGCAATTGCGGCTGCAAAAGTGGTGGGGCTGGATATCTGCGGTATCGATGTGGTCTGCGATAATGTTATGAACTCCCTGGAAGATCAGGGCGGCGGCATTATTGAAGTGAATGCGGCGCCCGGTTTGCGTATGCATTTGCAACCTTCCTATGGTAAAGGACGCGCTGTGGGGGAAGCCATCATCGATTATATGTTTCCTCAAGGAGAAGATGCGCGTATTCCGGTGATAGCCGTTACCGGCACCAATGGTAAAACAACGACTACCCGCGTAATTGCCAACATTTTGCAAAATGATCGCAAACGTGTTGGTGTAACTTGCACCGATGGCGTTTATGTCGACGGGCAATGCATTGATACCGGTGATTGCAGTGGTCCGAAGAGCGCAAGGAATATCCTGTTTCATCCGGATGTCGATGCCGCCGTTCTAGAAACGGCGCGCGGCGGTCTGTTGCGCGAAGGTTTGGGATTTGATCGCTGCCATGTTGCGGTAGTGACCAATATTGGCATGGGCGATCATCTGGGTATGGCCTATATCAATACGGCGGAAGAATTAGCCGTGGTCAAGCGGATTGTTGTGCAAAATGTGACACCCGGAACCGGCTTTGCAGTGCTTAATGCGGCTGATCCGCTCGTGGCCAGTATGGCTGATCATTGTCCGGGTTCGGTCATTTTCTTTGCGCATGATAAGCATCATCCCGTGCTGGCGATGCACCGCGCACAACATAAACGCGTCATTTATGTGGAAAACGGTTGTATCGTCGCCGCAGGAGAATCCGGCGAATACCGCATACCGTTGAACGAAATTCCATTGACCCAAAACGGCAGTATCAACTTTCAAATAGAAAATGTGATGGCTGCCGTTGGCGCCGGTTGGGCGCTTGGCTTGGAGTGGAGGGTGATTCACGCGGGTGTGTCAAGTTTTGTCAGCGATACACAAACGGCGCCCGGCCGTTTCAATCTTTTCAATTATCGCAACGCTACCCTGATTGCGGATTACGGCCATAATCCGGATGCAATTCAGGCGCTGGTTAGCGCGATCGATAACATTCCATCGAAAAAACGTTCTGTGGTCATTAGCGCAGCAGGCGACCGGCGTGATGAAGATATTCGTCAGCAGACAAGAATTCTGGGCGATGCGTTTGATGAAGTGGTGCTGTATCAGGATCAATGCCAGCGCGGACGCGCCGATGGGGAAGTGTTGACGTTATTGCGCGAAGGTTTGGGTAATGCCAAACGCACGCAAAAAATTAGTGAAATAGTTGGAGAATCTATTGCAATTGATGCAGCACTGTCCAATTTGCAGGACGGTGAGTTATGCCTCATTTTGGTCGATCAGGTCGAACAATCGCTGGGACAGATTAACAACCGTATCGCATTAGGGTAAACCTTCGCGTATTGATCCCTGACTTGCTGTTAATTTACACAATCTACTGTCAAGTGCATAAACTGGATAGCCCGCAATAGCCCATCGCCATTGCAGGCCATCCAGTCCGGCGGCAAGCTCCCGAGGCGATTAAAAAACGCCCGCCACAAAAACCTAAATATCAATATTCGTAATAAACACCCTTCTAGGTTCAATCACGTCGCCCATTAGGGGAAGATTTCTTCGGAAGACGCTATCGCGCCTATTTGTCGCCAGAAGTGTGAAAAACGGGATAGTTTGTATTTCAGAATCATCTTGTCAGGCATCACGGCTATTCTTTTCCTGCCATGCCGCAAATTCCAGCAGTCGCAGACCGAATCGAATGACATTACCGGAATGAAGATTCTGAAATTCCTCCACGGCCAGCGCGACAAAACGCTCACGATCTGCTTCGGCCACGGTACCAGGCACTTGGGCGCGGATCGCCGCTAAGTCGGCTTTAGCGCCACCACGAACAATAGTCGCGACAAGTGCTGACAGTTGAGTGCGATAGCGTAGGCGTACGGCATCCGGTGGCACCAGCTGCTGCCGCACTGCGACATATTGCTGGCAGGAACGCTCGTAGGCACGTATGAAGATGTCGCGTAACAGCTCCACTCGTTTGAGTTCGTAGACGCCGAGCAGCCCCTCGATGTAATCCTTTGAAGCGACATCAATGAACGACGGTGGTGAGAGATTGTTCCGGATGAAGGGAATATTGGCAGCCAGCCGGGAAACGCGTTTATTGACATCCTCAAACGGTTGCAGGTACGGCAGATGCACCATCAGGAAGAAAGCTTGTTCAAAGGGATCGAGAATTTCGGCCGCCATCTCGATAACGACACTGAACAGCTCTTCGATACGCTGAGGCAAGGCGATCGGCAGATAAATACTGCCACCAATTTCGACCGGTCGGCTACGGAGGCGGTCGCAAGTTGCGGGACCGGGCATGAGACCATCCGACAAAAAGGCATATAACGCGATGATAGTTTCCGGATTAACACCCACATGATCGGTATCACGCACCAGATATTCAATCGCAGCCTTATGGTTGAGGATCATCTGAGTTTCCAGCCCATCCTTACCGGCGGCGGCTTGCCCGTATTCGATGAGACGTTCGGTATCCAGTCGCGAATAGGTGTTGCCCTCCAGTTGCGACGAAGCCCAGGAAAGATCAATCAACAAACGATTGAGAATGTCACGGGCAAAAATACCCGCCGGAGCGTCTTCAACCTCTGGCGTGGCCGGACGGCCAAGGTTGTGCAATTGCGTACGCAGGGATTCGGGGAGATAAGCTGTACTGTTCGGGGTATATTGCTCCAGGAAAGACTGCTTGAACTGACCGGCGCCCGCTGCTGCCGGGGCTGACGCACAAAACGCCGGATCTCTTCTACTTCCGGCGATACCGGGGTATCAATCTCGTTGCCTGGCGAGGCTGCGGTTAAAGCCGGTTCATGCGTCCGGGCATAGATTATTTGGGATTGGCGGTAACGCAGACTCGGCCCTTTACCGGAGATAAACACCCTTTTCTGATCGGCCAAGTTTGCAAGACGGCGCTGCAATGTACGGCGGCTGACTATCTCTGCCAATGCTGCATGCAACGCTTCAATACCAACGCCTTCGACGTACCGGGCAATCTCGGCTTCGATCCGTTCGTTTAGATCATCAGTCAGCTTTTTGGGCAAAGCAAAATTATTTGGCGCGATAGAGAACTTATTACGCCAAAAGACTAACTTTATTGGCGCGATTTGTCAAAATTTGCGCCAATGTGGATGCTCCGTCACCGCGCCGCTGCCGGAATCGTGCATGCCAGGCATGGCGTGGGAAGTATCCTGAGCAAGAATGAGCAACAACGATACAGATAAAAATTTTGGTATAAGCAGATTCTTTTTCATTGATGAGCCTCCTTTTTTGATAACTTTGGCTTTTCGCAAGAATTGCGATGAAAACACACTTCACCTTGGCACTAAACTCTTGCTCCAATGCCTTCAGCGCCAGCAAGTAGTCATCAAAAATTGTCTGTGAAGCTATCGCTATCCGAAACCAAATGCTTGGCGTGATACGACAGCGAAGGATCTTCTGGTAGATTGCGCGACTCCAGCTTGGGCCAGTTCTCTTTTTCGATCCAGGTGAGTGCGAGTTTTTGTTTGCCGCTCATGGAGTAATTCTGCTTAACCCAATTGCGCAATTCGCCAGATGGAAGTTGCCTGATCGGCCATCCAGCTTTGTCGGACAGCAATTCGCTCCGGTGTCCATTCGGTGTTTTCCTGCGCCACCTTGCGGGTGAGGGCAAAGCCGCTTTCATTGTACTGATCGCGTTTATCGGCGTATTCCACCGTTCCAGCATCACGGTTATTACCGGATTGCATCAACGTCATGTTGCCCAAGCGATAAACCAGTGAATCCGCTTCTTCATTGTTGAACCCGCCCCAACCATCCGGTGCGTTCTGCGGCAACACATGTTCGATATTGAAAGCATCGCTCGTAAAACTGTAATCCTGGCCGGACAAATGTTTTTCCAATGCGCATAGAATGAAACGCACCACCCGATTATTGCGCGAGTCTGTAGTGCGAATAGCTTTTTCGGTAAAAGTAGTGCGGAATGATCGATCCTCGATATAGATACTGCGCATGGCTTGAAGTGCTACGCCAAGTTGTTTTAGTTCCCCTTTAGCGATTTGCTCGGCTACGGCATTGTAGGTGCGTTCCTGTTCCGCCGTACTATATGCACCAATAATGTTGTAACGCAATGAAATAACCATGGTGGCACGCAGCAGGCTGGTGAAATCTGCGGCGTCGAATGCACGCCGTGCTGCAAGCAATAACGGAAAAGGCTGCCGCACTCGGAATGTTTTCAGCACACCAGCGAGATGTTTATCGTCTTGCGACCAGTTCGAGGCTTCAGGCGAGGATAATGCCAGAAAAGTATCAAGATCTTCCTCCATGCTCCTGAGCAACTGAAACACTGCTTCCCTGCCCGTGATCTTTGAGCGGATCGTCTTAAACAGATCGGCATGCCGGGCAAAACTATGGCGGCTATTCCAATGCGCCCGCAGAAAATCAGGAAAATTCTCGGATTGCAAACGGCCGACAATTGCTTCCCAGCGATCTTCCAAATTGCGCAGTTCGTGATCAGTTTCACCGCCACGATCCAACACGGAAAAGAGATAATTCTTCAGCAGATCAGTAGCCGAAAGTCTCACGCCGCGCGCATTCAGCGTTTCAAAAACCTTATATGCATTGAGCTCGTCCGTCACCGTAATGACCGTAAAGAACAGCCGATCACTGATGTCTTCAATCAATTGCGCTAGCCGCTTGCCTTCATCACCGGTACTATTTTTCAAATAGACTGAAACCTGTTTGTCGAACCATTCAAACGCCTTACGAAGCTGGTGTTCGGAGGCACGAAATCCACGTTGAGGCAGGTGCCCAAGTGGCACCAGATAAGTCTGAAAATAGTTGTTGTTATTGCGGTTGAGTGTCAGCTTTGGACGCGGGATCAAAGTAACCGGATCGAGATAACCAACATAAGTCTGTCGTATCTGATTCAGGCGCTGAGTATTAGCAGTCGCGTCATTGCCTGTATCGATAAGCCTCTGCAAATTCTTAAGCACCGCTAGCACGATCAAGCTGATGGTCGTCAAGCGCTGCTGACCATCAATTACGTCAAAGGTCTTGTCATCCGTAGATTGCAATACCAAATAGCCCATGTAATGAGCAGTTTCACCACCTGCTCGCAAGGTATCGAGAATATCCAGCCAAAGATCTTCCCATTCATCGCTCGTCCAACTGTAATCACGCTGAAAACGAGGAATTCGATAGGTCAAACCGTTACCGATCAGCTTACGGAATGTATTGTTTTCAGTTTTAAAATTTGTTGCAGCCATATTGATATCTTGGATCTATATCAACAATGACTTAAACTTAATTGTAAACAGCATCTGATCCTCCACTTGCTGCACTTGTTATTTACTGCTTATTTGGAGTTTTCTAGAATTTTTGCTATCTCTTGAGCTTCTCTTTTAAATTCAGAAAGTTTTCCAATAGATTCAGAAATAAACTTTTGTAAATTATCATACTCACCACTTTCACTTTGCATGTAACTAACCGCGACCTTTACTGCATTCTCATGGCTCAAGGAAGAGTCTTTTTGCTTGATGTCGCGAACCACATCATTTAAACGGCCTTCGATCTCGTATTTTCGACGTTGCTGATTTTCTAAGCTAGTTACTCGTTCTGAACTTTGTAGATAATAGCGAAAGATACGACGACGAAGCTCAGAATCCTCAAAAACGTGTATCCAGTCTTTATTATTTTGGTATGCAAAACGAGATTCACGGATTTCGTTTAATGTTGAAAACCAAACTGTTTTAGTCTTATCCCATTCATCTATAGCTTTGTCGTATAGCGTCACCGCATACCTTAGATCATCTATTATTACAACCTTCAATAAGTGGCGAGCTTGCTTCATTCGAGCATTTTCTCGGCGGAGCTCGAAAAAGTAACCGGTGCTTGCCGCTAAAAACGCACCTATAAATGTTGATATAACAGTAGTCCAATCTAGCGGCATGTTTTATTGTATTAAAACCTAAATATCAATATTCGTCGCCCTTAGCGCATTCCTTTCAATAAACGCCCTTCTTGGTTCGACCACATCCCCCATCAGCGTGGTGAAAATTTCGTCGGTGAGGATGCTGTCTTCGATTTGCGCGCGCAGCAGGCGGCGGTTTTGCGGGTCCATGGTGGTTTCCCAGAGTTGGCTCGGGTTCATTTCGCCGAGACCTTTGTAGCGTTGGATGTTGACGCCTTTTTTGGCTTCGTCCAGCAGCCACTCCAGCGCTTGTTTGAACTCGCTGACCGTCTGTTTGCGCTCGCCGCGTTGCACGTGAGCGCCTTGGCCGATCAGGCCGTCGAATACCTGCGCGGTTTTGCGGATTTGTTCATAGTCGCCGCTGTCGAGAAAATCGCTGTCGAGGTAGCTGGTGACAATGTTGCCATGCGTCAGGCGCATGATTTTAAGACGGTAACGCTCGTGGATTTC
>WBZO01005499.1_pt1 | contig 12879 bp, 14 predicted proteins | sample 5204261 | NCBI WGS metagenome assembly WBZO01 (sample SAMN12412400, study PRJNA552823) | activated sludge metagenome | isolation source: activated sludge from anammox sidestream of wastewater treatment plant... | place: USA: North Carolina | collected 2017-09
TTATGATTATGATAAGGTCGGCAATGTCAAGACCATCGCCGATGCGCTGCGTGGGGAAACGATCGCTTACACCTACGACGATTTGAACCGCTTGCTCACCGCCAACATCCCGAATGTGTATGCGCACAGTTGGACCTATAACCCCATCGGCAACATGCTGACGCGCAACGACAACAACGGGAATGTGACGTATGCGTATAACGACACCACGCACAAACACGCAGTGACGCAAGCGGGCGCGAATTATTTTTGCTACGATGCGAATGGCAACATGACGCGGCGCAATGCGACGAGTTCCGCTTGCACAAACGGCGATGCGCTGGCGTACGATGCAGAAAATCGTCTCACTTCGATCACCGTCGGCGCGAACACGACGACGTATGCTTACGATGGAGATGGAAACCGCGTCAAGAAAACCGCGAACGGCGTTTCGACGTTTTATGTAGGCAACCACTACGAAGTCACCAACGGCGTCGCGCTGAAATATTACTATTTCGGCACGCAGCGCGTGGCGATGCGAACCAGCGCGGGCGTGGTGTATCTGCACAGCGACCATTTGGGCAGCACGAGCGCGACGAGCGGCGCGAGTGTCAGCGCACAGACATATTATGCGTTCGGAAACATTCGCAGCACGACGGGGACAGCGCCGACGGATTTTGGGTTTACGGGGCAGAGGAGGGACGCGAGTGCGGGATTGCTCTTTTACAACGCGCGGTATTATGACGCGACGTTGGGAAGGTTCGTCAGCGCAGATACGATTGTGCCGCAAGCCGGGAATCCGCAAGGACTGAATCGCTACAGTTACGTCGGAAATAATCCGGTCCGCTACACTGATCCGGATGGGCATTGTTGGCCAGTCTGCACAACTCTTGCTGGAGCTCTTATCGGGGCTGGTGTAGGGTTAGTCGCATATACTATTGATGTCCAAGTCAGCGGCAAGACATGGGACTTGGGAGAAGCAGCAACTGTTGCTGCCACGGGAGCAGTGGCTGGGGGATTGATTGGCTTGGGGGGACCAGCCGCAGCAGTGGCAGGACTCGGCGTTACAGGGGCAGCTGCTGCAACAAGTGCTGGGGCAGGAATTGCCTTGGCGGGAGGCGGCTACATAGCCGCTAACACAATTACCCAGCAGAAGTTCGACACAACAGATTTTCTTGTAGCATCTGCAGTAGGCGGAGCCACTGGTGCTCTAGGTCAAGCAGGATTGGGCACAACAATTGCGCGCGCTACAATCCTAAATGGTATTTCCAGCGGTGTCCAAACAGCACTTGCCGAAACCCTGCATGGCGAATCAATAAATTGGCAAGGTGTCGGTATATCGACAGCAATTGGACTGGTTACAGGAGGTCTAGGGGGTCGTTACAAATCCGCCGCCGAACTCAGTACGATCCGTTCCAGTCTTTCAGAACTAAAGAATCTTCGTTTTGGAACCTGGCGAGACCGAATCATCATTGTCACTGATAGCATGGTTTCAGTTGAAATCCGGCAACAACTCACCAGTAGTTTCGGCAAGAATTTCATACTTGTCACTGCGACTGATCTATTCGACCCAGATCATCTGGATCCGGACAATCTGCCATTGCCAGATTCAAGTAATGGTCAGTAATGATTTCCTTCACGGAGTCAGTTAATGAATTTGTCCCTGATTGGACGAGAATGTATCGTACTCATAATAGCCATCGTATTCTGGCTAGTCAGTTTTTCGGAGCATGCCAAAGTGAGCCCTGGAAATTCGGATGCCATACGCCTTCCACGTCATTTAGGTATTCTGTTTGGCAGTTCAAGAACAGACGGAGTTCTAAATGTTCGCGGTGTCGGAATCCAAGTGTTTTGGTACGTGATGACTCCAATATATACTTTGTATATCTTCAATGTGATTCCGCTTCGTGCCGTTGCCTATGCCCTGATTATTCCTGGCGTTCTCATCACGATGTTGTTTCTCTGCGCCTATATTCAATCAAAAAAGCGATAGACAGTCGGGAGAGCAATGTCGCTCTCCCAATATTTTTGTTTTGCGAGCAATGGCAACCGCGTCAAGAAAACCGCGAATGGGGTTTCGACGTTTTATGTGGGGAACTATTACGAGGTAACGAACGGCGTTTCGACGTTTTATGTAGGCAATCACTATGAGGTGACAAACGGTGTCGCGACGAAATACTATTATTTCGGCAAACAGCGCGTCGCGATGCGGACGAGCGCAGGTGTGGCGTATCTGCACGGCGACCATTTGGGTTCGACGAGCGCGACCAGCGGCGTGAGTGTCAGCGCACAGACGTATTATGCGTTTGGAAATATCCGCAGCACGACGGGGACGGCGCCGACGGATTTTGGATTTACGGGACAGAGACGCGACGCGAGCGCGGGGTTGATGTACTATGGCGCGCGGTATTATGACAGCGCGTTGGGGAGGTTCATCAGCGCGGATACAGTAGTGCCGAATGCGGGCAATCCGCAAGCCCTGAACCGCTACAGTTACGTCGGAAACAATCCGCTGAAATACACTGACCCTTCAGGGCACTGCTGGGGCGTTGCAAGTGGTGCGCGTTCGCTGCCCTCGTACGATGTCACTTGCGGCAATTTGGATATGGCACTTACCATCGTCCAGCATCCGAATGCAAGCGATGTGGAAAAAGCATTTGCAGGGTGGTATATTGCAACCGAGGGTACCGCGCACGTTGCCGTGGCAGTTGGCACAGGGGTGATTGCATGGGAAGCGATTGTGCCGACCTTGGCAGCAGGTGGTACGGGTGCTGCCGTGGCGGAAGGTGCATGTGCAGATGGAGATTGTTCGAATGAAGCGATGTCGGTCGCGCAGCAGCTTGGAAAAATCGGGCCCGACGCCTTGAAGAGTGCAAAGCTGATTGAACGACTTGCTGAAAAGTCCACCCACGGTTTTGGTTCGCGTGTAATTCTCGGCAAATTCATTGAAGGCTCATCACAGAGCTATGAAGCGATTGCGCAGAAATTGAACGGAGTTTACTTCCAGACTGCGGATGGGGCGTATAATGCGCTCGGTAGGTCGAAGGAGTTAGTGTGGCAGGTCAATGAGGCATTTCTGAAACAGCAATTACTCAGGAGAGTAACCAGCTTTGATTTTGTGAATATGGATATCGACAAAACATTGCTACAGTACAGAAACGTTCCCTGGTCCGAGCTACCGGCACGCGTTCGGGAACTATATTATCTATTCTCGAACGCTCAGCAATATGGTTATGAGCGCATAGGCAATAGTTTCGTACTCACACCGTAGCGCGAATTCAACTTGAGTTGGTAGCGAGACCTGTAAGGGTTCTAAACCCTCGCAGGTCTCGCGCACAAATGAACCAAGAGATCGCCCCAACCGAAACAATGAAAGAGAGGTTCCAATGAAATGCACGGAGCTAAAGGCAATTGTTGAAAAGTCATGGCAATTTCTATTTACCGAGTTCGGATTCGAAATTCTAAACTGCCAAGAGGGTAGCCGAGAATCTGTTCTGCTCTGTGCCGAATCATCGGATGCCCGTGTCCGATTCATGAGTACAAATTACGATGATGAGTTAGACATAGATTTTGGTCCACTCACTGCTCCGCTTGACTGGAGTCCAAATTCTGACGTTACAACAAACGAACATCCACAGTGGTACTCTCTTCGGGGCTTACTAATCTATCTTGAGAATGATTCCTTCAAAGTAGAAGACCTTTTGAAGAATGTCAAAGACACATATGCAAACAAAGGCGCGCCCAGTTCTCAGCCACCTCAACTTGAGTTGCTGGCACGGCGAGCTAAACCATTCATGCAGAAAATACTTTCATTTTTCGCCGAGAGGAATTTTGAGGCATTTCGCGCCGAGTATGACCAATTCAATAGACAACAACACGATGAGTTCGAGCATCAATGGGATGTTCTCCGCAAGAAGAACATTTGAGAAGGAAACGCAATCATTATGCCAAGCCCGCATAGGCGGGCTTGGGTGTTTTTGGATAGCCCATTGACCCGCGCGGTCGCGACCGACAGTTCATCGCCGTATTCGCAGAACTGGCAGTATCATCCCGACGGCAACATCCAGAGGCGCAAAGACAACGGCGTTCAAACCAATTACATCTACACCGACACCAAAATATACAGACCCATCAGGTCATTGTTGGGGTGTCGCAAGTGGCGCGCGGTCACTGCCCACGTATGATGTCACGTGCGGCAATATGGACATGGCGCTCACTGTAATTCAGCACCCAAATGCAAGTGCGGTTGAAAAAGGATTTGCTGGCTGGTATCTTGCAATTGAGGGAACCGCACATGTGTCGTTAGTCGTCGGCTCTACGATTCTGGCATGGGAGGCCCTCGTACCCGCAGCCGCGGTTGGTGAAGCCGCGTGCGTTGATGGCAATTGCACGAATGAGGCCAGGGCTGCCACCCAAGCGCTTGAACTGACAGGTGAGCAAGCTCAAAACATCGCCGAGTCGGTCCAGACTGCGAGTTGGTCGGGAACCACAGTACTTGGTCGCGTAGGGCAATATTGGGAAACGGCGAAAGCTGTAGGAGCAAACGCACTAAACGTCCCGGATACAATCTGGAATAGCTGGTCGAGAGCTTCGCAATGGCTGGTCAACAAATCGTTTATCGACCTTGCCATTAAAAGAGGTGATGCAATTCGCCTTGCTTCGCCATACCAAACCCAAATGGATTATACGAGACAGCTCCTGATGGATGGAAAAGCAATCGACGAGTTGCCGTTCTATTCACGAGAGTTGCTTTACCTCCAAGAGCAAGGCTATCATTTGGTCACCAAGTTGGTTAATGGACAGTGGATCGAGTTTATGGAAAAGTAGAAAGGAACGAGCATGAAACACAATATATTCGCAGAGATAGTGAAAAGATATTTCCACTATCTCATTACCGATTATGGATTCCGTATTGTGGAGGAACGCTACGATCCAGAATCCTTCGGGAATAGCTTGGTTGTATTTCAGTTGAACTTGACCTTTATCTCGCTCTCACTCGATAAGGGCGATGTTTATCTGGACATCGGATCGGTCTCAAATCCAAAGAACACCTATAACTTGGGAACTGTGATTGAATTTTTAAGACCGCAGGAGCATCAACGAATCAAAGTATTTGGGTTTTCCAAGTTGCCAGATGATCCATACGAGCGGATGGAAATCCCAATTCGATATTGGGCAGAGTTGCTTCACCAATATTGCCAACCAATCTTGAGGGGAGATTTCGCGCAATGGAAGGAACTGGAAGTGCATCAAAAAAGGTCAGTCGAAGAGTTCACGAAAAATGAATTGCCGAAGGTATTGGCACGAATGAAACAGCAAGAGCAAAATGAAAGGCTGAACGGCACTTGAACTTGGCAAGTTCGAGGTGTGCATGGAATTAAGAGAGGGCAGCAGTGTCCTCTTTCTTTGTCTCACCTCGCGGGAAACATGAGAATCGTTTGACAAGCATCACCGTTGGCGCGAACACGACGACGTATGCTTACGATGGAGATGGAAACCGCGTCAAGAAAACCGCGAACGGTGTTTCAACGTTTTATGTAGGCAATCACTATGAAGTCACCAACGGCGTCACGCTGAAATATTACTATTTCGGCAAACAGCGCGTCGCGATGCGAACCAGCGCGGGCGTGGTGTATCTGCACAGCGACCATTTGGGTTCGACCAGCGCGACGAGCGGCGCGAGCGTGAGCGCGCAGACGTATTATGCGTTCGGAAATATTCGCAGCACGACGGGGACAACGCCGACGGATTTTGGGTTCACGGGACAGCGGCGAGATGTGAGCGCAGGGTTGATGTATTATGGCTTGCAAGGAAGTTATGGACGATTTTACGACCCTGTCCTTGCACGCTTTACACAGGCAGATATAAAGAATACTGACAAAACGAATCCGCAAGCGCTCAATCGCTACACATATACCGGCAATAATCCGGTGCGGTTCACTGATCCGGACGGTCACTGCTGGCCAATTTGTACTGCGGCAATTGGGGCAGTCGTTGGCGCAGGGGTTGGGGCTGGCTTGTATTGGCTCAACGTTCAAAGCAGCGGACAGGAATTTAATTGGAACGAAGCGGCAGTTGCCGCAGGAACGGGCACAGTAGCAGGCGCCTTGATTGGCACTGGCGTCGGTGCGCCAGCATTACTCGCTGGCACGGCAACAGCCACCGCAGTAACTGTTGCAACCAGTACTGGTGTCGGAATCGCAGCCGGAGGTGGAACCTACCTTGCAAGTAACATCCTATTCGGCGCAAAATATGATCAGACAGACTTTGTGCTCTCATCTGCGGCTGGAGGTGCAACGGGATTAGCCGGACCACTCGGCGCTGGAACAACTCCAGTAAGAGCAATATTGTTGAATGCTGCTGCGGGTGGAGCACAGCAAGCAGTATCCGACATTGCACACAATCGCGAGGTCGGAGCAGATGTGGCAATAGCAGCAGGAGCTTCCGGACTTGGAGCAAAGTTGGCGGGAAAATACCCGGCTGTCGTCAGCAAATACGACAAAGTATTTGAATATGCCAATATGCGATGGGGCATCCTAAAAGTACCAACGCTGCCGGAAATAATCCGTCCGAATGTGCTATCGAGTCTATTCCGCACAGCGGCGGGAAATCTGTTCTCAAATGGTCTCAACGGATTATTTAATCCATTCTATAGTCCAGAATCAGGTCTTCCTGCCTCATCAAATGATGAAATGCCTCTAGGATGTAACATGATTCACGAAACCTGCTAATGAACACCCAATTCCTCATACGGATATCATTCGCGGTAGTTGTGGTATTTGTTGCATGGCTCTATGGTGCATATCAACACAAAACCGTTCTTCCGGACTCGGCACGAGCCATTCAAGCTCCGCGAGTAATTGCGCTTTTCTTTGGAAAACTTGGGAGTGATGGAATCCTAGACCTCTCAGGTGTCGTTTTGCAGATCTTTGTCTGTGTCATGACACCAACATTCGTACTAATAGGACTAGGAAAGGTTCTCCCGATTTACGGACTGCTGATTTTCGTCGGCATAACGTTTCTTAATCTCGCGATAGTTCTCTATCATGAATATGTACGACGGCGAGAAAAGTGAAAATACCATTGAGAGGAATTATGGCGAAACCCGCGTAGGCGGGTTTCGCTCATTATTGGATTTGGCAATATGACCAAACGCGCGTCAAGCAAGGCGGCTTGCACCAGTGGCGGTGACACTTTAACATACGACCAAGAGAGACGTCTGACGAGCATCACCGTCGGCGCGAACACGATGACGTATCTCTACGACGGCGACGGTCGCATGGCATCACGCCTCTGGCAAACATGCTGAAGCGACAACCATGCAACGTGATGACGTGTAATAAACCGCGTCAAGAAAACGGCGAATGGTGTCTCGACGTATTATGTGGGCAACTATTACGAGGTAACGAACGGCGTCGCGCTGAAATATTACTATTTCGGCAAACAGCGCGTGGCGATGCGGACGAGCGCAGGCGTGGTGTATCTGCACGGCGACCATTTGGGTTCGACGAGCGCAACGAGCGGCGCGAGTGTGAGCGCGCAAACGTATTATGCGTTTGGGAACATTCGCAGCACGACGGGGACAACGCCGACGGATTTTGGATTTACGGGACAGCGGCGGGATGCTTCAAGTAATTTGATGTACTACGGCGCGCGGTATTATGACAGTGTGTTGGGGAGATTCATCAGCGCGGATACAATCGTGCCGCAAGCGGGGAATCCGCAAACATTGAACCGATATTCATATACACTCAATAACCCAGTCCGCTATAATGATCCGGATGGGCATTGTGTGCCGCTGTGTCTTGTGCCAATTGGCGGTGCGATTCTTGGAGGCGGAGTCGAACTTGCTGTCCAATTGGCTGAGGGTAGAAGATTTAACCCAACAGGTGAGCAACCACCTATTGATGGAGGACGGATCATTGGTGCAAGCGCAGGCGGCGCGGTCTTTGCTACCACCATGGTTGCGGCAACCCCGCTGATGGGCGCCGGAGTTACAGGCGCAGCAGCAACGCTAGCCATCGGAGGGTTGGGTGGAATCTTGGCAGGACGCGTAGACGCGTTCAGTCATTCGACCGCAGATGAGATTTGGCGTGTCATTTCCGGTCAGGACTTGGATCTCCAAAGGTGGAGCGCGGATATGCAACGTAACGGATTCGACGATCCAACCTCCATTGGGGCGGACGCTTTCGCAGGCGCCATGGGCGCAGGTACTGGAAGAGTATTTACAGAAACCGCTGTTAAGGCAGGATTAATCAACTCGGCTGAACGAACTGGCATTCTGCGAAATCTGCCGACATCACTGAGCTCACCCAAATGGGACATTCCGAACAAGAGCTGGTACTTTCAGACCACCACCCGTCGACTCTATCTGACCCAAACCCAATGGCAAAAGGTTCTGTCCGCTGTCTCCGAGCAATTCTACTCCACGCTCATTGATGTAATTACAGAAATCTTGCAGAGAAAGGCGGAAGATGACTATAAATCAATCCCAGAAGTGGAGGGCTTGTAGCGCGTGACTGACGATCATTCGCAATTCGAAAGCGGACAATCAATAGTGCAATCAGAGCCAATCGTTGTTGACCTTCCCCCACCGCAAATGCTTTTACCAAAGATGGCGTTCCGTGCGGTGGTCACAAGTTTGGTAGGAAGTACCATTGCGGCATTGTCAGCGTTGACGATTCTTACCGTCGCAGCCATGTTCGTGTTTTATCTAGCAACGGGTCTGTTCATTTATTTGGCGGCATACCAAGTCAGCAGCAAAGATAACAAGGACAGGTATTGGATTGTAACCCGGTGGAATCACCTTATCCTTGTCGCCGCATGCCTGATTGGAGGTACCTGGAGTTCCATCGCATATGCGATTGGCTGTAATCTGGCAATGAACATTAACCAAGGATGGCAAGCATTCATTCCGGCTGGATGTCGAGACCCAATGTCAATTGAGATAGTCGTCTTTGCAATATTCAGCTTGATGGTTACGCCGCTATTTCTTGGTTTATACAGTTGGGTACAGTCAAAGAGCTGAATCAACCATTTCGTCAAATGGACTCACCGAACGCTCGACAGGCGGCGACACCTTTACCTACGACCAAGAGAATCGCTTGACCTCCATCACCGTCGGCGCGAACACGACGCCGTATGTGTATGACAGGGACGGGACGCGCTGACAACGGATGTTGAAAGCGGATAAATGGATACTGCCGCGCACGACGTGCCCATCCGTTCATCCGTTTTGCATCCGTTGTCCGTCATCCCGCGCGTCGCGATGCGGACCAGCGCGGGCGTGGTGTATCTGCACAGCGACCATTTGGGCAGCGACAGCGCGACGAGCGGCGCGAGTGTCAGCGCGCAGACGTATTATGCGTTCGGCAACATTCGCAGCACGACGGGGACAGCGCCGACGGATTTTGGGTTCACGGGGCAGAGGCGCGATGCGAGCGCGGGGTTGATGTATTATGGCGCGCGGTATTATGATGCGACGCTGGGACGGTTTGTGAGCGCGGATACGATTGTGCCGTCACCAAAGAATCCGCAAGCGCTCAATCGCTATACGTATGCTTACAACAACCCCCTGAAATTCGTTGACCCTTCTGGTCATTGCAATTCGCTATCCGGACTGTTCGACCCCTGCACATTCGGCTATGAGGCTGTTGTACAAGATGCTTATGCGCTGTTCACGTTCTTGGCAGAAGCCACAGTAATCGGCACTGCCTATGCACCCGCTGAGAATGGACAAAACGATGACATTGATGCACTTGAAGAGTCGCGCGATGCGCGTTGGTATCAAGGCATTCTTTTCAGCGCCTACGACCCTGCCGATTATGCCCAGACGATTGACGCTTGTACAAGTGGCGATTGTGATCCGTGGAGAATTGGCGGAGCGCTTGTCCCATTTGTTTCCGGAGGGCTAAGCAGTAAAATTGGGCGCGAGCTTCTGAAACAGTCCTTGAAGGAACGAATTGCGGGTCTGCCCAGACATATTCATCATATTGCGTCTGACAAGAGCTCCAAGTGGACAAAGGAATACGAGAGGATTATCAAACCCTTTGGACTGGACTTGGATGACAGTTGGAACAAAATCGCAGACTATCCTCACAAGCGTGGTTGGTTTGGCGGAGGAGGTCATCCTGACGCTTATCATCAATGGGTCTTGGGACAAATGCGCGAAATCGCCAGAATCGCACGCGGGGACAAAGAACAATTCCTGCAGCTCTATCAAGAGCGCGTCTGGAATTATGTCCATGACAACCCAGAGATGTTATTCGATGAATGGTGGCAATAATGGTGAATTTCAACAAGCAAGTTCCTCAGTTTTATCGCGTCTGGTTTGACGATTCTGATCTTCAGGCAATGATCTCTGACGAGGAAGACTTGAAAGGGATGAACGAGTGGGTTGTCTTTGAAGGAAACCGAATTGCGAATTGGCCCGAAGGGGTTGAATTCTACGTCGAAGGAGAGCATAAACAAGACTACTTGTTCAGTTCACTCAGCGGTTGGATTCTAGTGTCGGATCGCGCCCGAGCTGCACTTGAGGAATGCAACATTAAGGGAGTGGAATACTTGCCCGTGACAGTAAAGGATAAAACTCGGCGCTTCAAGATAGGCACTTACTGGGTAATGAATATCCTCAACGTTGTGGAAGCAATCAACTGGCAAGCAACGCGATGGATGAATCCCAAGACGATAGACCAGGATCCGTACCCAGCACTTAATATTCTTACTGAAGTACTTGAGGAGCAAGCCATAGAGAATGTTGATGTGTTCCTCTTGAGTGTCAGAGGGGATATAACGACCAGAACCTATGTTTCGTCAAGATTTAAATCGTGTCTGCAACATGCACTTGCACATTCGGGATTCAAATTTGTTCCTGTGTCCGTTCAATAGCGTAGAGTAGAATTCGAGTTCAGCAAGAGAACCGGCTGACATCCATCACCGTTAGCGCGAACACAACAACGTATGTGTATGACGGGGACGGTCGCATGGCATCACGCCTCTGGCAAACATGCTGAAGCGACAACAATGCAGCGTGATGACGTGCGATAAACCGCGTCAAGAAAACCGCGAACGGCGTTTCGACGTTTTATGTGGGGAACTATTACGAGGTAACGAACGGCGTCGCGACCAAGTATTATTATTTCGGCAAACAGCGCGTGGCGATGCGGACGAGCGCGGGCGTGGTGTATCTGCACAGCGACCATTTGGGCAGCACGAGCGCGACGAGCGGCGCGAGTGTCAGCGCACAGACATATTATGCGTTCGGAAACATTCGCAGCACGACGGGGACAGCGCCGACGGATTTTGGATTTACGGGACAGCGGCGGGATGCTTCAAGTAATTTGATGTACTACGGCGCGCGGTATTATGACAGTGTGTTGGGGAGATTCATCAGCGCGGATACAATCGTGCCGCAAGCGGGGAATCCTCAAAGTTTGAATCGGTATGCGTATGTGTTGAATAATTCGGTCAAGTATGTGGATCCGAGCGGGCACGACCCACTTGACGAGCAATGGGTTAATGACTTTTACAAGAGAAATGGAAAACAACCGACTGAACAAGACATGCGCGATCGGCTTTTCTCATTGCTCTTCGCCGGAAGTGGAGAGAATGGTTCATGGACAACTGATGATTGGGGTTTCTATTATGCAAATCGCGATAGACTCTGGCGTGGGTTGCAACATTGGCCTGGTGCGCCAGCCCCAAGTCTAGAAAGGTTTATCGGACACCTAAATTCTCTCGCTGCCTACTATCAAACCGGCGAAGAAGACCGCTTCGTTAGTGCTGTCGGATTTATTTGGGCTGGAATCCCGCCTCTCGGCGAACGGAATATGACCGGATTTCTAGTTGGCATTGATGCACAAGCGGCTGATCGAAGATTCCCCTTTCTCAATGAAGGGATCGCTGGCTGGAATGATGACTTGACCGATGATGAGGCAACGCCTCCCGATTTTAATCCTAGCCATCATTACTCTGCCTTCTTTTATGCAGGATATTTTTCAGGGCGGAGAAACGCAGAAATTGCCAATTGGGTTCGGGACAGTGACAACCACCCCGATATCATGTTGGGGAACATTGGAGCATCTCACGGTGCTATGTTTCGCTGGGGAATTGTTGATATGGGAAATCTTGGCGCGGCTGCGCGATTCTCCCTCAGCGAGCAACCAGGCATTTGGGCAAATCCCTATCCTGGTCAGGCACCGTGGTGGTGGGGGCTTGTCCAATGAAACCCAAACAGCCTTCCGCATTTCTGGTAGCATCGGCAATTGTAGGATTTTCCGTAATTGGCTGTATTGCTTACCGCGAACCAACTAAAGTTTCAACGCCTATGCCACCAATAACCTTGAGCAAACTTCCACACACAGGTCAAGTTCATTGTTCTAAGGATCCAAATTTGAATCGTGGCAGTTATGTCATTTGGGAATTGCCAGGGATACCGCCCGGTCCAAATAGCAGTTCAGGAAGCGGCATTTTGGGACGTGAAAAGGGACTCCTTTTGCCATGCTCGGAAGCCAAGATCACTGATTATGCTTGGTCTGAAACAGACCAAGATTTTTACCTCTTCATCGAACAGGGGGAAGCAAAGGGTTGGATCAAGATGGAGTTTATGGATCTGAAATAAATGGCCAGGAAAATTTAGTGCAAGCAGTTCCACATGCACGAGCGGCGGTGGCACGACAACGAACTATACCTACGACCCCAAGATGCTGCGACTCAAGTCACTGGTCACGAGCGGCAATGTGCAGAATCTGAGTTACGCCTACGATAAGGTTGGAAATGTCAAGACCATCGCCGATGCGCTGCGTGGGGAAACGATCGCTTACACCTACGACGATTTGAACCGCTTGCTCACCGCCAACATTCCGAATGTGTATGCGCACTCTTGGACATATAATCCGATTG
>WBZO01005500.1_pt1 | contig 12876 bp, 9 predicted proteins | sample 5204261 | NCBI WGS metagenome assembly WBZO01 (sample SAMN12412400, study PRJNA552823) | activated sludge metagenome | isolation source: activated sludge from anammox sidestream of wastewater treatment plant... | place: USA: North Carolina | collected 2017-09
AAAATTGCTCGTTTTCAGGGGCTGTTGGGGTCGGACTGCCGGAGATGAAAAGACACCTTTTTAGCCCGTTAAGGAACGTGCCGGAAATAAGTTGGGTATTTCGGCGAGTGTATTTTGGGGGCTGGCAAGGCAGTGAAATAGGCGCATAGCCATAGCTACGTAACTATTTCACTAACACAGCCAGCGCCCAAAAGACGCCGCCCAAATGCATAAGCTATTTCCGACACGTTCCTAAGCTCCATCCCAACAGCATCTCTGCTCAAGCACCAAAACGCAAACAAGCTCTAAGCAGCGATCTTTCAACCCCTGCTCTGCCGACTTATGGAGCATTTTGCAGCAAGGATACCTGGCTCCTCCAGGTTCAGGTTTTCAGCAGTTTGGCGTCGGGGTTTTCTGTGGGGTCTTTCGGGCAAGAGAACCTTGCGCCCGCCAGCGTTGGCAAATGCTGGTCTGCCTCTTCCAGCAGCTCACCCGCCAATTTGACAAAATCGCTCTCCGTCACCAAGCCGGCCAGTTTACTGCCCTGCATAACGGGAAGGCTGCCTACATTGTGTGCTCTCATCAATTTCAGGGCATCCAGCGTGCGGGTCTGCGGGCTTACCATGACGAGGTCTTTGACCATGATATCCCGGACGGGGGTAACGAGCCCTTCCCGGTAGTCGTTGCTGTAATAAACCATGACCTCTTTGCAGGAAACCAGGCCGGCGAGTTCTCCCCGGCTGTTTTCCACAGGAACGCTTCGCACATTGCGCCAGAACATAATATTGGCCACGAGCTGAACGGGGTCGTCTTCCATGACGGTGCATATTTCCGTTTTCATAATTTGCTCGATGGTCTGAAAGCGGTTTTTCCAGCTTCCTCCCTCGCACAAGGTTGGCATGTCCCAGGTATGGACGGGCTGCCCTGACTGCTGCCTGCGCGACATTCCTGCCGTCAGGGCGATGAGTGCGGTGTCTTTAGAAGCGTTTTTGGATAATTCTTCAAAAGAGGAAATCATCCATTGGGATCCAGTTTTTCCGCTACTCACCCGTTCTTCGATGATACCCAGGAGACGGTCCACGTCGTTTGCGGCAACCTGTGCCTTTTTCAATCCTTCCTTCGCAATGGGCAACAGCTCCTTGAGTGTGAGTTCTTCGGCAGAAATCTGTTTTTTGCTGCCCGGCCAGTAAAAATTAGCACCCAACCCCAACCTTGCAGCATAGATAAAATTGCGCCGGGCCACGTCAAAATCCATTTTTTTGCAGATGTCTGCGTACTCTTCGGGCAACCCTTTCATCAGGCCCAGCCAGAAGGCAGCGTTGGCTACTTCGTCAATGACGGTAGGCCCTGAAGGCAGCACCCGGTTTTCAATGCGAATGTGTGGTTTGCCTTCGGTTACGCCGTAGCAGGCCCGGTTCCAGTTGTATATTGTTCCGTTGTGGACGCTAAGTGCATAGAGTTTAGGGACGCCACCGGCCTGGAGCACCTGCAGGGCGTCTTCGTCGCTGGTAGTGGCGAGCAATATTTTGTGCCTGACGGCATTGTCGCGGTAAACGTCCAGCACGGAATCCCCGGCCCAACCGGTGCCAAAGCTGACGCGAGGAGCGACTTCGCGGTAGTAGTTGCCGGGGTTGCGGACGTCTGTTGCCTGTTGGAAAAGGGCGATGCGGGTTTCTCTCCAGAGCCGTTTTCCCATCAGCAGGGGCGAGTTGGTGGCTGTTGCCAATTGGGGGCCGGTAATAGCCAGTGCCCAGTTGTAGCATTTTGCAAAATCTTGTGGGGCGAGCTGGTAGTGCACCTGGAAGCTGGTGTTGCTGCTTTCCAGGAAAGAATCTTCCGCCCGGGAAATCCACTGGTCTTTGCCCTCGATTCTGAATTCAAAATTTTCACCTCTCATTTTGTACAGTCCATCCAGGAGGCTTTTATAACGCTCCAGCGGCGTTACATTTTCGGGCTTAATGTCGCTTCGGCGGACGGTAGGCACAATGCCCGCCATGATGAGTCTGGCATCGTAGAGGTTGGCGATTTCTTCGCCTTTGCGGATAAGGCTCCAGAGCTGGCGCTCCATCTGGGTGAAGCAATCTCCCGAGAAAACCAGGGGGTCAAAGTTGATCTCCAGGTTGAAGCGGGCAAACTCAGTGGTGAATCGCTCGTCGTTCACCTTTTCCAAAATCTCCATTATAACCGGCGAGGGGCGCCAGTCAGGCCCGACCATAGAAAGCTCCTGTTCAGCACCTATTCGCTGCACCCCAGTTTCAAACATGCCTTTTTCCAGCATTATCTCAAGTGCCTTCAGGTCACGCAGTAGATGCCCTGTTGCTTTCAAGCGGAAAGCAGGGTCTTTGATAACGGTAACTTTTTCGATTCCCATGGTAAAAAAAAGCGTAATTACTAAGATTAGAGCTTGTTGGGGGGTTGGTCACTGAGCTAAAGAGACATCTTTTTCTCCCAGCAGCTAAATCCAAACAGCTTCTTGGAAGGGTGTGGAAAACGGAGCATTAAAATTTGCCTTGCCGGGAAATAGAGATCAACAGCCGCAGCCCCAGGAAGCCCGAGATGACAAAGCCCAGGAAGCCTAAAGCAGGTATATTCCTGAAATAAGGTGGCACATTGGCGACCATGAGCAGCGAAGAGCCGAGTATCAACGCTCCCAACACGATGGCAAAAGCAATGCGCTTGGAAAGTATCCCCAGCATTTCTTCCAGTTGCTCCAGGCCTTTGTGTTCAAATTCGATACGCAACTTTCCCTTCCGCACCTTGTCAATGACTTCCTGCGCATCAGCAGGCAGAGAGGTGGCCAGCCTGGTCAGATCCCCGAAGGATTTCCACAGGGATTTGGACATTTTTTCAGCAGAAAACTTGCGCTCCACCAGCCGCCTGGCGTAAGGAGCAATATTGCCGATAATGTCATACCTCGGGTCAAGCATAAGACCTACCCCTTCGATGATGACCAGCGCCTTGAGCAGGAGCAGCAGGTTGGCCGGTACCTTTATTTTATAATCGAAAAACAAGGTGTTCAAGCCGGACATAACCTCTGAGCTGTCAATGTCTTCGATGCCGATGTGGGTGTAATCCTGGAAAAATTCGATAAGGTCGTATTCCAGGTCTTTTTCATTGACCGCCGCCTGATCCCAGGAGAAGCGCAGCAGCGCCTGCTTCAGCGCTTCTACGTCCTGCTGATGAACAGCCAGCAACAAATCGCCAAGCAGCAGCCGGTCGGACTCCACCACGGAGCCCATCATGCCGAAATCTATAAAGCAGATTTTCTTGTCGGGCATCACGAAAATATTGCCCGGGTGTGGGTCGGCATGGAAGAAGCCGTGATCAAAAACCTGCTCGAAGTAAAGGTTGATGCCCTTTAGGGCAAGCTCTGGCCCCGTCATGCCTATTTTCGCAAGTTCGTCAAGGTGGGTAATCTTCACTCCCTCGATGTATTCCATGCAGAGCACCTTTTTTGTAGAATATTCGGGGTAGTAAGCGGGGACGTAAATTTTGTCGTTGCCTCTGAACTGGTTTTCAAAGCGCCGAAGATTAGATGCCTCGATGCTGAAATCAAGCTCCTTGCGGATGCTTTTTTCGAACATTTTGACCAATTCCAGGGGTTGGTACGAATGGGTAGCGGGGAAATGCCGCTCCAGCAGATGTGCCAACTGTTTTAGAATGACGATGTCTAAATCCACTGTTTCGTCAATGCCGGGGCGCTGGACTTTCAGAACGGCTTCCCTACCACCAGGGAGCCTGGCCCGGTGAACCTGCGCCATAGAAGCCGAGGCAATAGGCTCGTAGTCAAATTTTTCAAAGACAGCCTCGGGTGCTTTGCCCAGCTCCTGCACCAGGACTTCGCGGATGACCCCGGGGGGGACGGCAGTCACCTGATCCTGGAAGGTGGAAAGTTGTTCAATCAGCTCCTCGGGCAGCAGGTCGGGTCTGTTGCTGGCAATTTGAGCGAACTTGATGAAGGTCGTCCCCAACTCCTCGCAGACCATGCGCATGCGCTCGTAGCGGGTATAAGTGGTGACAGGCCGACCTTCGTGCTTGGGTACGATCTTTTCCCACCTGGGAATGAGGCGGTTAAAAGGCGGATAAACGACGACGTCGGCAAATCCGTACTTTATTAGTACGGTGATCACTTTTTCATATCGCCCCAACAGGGAGGCTTTTGATCTTTTCGACCTGCTCAGAGGCACATCTGCCTCTTCTCCGTCTGGTGGGTGCGGGCTTTCCAGGGGAGGAATCTGCAAGCCTCCTGCTTCAGGTTCGCTCCCTGGCTCCTTCAATAGTTCGAGGTGGCTTTTCAAAAGAAAAAATGGTTTCCAATTTTACGAGAACAATTCGGAAAAGGCCTTCTTTAAGTGCTCAACGGAAGTGTTGATTTCGTTGGCGAACTGCTCAATCTTCTGGCTGGCATTTTCTTCTTTTCTCAGCCTGGCCAGGAAATCTTCCAAAGCTTGACGGAGTGCTTCCCTTCTGCTTTCCAGCTTCTCCAAGTCTTCAAATTCACCCAGAGCAAGTTGCACTCTGTACGAATCGAGTTTGTCTTTGAAGGAATCCAGTTTGGTTTGTATTTGCAATCCAAACTCATCGTAATAGTCCTTCACAACTGCTTCCAGCTCGTAAACAGCGCGGAGCGTCTCCTTTTTCATGGCCTCGAATTCCTTTTTGGCATTTGCCGGTGCTTTGTTCAGCTCCTTTTCCAGCGCCTCCAATTTGTCGAATAAAACCATGCGTCGGTTTTCCATCTCGCTGCCTGATTTTTTCAACTGCTCCTTCCGCTCAGCGATGTACTGCATAAAACTCTTGCGCTCCCTTTCGAAGGCTTCCTTTGCTTCGGACTTTCCGAGTGCTACCTGGACTTCCAGTTCTTCCAGGAAAACTTTCATCCGGGCAAGTTTCTCTTTAGCGACTTCGATTAATTCATCTTGTAATGTCATGATTCTAAATTTTTTTGGTGAAAAGTGTTTGATATCTCCTTCAGAAACGTGCCGACACCCTCCCGTATTTCAAAGGTATTGCTAAGAGCTTGTTTGCGATTTGGTCACTTGGTTAAAAAACGAGCAATTTTTTGTCAGGTTTTTAGCTTTTTGAAATTGCATAGCAGCGCTACGGAACTGAAAAAAGGTGAAAACAGGACGAAAAAGAGCCGTTTTTGACCAAGTGACCAAACCGCAAAGAAACTCTAAGGGCGACCCCTCTTGCCTCCCGCATTAAATCGCAGCCAATTCTCTTCGGAATTCAAGCAAAATTAACCCTCAAAACATGAACATATAATGAGAGATATCACACCGTTGGATGAATTTTATCAGCCTGGCTCCTTTGAGAAAAATCAGAAGTCGAATTGACTTTTATCAACATCTTTTAAGGCAATCAGGCTGTTCTTTGGAGTGAGGAAATGAATGTGATGTACTTCACGCAAAAAGGGCAAGCCTTCCACGAACTTTGCATCAAAGTTGATTGGCAGCGGCTCATGTTTGTAGTGAAGAACACTGAGAAGTTTCGGCGGTGGTATTCCTTAATCGAAACCAATGCTACTGAGAGAGGTTGTAGGGCAGGTTTTCTGGCCTTACTTTTCGTTAAGGAACGTGTCTGAAATAAGTTGGGCATTTCGTCACGTCCCTAAGGAGCTGTTTGAATTTAGCTCCGCTGGCTAAATTCAAGTTCTAAGGGACGCCACCGTCGAAGTTTTTCTCCATGTTGCTGCATTGATTATTAGTAAGATTCATATTTCGGGTGATTAAATTGTTTCAGAGAGCATCCACTTTTGGGTGCTCTTTTAATTCTTAAACACATGGCTAACAAAGTATCATTCAAAGAACTAATCAACGGCGAAAAACCGGTTTTGGTAGATTTTACGGCGACTTGGTGTGGCCCCTGCAAGATGATGGCGCCGGTATTGGAAGAGGTCAAGAAAAAAATAGGCGACAAAAGCACTATTGTAAAAATAGATATTGACCGCAACGCACAATTTGCCACGAGTATGGGTATTTCGGGCGTTCCCACCTTCGTCATTTTTCAAAATGGAAAAGAAAAATGGCGCCATGTCGGTATGATCTCCGGGCATCAGCTTCAGCAAACGCTGGAAAAGTTTTCAGCGGAGTAAGAGCACGTTGAGGATTGGGCCACTTGGCTAAGAGCTTGTTTGCGATTTGGTCACTTGGCTAAAAAACGGCCCTTTTATGCCACTTTTCCCCCTTTTTTCAGCTCTGTAGCGCCGCTACGCAACGGAAAAAGGGAGAAAAATTGACGAAAAATTGCTCGTTTTCAGATGTTGTTGGGGCTGGGCTGCCGGAGATAAAAAGAATGGATTTTTTGTCCAGAGCAAAGGAAATTTTGAAGGAATAGCCTTAAGAATTTGCTTGGCTCTGGGCGGAAAAGACACCTTTTTAGCCCGGTAAGCTCCATCCCAACAGCATCTCTGCTCAAGCACCAAAACGCAAACATGCTCTCAAAGATGACATAATCCACCTCATCACAGGCAGGCGCGCTCCAGTGTCTGCTTCTTTATTTTAGGAACGTGTCGGAAATAACTTACGCATTTGGGCGGCGTCTTTTGGGCGCTGGCTGTGTTAGTGAAATAGTTACGTAGCGAAGGCTATGCGCCTATTTCACTGCCTTGCCAGCCCCCAAAATACACTCGCCGAAATACCCAACTTATTTCCGGCACGTTCCTAAGTAAAAGCCACTGCCTGCAAATACCTGGCTCGGAAAAGGGGCAAAAGGGCAGGCAGTTCATTCTCCCCTGCCAGAATCCTCCGGCCTCGGTGTGCTGTAAAAAAAGGTAAGAATCGAAGAAGAAACAAGCGGCGGTTTGACTTGTGGGACAGCCTCCTATACTCTGTTGAGTAGTTACAAAAAAAGAAGCCACTGAACACCAGTGACTTCCATGTACACCTCTCACATTGAAGAATGAGTTCTTGATAAAGCATGCGGCATTTCGATTGGTTGCTGGCACCTGAGTCGGGCGCTGCTGCTGCACCACCAATTGCCGATTCATCTCTTGTTATTCGATCTCAATACGCTTTGAAGGCTCTTTCTTTTCGACTTTCACCTTGGGCAAAACAATTTGGAGGATTCCGTCCTTGTAAACCGCCTTGATGTCGTTAGATTTTACGTGCTCCGGCAGCCAGAAGGAGCGGCTGAAGGAGTTGAAATTGAATTCCTTCCTCTCAAATCCGTCTTCCTTTTCTTCCTTTTCTGTAGTTACCTCCGCACTGATGCAGAGATTGCCTTCTTTTACCTCCACTTTGAAATCTTCTTTTTTCATGCCGGGAGCTGCGACTTCCAGGGTGAATTCCCTTTCGGTTTCCCTGACGTTAACAGCGGGGACGGTCATTTCCCGCATCCATCTGTGGGCAAAGAAGTCGTCATCCCGGAAGAAATTTTCGATCCAGTTGGGAAAAGCTGGCATCAAATCGTTGGGATTTCTCCATTTGATGAGTGACATGATTCATGCATTTTAATGGACAGAGCGTACCGGGTTTAAACTCCTGCATGCTCCGGCACTCTTTATCCGGTTAACAGTACTTTTTTGGAATGCTAATTTAGGCCCTACATCCTCCTCCATTAAATGACATTGGTCAACGCAGAAGCTGACATTTATCAAAAACGCAAAACGCAGATCCCAATTTAGTAAATGAATGGCCAAAGGCGGAGGCATGCATCTTCTCACTGTTCTTCTGGGAAAATGAACATGGGCGCTCCTCTACCCCTGCACTTGCTTTTTTCCACAACAACAACAATGGGGCAAAGTGAAGAAGCTGGAAAGGCATGCCGGCCAAGGCGAGAGCCATCAAAAATCTGCTGCAGCCGCAGCCCGTTGAGAAAAGTCATGTGATTGGCTGACGAAGATCAGGCGCCTCCTGGGCTTTTCGTTCTAATTTTCTGCCGGCTTTTCTATTAGGGCTTTTTGCGATTTGGCCACTTGGTTAAATCCTCAACGTGCTCTAAAAACTTTGGAAATGAGTTAGTTGCAATGTAGCTATGCCATACCTGAACGATGGCGAACTACCGGCATCTCCCAGGCTGCATGCCGCATTGATCAACACATTTATCCACCAGAAGACCTAAGTCGAATATCCTTTTTAAGTCTGACTTTTAGAGGAGGTGGCTTTGCTGCATGCCTCCTCTTTTTTTTTGTATTGTTGTGGTTGTTTGTCCGTGGAGTCCACCCCTGCATTTTTTAAATCTGAGGAGCTGTCTGGATTTGGCTGCCGGAATAACTATTCCTACTAAGAGCTTGTTTGCATTTTGGTTCTTGAGTAGAGATGTTGCTGGGATGGAGCTTACCGGGCAAAAAGGTGTCTTTTCCGCCCAGAGCCAAGCAAATTTTTCAGCAATGGCTGTGGCTATTCCTTCAAAATTTCCTTTGCTCTGGACAAAAAGCCCATTCTTTTTATCTCCGGCAACCCGCACCCAACAGCATCTGAAAACGAGCAATTTTTCGTCAATTTTTCTCCTTCTTTCCGTTGCACAGCAGCGCTACGAAACTGAAAAAAGGGGGAAAAGTGGCGTAAAAGGGTCGTTTTTTAGCCAAGTGACCAAATCGCAAACAAGCTCTTAGCCAGGGGAGGCTGTACCATAAGTCTAAGGGTGGCAGCAGCTACCCAATAACCTTTGAGAGAGGGGTGTTTTTGAGAAAAAATTTTCAATTTCCCCCAAAAACGCCCTTCACCAAATAATTACAAACCCAAAACCAGAATGCGAAGCTATGCGCGTAGTGGGTCTTACAAGTCTGGGAGAAAGTGCCTTGCTGCTTGCCTCGCAGCTGCGGAAGCAGGGCGTGACGGTGGTGGGCTACGACCCTGACGACGCCAGGCGAAAACGGGGGGTCTCTCTGGGAGTCGTCACGACCTCATCCCTCCAAGCAGTAGCACTACACTTACCGCAGCCTAAAATGCTTTGGGTCATTCCCCCCCTGGGAAGTCCAGCGGACAAATTGCTACGGCAATTGACAGAGCTGGTAGCGGAGGGCGACCTCGTCGTTGACTGGACAAGCTCCGACATGGGAGAAAAGCAAAAACGCCACGCCTTTTTTCAAAAGAAAAAAATCCTCTACCTCGGCTGCGATCTGAAAGCAGCCCGACAGGAGCAACCTTTTGTGCAAACCGGCGATGCAGTTGCGCTTGAGCTATCCAGGCCACTTTTTGAAAAATTATTCGTTGTTATTGGCAGGCAATAACCTCTGACATTGCATCCGGCTCTTCGTTCAACTATCGGGACACGAACTTGCTACGCCTTCTGCTCTGCTTTAAAAAAAAGCTAAGAAGTTGTTTGAATTTGGTCGCTCGAGATAAAAGGATGGTTTTTTTGTCCAAAGCGAAAGAAATTTTGAAGGAACAGCCAAAGCTATTGCTGAAAAATTTGTTTTGTTTTGGGCAAAAAAGACGACTTTTCAGTCCGATGAGCAAAATTCAAACAGCTTCTAACTACATAGAAAATGAATAGGAAAGGGCGACCATTTTGGAAAAAATCAAAATCTCTAAATCTGCTTTTTAATACGATCAAAAATGACCAGAATCTTCCTGTTATCCCTTCTTGTACTTTCACTTTTCAGCATGGCAAAAGCCCAGCCTGACCGTTGGCAACAGCGGGTGGAATACAAGATGGACATTGACTTCGACGCTAAAAACCACCAGTTTCAGGGAACACAAAGCCTGAACTATTTCAACAATTCTCCCGACACGCTCAGAAGGGTGTTTTACCACTTGTACTTCAACGCTTTCCAGCCGGGCAGCACGATGGATGTGCGCAGCCGTACCCTCCCAGACCCCGACCGGCGGGTGACAGACCGCATCTCCAGGCTACAGCCCAACGAGGAGGGTTGGCACCAAATCAACTCCCTGAAGATGAACGGCAAAGACTGTCGTTACGAGGTCAATGAGACTATCCTGGAGGTGTGGCTGCCCGAGCCTATCTTGCCCAACACAGCGGTGACTTTAGACATGGATTTCCACTCGCAGGTGCCCGTACAGATCCGCCGCAGCGGGCGCGACAACCAGGAAGGCATCTCCTACTCCATGTCGCAATGGTATCCCAAGCTCTGCGAATACGACTACCAGGGCTGGCATGCCGACCCCTACGTGGGCCGCGAGTTTTACGGCGTCTGGGGCGATTATGAAGTGAACATTTCCATTGAGAAAAAATTCATCTTGGGGGCCAGCGGCATCCTGCAAAACAGCAGCAACATAGGCTACGGCTACGAACCCGAAGGCACAGCCGTCCGTTGGGAGCCAGGCGATAAGCTCACCTGGCGCTGGAAAGCCGAGAACGTCCACGACTTCGCCTGGTCTGCCGATCCCGACTACAAGCACCAGCAACTCAAGCGCAAGGACGGCCTCGTCCTTCACTTCCTCTATCAGGAAAATGAAAAAACCAAAGAAAACTGGGAGGCCCTGCCCAGGGTGATGGATCGGGTTTTTGATTTTGTCAATGAAAAATTCGGGCAATACCCCTATAAAAGTTATGCCTTCCTCCAGGCTGGCGACGGCGGCATGGAGTACCCCATGGGCACATTTATCACCGGTGAGCGAGGGTTCCCCAGTCTGGTCGGCGTATGCGTTCACGAGCTGATGCACGCCTGGTACTACGGACTACTTGGCTCCAATGAAACGCTCTATTACTGGATGGACGAAGGCTTTACTGAATATGCCTCTGCCGAAGTGATCAATTTTTTAAAACAAGAAAAACTGCTGCCAGGCACTCCTAAAGATAATCCACACCTGGACACCAACAACGACCTGATCGTCTTCAGCAGAATGGGCCGGGAAGAACCACTCAGCATCCACGCAGACCACTTCAGCACAAATTCGGCCTACGGCGTGGCAGCCTACGTAAAGGGTCATGTCTTCCTGACGCAATTGGAATACATCCTCGGCAGCCCGGCTTTCAACAGCGCCATGCTGCGCTACTTCAACACCTGGAAGTTTAAGCACCCCAATCCCAACGACTTCCTCCGCATTCTGGAAAAACAGTCGGAGTTGGAACTCGACTGGTTCAAGGAGTACTTCATTTACACCACAAAAACCATTGACTACGCCATCAAATCTGTAGAAAAAGCCAACCGCACACAGACCCGCATCTCGCTGGAAAACGCAGGCTCCATGCCCATGCCGCTTGACGTGACAATAACTTACAAAAATGGCAGACAGGAAATTTTCAACATTCCGCTTGACCTGATGCGGGGTGAGAAGTCCAGCGAATTTGCCGGGGTGAAATTCAGCATCCTGCCCGACTGGCGGTGGACCCATCCCGATTATGAGTTTGTCATCAATGAAAAATTTAAAAACGTAGTCCGGGTAGAGATTGACGCTTCCCAGAGAATGGTGGACGTGAATCGCACCGACAACGTCTGGGTCCAGAAGGAAAGCCAGGACAAAGAGACGAAAGAATAGGCAACAAAGGAGGCAAGCACAGGTGAAAGGTGCGCCATTCAATTTTGAAACTATGCCCCTACTTAGAGCTTGTTTGCGTTTTGGTGCTTGAGGCAAAAACGCAAACAAGCTCTAAGCAGAGAGCGTTCGAGTCAGCCTCCTAAGTTCAATGGTGGCTGCCACCACTGCTAAAGATGCGGTCAGGCTTGTGATACATCCCGAATTCCTTCTCACGCTCTCTTAAATAGTTACGAAGGGGATTGCAATAAAGAGGGGCTTCCAACTCAACTGCCTCCCGTACGCGCTACTTCCCAGGCCCAGGCTGTCTGCATGATCTCCTCTATGCCGCGCCGGGGAGCCCAGCCGAGGCGCTGTACTGATTTTTCTTTGTTAGCGTAGATAGCTACGACATCGCCCGGGCGCCGGAGGCCTATGTGGTAGTTCAGCTTTCTGCCAGTCACCTTTTCAAAAGCCCGGACAGCTTCGAGCACAGTAACACCTTCGCCGATGCCGACGTTGAAGACTTCGCAAGGGGCAGCTTCTTCATGCTTCATCAAATATTGCAGGCATTTTGTGTGGGCATTGGCCAAGTCCATTACGTGGATGTAGTCCCGAATGCAACTGCCGTCGCGGGTGTCGTAGTCATCGCCAAAGACGGTGAGACTTTCCCGCTTGCCGATGGCTGTTTCGGTGATTACGGGAACGAGGTTGGTGGCTACGTTGCGGGGCGATTCGCCAATGAGTGCGCTCTCGTGTGCACCTGCAGGGTTGAAATAGCGAAGCAGGATGGCTTTTACCTCAGGTGCTGTTTTGGTAAAATCTTCAATTATTTTTTCTCCCATCTGCTTGGTTCGGGCATAGGGGCTTTCGGCTTCCTGGAAAGGGGTATCTTCTGTTACGGGCAACTCCTCGGCATTGCCGTAAACAGAGCAGCTCGACGAAAAGATGAAATTCGACACCCCGTATTCCCTGGCACAAGCCAGTACATTGACCAGGCTTTCTATGTTGTTGTGAAAATAGCGCAGCGGCTCGAAGACTGATTCGCCTACGCTCTTCAATGCAGCAAAATGAATAATGCCGGACAGACCCGGGTTTTTATCAAAGACTTCTTTTGTCTTTTTTAAATTGCAAAGGTCAACCTGGTAATTCAGCACCTGCCTGCCGGTGATTTTGCGGATGCCTTTCAAAGGTGTCTCATCGGAATTTGACAGGTTGTCCATGGAAATAACCTCGAACTCATTCTCAATCAAATCAACAATGGTGTGGCTGCCGATATATCCACAGCCTCCAGTAACTAATACTTTTTTCATGAAATTTTATATCGCCTGGCCTGACCCCGAAAAACTGATAGCTTTGTACCCGCCTGGGCTTCCGGCCGTGAGGCGGCAAAATTAACCGAAATCTCTTTTATCAAAAATCCTGGCAACTATTTAGGAACGTGCCGGAAATAAGTTGGGTATTTCGGCGAGTGTATTTTGGGAGCTGGCAAGGCAGTGAAATAGGCGCATAGCCTTAGCTACGTAACTATTTC
>WBZO01005501.1_pt1 | contig 12876 bp, 16 predicted proteins | sample 5204261 | NCBI WGS metagenome assembly WBZO01 (sample SAMN12412400, study PRJNA552823) | activated sludge metagenome | isolation source: activated sludge from anammox sidestream of wastewater treatment plant... | place: USA: North Carolina | collected 2017-09
GTCGGCGACCCGCAACCGACGTTCGCCGCGATGCGCACCCAGATCACCGACCGCACCATCGACACCGCGTTCCGGGCCGGCTGGCAGGGCGACTATCCGTCGATGCTGGAGTTCCTCGAACCGCTGGCGGAGATCCGAAGACACCAAGCGTCGCGCTAACGATGGACCGGATGGTGGTGCAGCGGCGCCTCCAACCGAGCGAAACGGCTCAGCAACGTGTGCATATCCAGTCGCTTCACGAAACGAACTGGTTCGTCGCTGGTGGTCTCCAGAGCGACACGACGTTCATACCCTTGAGTTGCGAGGCGTGACAGATTTCGTCTTTTCTCGATGATGATATCCTGTTCCATGAATGTCCCGTTCATGTATTGCCTCCATTCCTGATGGGATTGCGGAGTACAACGATTGACTGCCACCATCATGGCGACCCACCGTCGCGGTCACCACGACGAACACCGACCGAATGCCCACGCAACTCATGCAGCACCATGGCTGCGAGTCGGGGGTTGAACACATGAACGGGTCTCACGACGCGATCTGTCGCATTCGTACGCTGCCTTCACTGACTGTAAGCAGCACAGACCGATGCGCGATAAGCTGTGTGAAGTCATTCCGAATTGGTCATTGATGGGAGCAGTTCAATGCGACTACCTGATCGTCTTCACCGCACGGGAAGCACATTGCTCGCCGCTTGCGCAGTACTGTTGATCGGGGCGGCCGTTGCGTTCCCGGCCAGTCACGAGTCGACGGCCAACGCGGCGTCGACCGTCGTGGCCGTCCGCGAAGTGAAGGTGGGAGGCTTTCCGGAGAACGCAAATGGGCAGGTTCTGCAATTGCTGCGCACGACGGTACCGCCAGGTGTCGTGCTGCCTGTCCACATCCATCCCGGTATGCAGGTGGCGTGGATCGAATCAGGGGTTCTGACCTACACCGTCGTTTCGGGCGGGTCAGCGCCGATTACTCGCCACGGCATGGAGGGAAGTCCGGAGCCGGCTGAAATGCTCGGCCCGGGCGAAACGACCGAACTCCATCCTGGCGATACGGTCACTGAACCGGAAGGCGTGGTGCACTACGGTCAGAATCTGGGAGAGGAGATGGTTGTCATCTGGTCTGCCGTTTTGTTCGATCCTGACCTCCCGGCGGCGGTGGTGGTCACTCCCATTGCCTCGCCGCTGGCTTCCCCAACCGGAGGCTAACCGATGCATCAGGGCGCTGGTTGCAGCGGATAGTTGTTCGCCACGCGCCCCTCGTTGCCTTCGAACTTGCGGCTTGTCTTGAAGAGCTCGAATTCGCCGTTGGCGCCAGCCAGGGCAGTCTTGGCCAGAATGGCGTCTCGCTCCGACGTCGTGAGTGGGGTGAATCCGCGGGCGGTCTCCAGATTCTGATGCAGGACTTCGAGTGAGTTCATGCCGGAGACAACCGTCGCCACAGGAAGACTCATCGCATAGCGCAGTGCTTCGGACGGGTTGATACCAGAGCCGCTGTCAAAAATCGACCCGGCGGCAAAGCTCTTCATGCCAATCACCGCGATGCCCTGGGCCAGGCATATGGGCAGAACCTCTTTTTCGAAGCTGCAGAAGTGGGCGTCCAGCGCATTCAGGGGCATCATCACGCTATCGAAAGGGAAACCCTGGGAGAGCATGCGCTTCATGATTGCGGGATGCCGATGCCCGGTGAAACCGATAAAGCGAACCTTGCCCTGTTCTCTGGCTTTCAGCAACGATTCCGCCGATCCACCTGGAGCGAAGATCCGATCAGGGTCGGAGTCCCAGACGACTTCGTGGATCTGCCAGCTGTCGAGATAGTCGGTTTTCAGGCGCTTTAGACTCTGCTCGAGCTTGAGCATCGAATGATGAGCCCGGCGATCGTGCGCGCAGTCTTTCGTCATCAGAAAGACCTTTTGCCTGTAGCCATTCTGGGCGAGCGCTTTGCCCATGCGCCGCTCCGATTCGCCGTCGTTGTAGTCCCACGCGTTGTCCATGAAATCGACCCCGGCATCGATCGCTTCGTGGACGATCCTGATGCCGATCGCTTCATCTTCAGGGAGTCCGATATGCGCTCCGCCAACTCCGAGGATGCTGACATCTACGCCGGTGGCGCCGAACGGGCGTCGTGGTATCGCCATGGTTTCCGCATATCCTTCCCGAAACAGTCATCCCGTAGTAATGGAGTACTCCACTGCGATCACGCGAACCCGATGTCATGCGATCAGTGATATGATCGCAGACCCTGCGGGCGTGAACGACTCGATTGCGGGAGATGTCTCATGGACTGGGTCCGTCGGCATGATCGACGGCAGGAACACGGAATAACTATCGGCCATTTGTTCCGGAACCAGCACTGGGGAACTGCGAATGTCATCCTCATCAATTCGATTCGGTATTGTCCTTGGGCAGCGGCTACCATGGGAGGAACTGGTCCAGATCGCCCGCATCGTCGATGACACCGGATGGGACGACTTCAACCTCGTCGATCACTTCTTCGGATTGTTCGACGTCATGGATCCCTGCTTCGAAGGGTACACCGCACTGGCTGCGCTGGCTCCCCACACCAGCCGGGTCCGGCTCGGTCTGATGGTGGCCGGGAACACCTACCGCAACCCGGTTTTTCTGTTGAAGCAAGCCATAACCGTCGATCGGATTTCCGGCGGCCGCGTTGATTTTGGGGTTGGCGCGGGATGGACGCGCCGCGAACACGAAGCGTACAGCTGGCCATTTCCTTCGGCGAAGATACGGGTCGATATGTTCGCCGAGGCATTGGAAATCTGGGAACTTCTGCAAACAAGTGAACGGCTGACCTACGAGGGCACGTACTACCAGCTGTATGACGCACCCTTCGAACCAAAGTCGACCCAGGGTCGGTTGCCGACGATCATCGGAGGATCGAAACCGCGCATGATGCGCTTGTGCGCCAGGTACGCAGATATCTGGAACGCGGGGGGGCTGGTGGACGACGCATTCGCTTCGAATCGCCAACTCGACGAACACTGCCAGGCCATCGGCCGGGATCCGGCGTCGATCGTCAGATCGATCAGTCCACCGGTCAATTTCCTGGAGTCAGCTGAGGCGTTCCAGCGCCACTTCCGAACCTACCGCGATGCTGGTTTCACGGATTTCCGCTTGCCATGGCCGCGCAACGCAGATCAGAAGGTCGTGTTTGACGAGATCGTTGCGGACGGTCTCCTGCAGCGCCTGCGTGACGAGGGATAACGGGCCGGCGAACCGGTCCAACGGGCGTCGCAGGTCACAACGCGGCTATCGGTCCGCGGAGCGAGCGGCGGCCAGCAGTGACGCAGTTTCTTCGGACATCGTGTAGCCGAGTTGCGCTTCATTCCACGGCCGGGCGATTCCCAGCTTCGCGGCTTCTTTGCCGACCGTCCAGGCCGCGAGCGCGATCTGTTTGTGTTCGGCGAAACCCAGGTCCTGCTGCATGGCTTCACTCCAGATGCGGATGCCTGGGTGATCGATCAGGTAGTCAAGAAACAGTCGTGCGTCGCCATCCGGTGTCGCCGCATAAAGTGACGCAGCGACAGCGGCAGTGAAATCCCCGGCAGTCATCCCTAAAACTCCGGCAGGTAGGTGTTGTGTGCCCCATCGACCAGCAACGTCTGCCCGGTCGTGAATGCTGACTCGGGCAGACAGAAAAAGAGAACGGCTGCGGCAATGTCCTCGGCTCGCCCCAATCGCCCGAGCGGAATGCGCCGGGTCGCCGCCGGCCACCAGTCCTCTTCTTCGGCGCCGGGTCGTTCCGCCATGTTGCCCGGTGCCACGCAATTGACGCTGATCCCGTACGGAGCCAGTTCGTAGGCCATATTGCGGGTCATCGTTTCGATGGCGCCCTTCGATGCATCATAGACCAGGCGGTCGGTGTGGCAGGCATGCGCGCCAATCGTGCTGGTGTTGACGATGCGTCCAGATATGCCATTGGCCATCATGTGTCGCGCTGCATGCTGAGCCAGAATGAAGGACGAGCGCCAGTTCGCGTTGACCTGAATGTCCCATTCCTCATCCGAGATTTCCCAGAAACTCTTCGGAATACTCATGCCCGCGTTGTTGACCAGAATGTCGAGCCGGCCAACTCGAGCGATTGCTTCCTCGCCCAGCCGGTGCGCTTCGGCCACTTCCGCCAGATCCGCAGCGATACCCCAACTGCGGACACCGTACGCCTCCACAGCGGCCACTGAATCGGCGACAGCGTCCGGATGGCGGCCGGTCACGACCACATTGGCGCCTTCCCGGGCCAGCCACTCGGCCGTTGTTCGTCCCAGACCACGGGTACTGCCGGTTACGAGTGCTGTTTTGCCCGCCAGTCTGCTTGTTTCCGCCACGCGGTGCCCCCTTTGAAATTGGCATTTATCCGGCCAATGCTGAATTGGTTCAGCATTCCCTTCGACGATCCCGATTCTACCAGTGAACGGCGATCGTTCAGAAGGATCGCATACCTCTTGATTTCCGAGACTTCGTCCCCTACGATCATGCGGGCACCATGATGCCTGATCGACGATTGACCGCAATGGGAAGGACGGCCCTCAATGACCAGCATTGCCTTGATTCTTGACCCAACCGCGATGATGATCGGGTAGCTCGGCAGAGGTTCTTCACTTCGCCCAGGTTCCAGAACTCCGGCTCTCCAGCTGGCAGGTTCAACCGGGTACCGGACTGAGACGTCCGCCCCTCCTCCGCCGCCACACAGCGGCGAACGTTCTACCTCCTCATCCTCGCCAATCATCTCTTTACAGGTCGCCACCTGTTTAACCAGGCCGGGTACGTTCAACACCCGGAGTTCCGGCTGCGCATTGCCGCAACTGGTCGTTGAGGAGGAATCCATGATCGCTGTCTGTGTCCAGCGCGAAAGCGCACGAACCCGTCGTTCGTTTTCAGTTGCTGGAGGGCGCTTACGTGCCACGAATGTCATACGAGGAATACCAGGAGTTCAACGACGCTGACGAGACATATGACAAATCACATCGCCGGCGGCGCGGACGTCGCAAGGCCCGCTTTACGCCGCCGGACCGGCGAACCAGTGCCGAGGAGTTCAAGTGCGGTCATTGCCGGACGTTTGTGGGACCACCGCTGAGCGGTGGGCGGCACCGGAACCACTGCCCACTGTGTCTCTACTCTCGCCATGTCGACCGCCAAACACCCGGCGATCGTCTGAGCGAGTGCCGGAGTCTGATGGAGCCGGTGGGAACGTGGTTCCGGCGCAACGGCGAGCAGGTGATCGTGCATCGCTGCCTTGGTTGTCAGATCACGCGCAATTGCCGCGTCGCCGCCGACGACTATCACGCAGCCTGTATGCGGTTGGAGCCTTGGTCACCAGCGGAATCTGGGGCAGGTGATCTGTCGCCGGCCGCGGAGGAAACTGCCTAGTATCAGAGCGTCCGGGGCGAAGTGCGTCCCGGACGCTCCTGTTTGCATGTCGTGCTCAGTCTGTGGACGCTGCTTCGGCGCGCTTCCGGAAGTATCTGTTCAATCCCATGGCGGCCATGTAGGAGGGTGTGGCCAGTTCGTAGTCGGCCAGGATCTGTTCGTCGTTCGTTTCCAGATCTTGGCGCATCAGAGCGTGGAGCGTCGCTGTGAGCACCTCCTGTGGATCGCCATTGTTGAAACTCGCTTCGCCCTGGGCGAGAAAGCGATCGAGCGCCGGCCCAATGGCCTGCAGATGGCGTTGAGCGTCGCTGAACATCCCGAAGTGCGCCAGGCACAGTCGAGCAGGTTCCAGCTTCTGCAATGTCGAGATGCTCGATCGCCATGCATCAGGATCGAGATCCGGCGGCGGTGTGGGCGGGCAGATGTAGTCCATGCCAGTCATGCGGATCCCGGCCACATCGCCCGTGAAGAGATCGCGAGAATCCCGATCGAAGACGGCGACGTGGTGCCAGGCGTGACCAGGGGTGAAGACAATCTGCAACGGGCGCCCGCAGATCTCAATCACCTCTCCATCGCCGTAGATCGCCACCTGGGATTCCGGCACTGGCCTGATAGTTCCCCACAGCGAATCCATCTGATCCGTGTAGATGCGGGTAGCGCTGGCAATCAGTTTGCCGGGGTCGATGAGGTGCGGCGCTCCGAACGGATGGACATGAACAACGGTGCCGGCATGTTGTTCAGCAAGCACACCGGCAGCGCCGCCGTGATCGAGATGAATGTGGGTCAGCAAGACGTGGTCGAGGTCGGCGGCGGTGATACCGATCGCCTGCAGCGAAGACCGCAGATGATCCAGTGTTGACGAAGGCCCTGTTTCGATCAGCGCCCAGGAATCATCGCCATGCAGCAACCACGCTGAGATGATTCCCCTGCGGTTCTGAAAGCCGAGATCGATCTGCCAGAGTCCGTTGCCATGATCAACAACTGCTTGTTCGGCGGTCCATGTTCCGGTCATCGTCTGCGCTCCACTCGTTCGTTCGCGGTATTTATCATATCGTCAAAATCTGACCTTCGATGCATTGCCAAAGCCGAGTCCCAAGACTCTATAATGGCAGCCTTGGGAAGGGATGGTGGCTCGGTTGGCTGGCAATGCCCCGCAAATGTTGCCGGCTGCCCAAAGGTTATGGGAGGGCAACGTGGAAGGCGGCGATCTGGTAACCGTAGCCGACGCAGCCGTACATCTCAGTCGCAGTGCGGAGCAGGTCCGCAGGTATCTGAGGGAAGGACGACTGACCGGCACCCGCATCGGTGGTCAATGGTTTATTCACCGCGATGTCCTGGCTGCTTTTGGCCACGACATGCGCGAAGAGCGGGGGTTCCTGGAGCGAATCCCACCGGCCCGCGAATGCGCTCCGCTGCACAAAATCATCGGCATTGGCGCCGGTGGCGGCAGCAATCTGGCGGAGGGCATGGAGGCGTATCGCAGGGCGTTTCGCTGGAGGCGGTAGATGACTGCTTCAGTCGCACACTCTTTGCAGATCGCTTTCGTCGACACTTCAGCGATTGTGGCGCTTGTCGATCGCGATGATCACACGCACATTGATGTAGTCAACGCCTATCACTCGCTGGTCGATGAAGGCTATCGACTGTTTACCACCAACCACGTTATCGGCGAAACATACGACCTGCTGGCCTCGACGCTCGGCCACGCTGTGGCCACTCAGTGGCTCAATGACGTCGGACTCGCAGTCTATGTGACCGACAATCTCGACGAAGAGCGTGCCCGTGCTCGTGTTCTGGCAGCCAGCTCCACCAGGCCAATTCGCTATTCGGACGCCATGAGCCTGGCCGTGATGGAGCGCCTTGGTATTGTCGAGGCGTTCGCCGTCGATCCGGATTTCCTCGATAGTTTGTCGACATGAATCGCCGCAGCTTCGGCGATGCGATCCGCATACCGGTCACGCTCATCGTTGCCGTTTGGCTGATGGTTTTTCTGTTGATGGCTCTCATCGAAGCGATCTGGTTTCTCGATCGGCAGTTCTGAACCAGCGCAAATCGTGAGCCGATTCGACCCTGGGCAGCCAGTTCGCAACCCGAAAAACTGAACGAATGTACCAATCATGGTATCCATTCGGTCCAACACTTCCCGTCTGTGCGGCCCTAGTATGGTAATACGCCATTCCGGCTAAACCGCCAGCCACGGTTTAGCTGATCCCCTTCCCTCGAGTGGTGAAGATACGGCGCGGTGCCAGCACTACCGCGCCGTATCGCTTTTTCCAGAAGCCGAATCGTTCGTCATTGATGCGTCGAATGTGCCCTACACTAATCGGCGCAGTTTGCTGCTCCGTGTATGTGGCAATGAGAACACTGACGTGAAACCGGAAACAACAGAAGCTGAACTGAACTCCGAGAGTGCTGTGACTGAATCAGATTTCAGCCCATTGATGAACCTGACTTCGTTTGTGGGACGGGAACAGGAGCTGGCCTGGCTGCGGGAACGACTCCTGAGTGCTCACCGGATCATCACCATCACCGGACCTGGCGGCGTAGGGAAGACCCGCATGGCCATCACCGTGTCCGAGCTTCCTGAGATTCAGGCAGCATTTCCCGATGGTGTGGTGTTCGTTCCGGTCGGGCATATCGTCGACTCGACCAGAGTCATACCCGTCATTGCTCGTGCAATGGGCGTTGTGGCTGACGATCGGGTCTCGGCCGCAGATCGCCTCATTGCAGCAATCGATCAACAATCCATCCTGCTCATCGTCGACAACCTTGAACACGTGATCGAAGCGTCCCTTTCTCTCAAGCAGCTGGTGGATGCCTGTCCACGCCTGACACTCCTTGTCACCAGTCGCAGGGCTATGCGTGTCACCGGTGAGCAGGAGTTCTCGCTGACGTCACTGCCATTACCCGGGCAAGGCACGCAGCTCATCGAGGAGATGAGTGCGTCTCCGTCGGTCAGACTGTTCGTCGATCGTGCCACTGCAGTCAATCCGGCGTTCGTTCTGAACACTGAGAATGCGGCAGCGGTTATCGAGATCTGTAACCGGCTCGATGGTCTTCCGCTGGCCATCGAACTTGCGGCGACGCGCACAAAAATGTTGTCGGTACAGGCGCTGGCGTCTCGGTTGACCGGTCGTTTGTATCTGCTGACCTCAGGCCCCCGGGATGCACCGCTCCGACAACAGACGCTGCGGGAGACGATTCGCTGGAGCTATGATCTCCTCTCCCCCTTCGAGCAACTGGTTTTTCGCCGTCTGGCGGTTTTTAGTGGCGGCGCCACGCTGGAAGCCATCGCTGCAATTGCCGGTCACGGGGTGCCGGTAGCGGAGTTCGAACTGCTCGACGTTGTGGCCACCCTGGTCGAACAATCACTCCTGATTCGGGAAGAGATGCCCGGACAGCAGGTGAGATTCCGGATGCTCGAAACGATCCGCGAGTTCGCTCTTGAGCAACTCGATCAGGAAGAGGATGCCGATTCCATCCGCGATGCTCATGCCGTCTATTTTCTGAGCGTGGCCGAGTACGCGGCAAGTGATGAGTACGGTCATGATGAATCGACGCGCATTCTTGCTTTGGAGCCGGACCAGATCAACGTCCGCCTGGCGCTCGGCTGGCTGCTGATCGACCGGGAATTCGATTCTCCGCATGTGCACCTGGGTCTGCGGCTGGCGGGGGCGATGACTCGTTACTGGGACACCCGTGGTTTTGTTACCGAAGAGCGGGAATGGCGGATTCACGCGCTTTCGACAGTCCCGGAGGAACCAACAGCCGAGCGGGGCACAGCGCTGACCGGGTTGGGAGTCAACGCCTGGTTTTGCTCAAAGCTGGCTGAAGCTGAAGACTGGCAACGACAGGCTCTCGACGTGTGGCGAACGCTGGATGATCCGGCGAACATCGTGCGCTCCCTCTGGTTTCTGGCGATCGTCGCCGGTAAGCGGGCCGACATTCCGCGACTCGAGGAACTGCAGGCAGAAGCCGAGACCGTCAGTCCCCGCATTCCCGGCAGGATCTGGTTCATCGTACCCGTCGCGATCCGCGCACTGATCGATCTGGTGCAGGGTGATGGTGAAGCGGCCGCCCACCATTTGCGTATTGCTGCCGACTATCACCATCAGCATGGCAATCTCTGGCCGGAGGCATGGACCGTGGGGCTCATGGCCGACGCTGCCCTGATTCGAGGTGATCGTGCAGAAGCCATGAAGCTGATGCAGCAGAGTCTGGAGCTTTTCTCCCGGACCGGCGACGTCTACGCCATGCTCGACGGACTGCTCTCTATCGCGCTCCATCGGGCAGCGCTCGGCGATGCAGAGGCAGCCACGCGAATGCTGGGAGTGGTCGTGCGTGTGCGCCGCTTGGTCGGTGAACGCCAGACCTGGCGGGTGGCCACCATGGAGAGCGTCCGTTCGGCGGTCGTGGCGGCACTCGGTGAAGAACGAGTCACCGCCATTCTGCGAGATTCCGCAGCGATGACGCTGCACGATGGTGTTGAGATCGCTCTCTCCGGCGTCAGCAACGCAGCGGGTGCGCAGCTCCCTGCCCAACCAGCCGGGGGATTCAATCTGTCACGCCGGGAACTTGAGATCCTGCGACTTCTCACGCAAGGCAAAACCAACCAGGAGATCGGGGACGAACTCTTTATCAGCCACCGCACCGCCGGAACACATGTCGCCAACATTCTGGGCAAACTCGGGGTTCACTCCCGGGCTGCCGCCGTCTCCGTGGCGCTGAACAATCAACTGGTGTGAACGATCTACGATCGGGTAGCAGGTCGGACAGACCGGGATACCCCTGAACGGTCCGATCACCAGTCTCAGTCTGGGTTCTCAGGCGGCTCGGAAGCTCGCATCACGAACCGGAACATGATTTCTGAGTCGGGAATGGGCAATGCCGATCAACCAAACCTGCAAGGCAGATCGGTCTCCGGTGAAAGCGCTCATCCGCGTCCAGGCTTCATAGAACGTTTCGACCAGCAGCAGTTCTGCCAGTTCAGCATTGCCCGCGGTTTTCATCAAATACCCAAAAACGACAGGCGCCATTTCATCATACAGGCGCTCATACGCAGCGACATCCCGCTGCGCCAGTAGTCGCAGAAATCTGGCATCCTGAAATGCGGTCGTCTTGCAGGTTCCCATGTTGGCCATTGTGACTCCGCTTCCCCAGTTTGCCGCCTCACGTCGCTCTTCACGGCTCAAAAAAAAGGCGAAGCGACGGGGCGACTCAGTGCTCCTTCATCAACTATCAGGGCCGCGTCTGAAGAAGCGCCGGGAGAAACCTTAAAGGAACCTGAAAGTCTCGGGATGGGTCATCTGATTTCAGTGATCCATGACCAACGTCTCATTGAGAGGACGCACTTCGATACTGCCGAATCGGGCGGACGGGGTTCTGGCCGCGATACGAATGGCGTCGTTGAGATCCCGCGCCTCGAAGATGTAGAACCCGGCCAGCACTTCTCTGGTTTCCACAAATGGACCGTCTGTGACGGTGATCGCACCCCGATCAAGCCTCATGACAACCGCCGTCTCAGGTGGCTGGAGTGGAGCGGAGAAGCAGTGCCTGTCGGCCATTCTCAACTCGTCAATGAACTCCCGCACCGCGCCGTGAATTTCGGCCAGTTCCTCGGCCGACTTTTCGCCGACTCGCGCATCTTCATCGTGATAGACGAGGCAGATGTACTTCACTGGCGCCCTTCCTGCCATGCATCAGCGGACTGAGCAATGCGCGGTGAACGTCTGGCTCCGAAATCGAATGCATGCGCCACCATCTACACCCACTGTCGTCAAACCGGCAATCCGTCGACATCGTAAACCGGTCGTATCTCCACCGAACCCAGGCGACCTCCTGGAATGCGTTTGGCGATTTCGATGGCCTCGTCGAGATCGCGAGCGTCGATCAGAAAGTAACCTCCCAGCTGTTCTCTGGTTTCGGCGAAGGGTCCATCGGTGACAATGCGCGTTCCCGCGGTCGATACCACGCTGGTAGCCGTGGCGACCGGCTGCAGCGCATTGGTTCCCAGGAGTTTGCCGGCGGCATGCAACTCGCGGGCCAGTTCAGCTGACTCCGCGTAGCATGCCGCACGGCCAGCCGCGTCCCAGACCTCTTCTTTTCCGTAAATCAGCAACAGGTATTTCATGGCCTCCTCAGTCTCTCAGGTCGGTCAGCAATCCCGCCGGCAGGGACCCAGGCGACTCCCGTCTCCTCCGTCACCCACCGGCCATCGCCCCAATCACGAAATAGGGTTCTTTCCCCGTTGCGACCTCGTCAGGGAGCAGCGCATCAGGGGACTCGTGGGAAAGGTCCATCTGGCAGGCGAAAAACCGGATCAGCGGGCGACGCTGCCTGGTGGCCTGATCACGAATCGTCCCCCTGAGCGCGGGATAAGACGCTTCCAGAACATCGAGAACCCGGCGTTGCGTGACTGGCGCCTCGACGTCCAGTTCAACTTCCTTGCCGGTTCTGGCCAATGTTCTCAGATGACCGGGAAGAACGACACGAACGGTCACAGCGTCTGCACTTCAACAGAAAGTACACCCGGCAGATCACGGACAATGGCATTCCATGTATCGCCGGAATCGTGCGAAGCGTACACCTGGCCACCGGTGGTGCCGAAGTAGACACCGCATGATTCGAGGGAATCAACGGCCATCGCATCGCGCAGGATATTGACGTAGCAATGCTCCTGCGGCAGCCCGTTGGTGAGCGCTTCCCATTCATTGCCACCGGTTCGACTGCGATAAACACGCAATTTGCCTTCCGGCGGGTAATGAAAGTGGTCGCTCAGGATTGGCACGACATAGACCGTTTCCGGTTCGTGCGCGTGAACCGCAATGGGAAACCCGAAGTCGCTGGGCAGATTGCCGCTGATCTCGATCCAGCGGTCGCCGGCGTCATCGCTGCGCATCACATCCCAGTGCTTCTGCATGAAAATTGTGTCAGGGCGGGATGGGTGCACGGCCAGGTTGTGCACGCAGTGTCCGACCTCAGCGTTCGGATCGGGCAGTTCGTATTCAGAGACCAGTCCGTTGGTGATGGCTTTCCAGGTTGATCCGCCGTCATCGGACCGAAACGCTCCCGCCGCCGAAATCGCCACGATGATTCGATCTGGATTCCCGTTATCCAGCAGGATGGTGTGCAGACACATCCCCCCTGCCCCAGGTTGCCAGTATGGACCGGAGACTTCGCGGAGCGCCGGGAGTTCGGTCCAGGTCTGACCACCATCGGTCGACTTGAACAGCGCAGCGTCTTCGACACCAGCGTAGACCGTGTCTCGATCATGATGCGACGGTTCGAGGTGCCAGACTCGCGAGAACTGCCAGGGGTGCTGGGTGCCGTCGAAGGTCTGGTGCGTGCCAGGATCGCCGATGTACTGGAAGTCGTTGCCGATTACCTCCCACGTCTTACCACCGTCATCCGATCGCTGCATCACCTGCCCGAACCAGCTGCTGGTTTGCGAGGCGTAGATGCGGTCTGGATCGATCGGCGATCCCTTCAGGTGGTAAATCTCAAAACC
>WBZO01005503.1_pt1 | contig 12872 bp, 10 predicted proteins | sample 5204261 | NCBI WGS metagenome assembly WBZO01 (sample SAMN12412400, study PRJNA552823) | activated sludge metagenome | isolation source: activated sludge from anammox sidestream of wastewater treatment plant... | place: USA: North Carolina | collected 2017-09
GGGGTCGAGGCCGTGGCCCACACCATGAACGTCCCCCCCGACACGCTCATCGACGAGGTCGAGCCGTTCCTGCTCCGCTCGGAGCTATTGGTGCGTTCGCCCCGCGGCCGGCGCCTGACCGCGGCCGGATTTGAGCACCTCGGGCTGAGCGTGCCGTCGGAACCGCTCGACGGGCAGGGGCGGCTGTTTCAGTCATAGGACAGGCCCCCGCGCAGTCTGGCCCGAACGCATGCGTCGGCGGTCGTCTCGAGTCAACGGCCACGTGCAGAAGGGACGAGGGGGAAGGGAAAAAGGGGGAATCCCGAGAGGGCCGCAGCGCGACTTCTTCTCTCTGGCCTTCTTCCGTCTCCCCTTGTTCCCCCTTTCCCATTTTTCCTTCGTACACCCCGTCCCGCGCTCGGCGAAATCCCCGACGCAAGCGTTCGGCCGCACTGCGCCCGACGCCGGGGCCGAGAACTCGCCGGGGCAAGCGTCGCGGTCGGACACCGATCCAGGGCGGAGATTTCGACGGGAGCGACGCCAGCAAATCCCGTTGAAGCTCAGTCAATGGAAAGGAACTCGACCGACGCGAAGCGGCTGCGCGGGCTGTGGCCCAAGAGACTCACGCATCTGTGGGACTGGCGGCCGGGATCCTCCGCTTGTTGCGCAGAGCGATCCAGACCGTGGCGGCGACAAAGTAGGCCAACGTCAGCCAAGTCACGTGCGGCCGGTACTCCTCGGGCCTCATCCAATGGCAGAACACGGCCACGGCGAACCCCAGCGTCAGCACCAGGCACGCGGCGGCCAACCCGCCCGAGAGCCAATACAGCCGAATGGCAAATGGAGAGTGCGTCGCCGGCGGTGCAGCCTGGGCCGGCGACGGGGGCGGGGCGGCCGGCTCCTCCGGCAGCTCGGGCAGGTCCTCACGGGCCCCGGCCAGGGCGGCCAGCACGATATAGAGCACGGTCGTGCCAATCCACACCGGCACGACCAGGAAGAACTCGTGGACGATCTGCCGCTCGAAATAGCGGGCCGAGACCCAGCAGCCTGCCGCGAAGGCCATGGCCGCGAGCCAGCTCACCAGCGCCGGCCAGTTCAGCAGGTTCCCCTTGCGCGCGCTCCAGTATCGGGCCAGCCCGATCCGCGGGAAGAGCCAGTGCTCGGCCACCACGATCGCCCCCACCGGCGCCAGCAGAATCCCGTAGATGGCCACAAAGTCCAACAGCCGGGTGAAGACGAACGGCGAGCACGCGATGATCGTGGTGACCGTGCCGGCCAGCAGGGTCACCAGCCACCGCGGCCAGCCGGGCGTGACCACTTGCAGGGCCAGGCCCGCGCGATAGAGCGTCGGGTTCGACGTGGTCCAGCCGGCCAGCACCACGGCCAACACGCCCATGGCGCCCAGCGACTCGAAGGCCACGGTGCCCGAGTCGGGGCTCGCCGACGCGGTCAGGGGCCGCACCGCGGCCAGCATGATGCCCGCGCAGATCCACGCCAGATAATGCCCCAGGTACATGCCGAAGGCCGAGTACACGCCGTACCACGACCGCCTGGCGTAGCGGAACAGGGCCATGTCCGACAGCCCCAGGTGCATGGCCAGGTTGCACACCCAGGCGAAGGCCACGATGTGCCAGAAGCCGAGGGCGTCGGCTTGGCCTCCGCTCGGCCCGGTCCAGACCCGCTCGGCGGCCAGGTTCCAATAACCGCGGGCGCTCGACGCGCTTCCGAGCGTGGGAAACATCACCAGGGCCCCGGCGACGAACATCAAGAGCATCCACGGCGAGCACACGGTGGCGAACTCGGCCAGGCGCTTGAAGCCCAGGATGGCCAGCGTCACGACCACGGCCCCCACGGCCAACACCACCAGCACGAAGCGGAAGTCGCTGGGCAGCCAGCCGCTCTGCTCGGGGATGCCGAAGGGGATTTTGACGGCCGACGCGGAGACCGTAATCATGGCCCCGGCGAGGACGCAGTACAGCACGGCGTTGAGCACGTTGTAAAGGACCGTCACCACCGGCCCGGCGATCTTGCGGAGATACCAGTAGAGCGTGAGCCGGGTCTGAACGGCGATGGGACAGCAGACCAGGGTCCAGGAAAGGACGGCTAGGAGGTTGCCCAAGAGCAGGCCCACGACCACGTCGTAGGCGGTGGCCCCGAACTGGACGAACAGGGCCCCGATGACGAACTCGGTGGCGGCGACGTGCTCGCCGGCGAAGCTGCCGGCGAAATACGAGCCCCCGTAGAGCTTGTCGTCGGTTACGGGCTGGCGGTCGAATTCGTTGAGCTGGTCGAGCCGATGGAAGATGCCGCCATGCGCATTGGAGGCCGCCGCGCCGTCGCCCGTCGCCATTGAGAGTCCCTCCCGCCCGGGGTCAACCCGGATGTTGGTTCATCGCTTGCTCGTCACTTGCCGCTCGTAGGTCCGCACTTCGTCCATCCACTCCATTCCCACGGGCACCCCATGCTTCAAGCAGCAGTAGTCCCACACGGCGCCCAGGGGCAGGGTCTTGCTCTCCTCGAACAAGGCCAGCCGGGCGGTGTAATCGCCCTCACGCTCGAGTTGGCGGAGCCGGTCCGTCGGCTCCAGCAGGGCGGCCAGGAGGGCCTTGAGCATCGCCCGGGCGCCGATCACCCAGGCTGCCACGCGGTGGATGCTGGCGTCGAAATAGTCCAGCCCGATGTGGACGCGCCCCAGGAAACCGCCGCGGACGATTTCCTCGGCGATCGCCCGCAGGTCGTCGCTCAGGACCACCACGTGGTCGCTGTCCCAGCGGATGCCCCGGCTGACGTGCAGGAGGACCTCGTCGAGGTAGAGGAGGACCGAGGAGATCTTGTCGGCGATCGTCTCCGTGGGATGGAAGTGGCCGGCGTCGAGGCAGAGCAGCTTGCGGTTCTCGACCGCATAGGCCAGGTAGAACTCGTGCGAGCCGACCACGTAGGTCTCGGAACCGATCCCAAACAGCTTGCTCTCCACGGCGTCGAGGTTGCAGGCCGGGTCCACCGGCGGGGCGAACACCTCGTCCAGCGAGCGTCGCAGCATCTCGCGCGGCCCCTTGCGGTCGACGGTCACGTCCTTGTAGCCGTCGGGGATCCACACGTTGGTGACGCAGGGCGTGCCCAAGCGCCGGCCGATGGCTTCGCCCACGCGGCGGCAGGCGATTCCGTGCTCGACCCAGAAGCGGCGGATGCCCTCGTCGCGATGGGCCAACGTGAACCCGTCGGCCGCCTTGGGATGGGAGAAAAACGTGGGGTTGAAATCCATGCCGATTCCCATGCCCGCGGCCCAGTCCATCCACCGCGCGAAGTGCTCGGGCTGGACCTCGTTGCGATCGACCTTACGGCCGCCTGCTTCGAGGTACATGGCGTGCAGGTTCAGGCGGTGGCGACCGGGGATGAGGCGAAAGGCCGCTTCGAGGTCAGTTCGCAACTGGTCGGCGTTCCGCGCCCGGCCGGGGTAGTTGCCCGTAGCCATGATCCCGCCCCCGGACAGCCCGGCCTCGCTCTCGAAGCCGCCGACGTCGTCGCCCTGCCAGCAATGCACGGAGATGGCGACGTGGGCAAGAATCTCGATGGCAGCCTCGACACTTACCCCCAATTCGGAGTATTTTCCCTGGGCCGCGCGGTAAGCTGCTTCGATGCTGGCACTATTCACGCGACTCCCTCCCAAGCAGCAGCCGTGGCGTGGGTCCAAAACGCCTCGCAAGGCCCAGGGCTGTCGATCGGTTTACCATCATCGTGCCCGATCGGGGTTTGTCAAGCGGCGTCTGAGGAAGTTGCGCAGGATGCTATGCCGGCGAAGACCTGGCAATCGGCGGGGATTTCGGCGGCAAGGAAATCCTGGGTCACACCCGTCGGGTCGCCATGGCGCAAAACGGCCTGGACTTGTCAGCCCCTTTTTGCGACACTCCGCCCCCTCGTCTTCCCCCAGGGGAACGGACCCCGGCGGGGACCCTCATCGACATGGCTTCTGTGCAAGGATGGTCACCCGTGAAGGCATTCCATCTCGCTATTGCGCTCGCGTGCTTTGTGGTCCTGGCCGCTGCTCACACGGCGTCCGCCGACGGATGGTCGCTGGGCGGCCTCAATCCATTCGCCTCGAAGGCGAAGAGCAAGCCGACCAACTCGAAGCAGCCCTCGACCATGCAGCAGATCTCCAAGGGCACCAAGAAAGTCGTCTCCGGCACGACCGACCTGGTGACGCTCAAGTGGCTCGCCCCCAAGGACGAGCCCCAGAAGAGCTCGCAGCCAAGGCTCTACGACCGGCGCAGTGTCAAGCGGACGGGCGCAGAGAGCAGCCCGGGGCTGTTCGGCTCGCTCTTCCAGACCAAGGAGCCGGAGCAGCCCAAGACCCTGGGCGACTGGATGGCCCAGAAGCGGCCCGAGCCCTGAACGTGGGCCGGGAGCACCGATTTAGCCGGCGGGCAAGCCCGCCGCGGAAACCCGGAGCGAGCTTCCTCCCACGCGCGGCGGGCAAGCCCGCCCGCTAAATTGGCATAAGTCCCAAGGCTTTCCACTTGGCCAGAGGAATGGCCTATGCCAGCTCAGCCCGCAGCCGTCATCGCGCGAGCCGCCTTCCTCGGCGTTGCACTCCTCATGGGTACGGGGTGCGAGCTTGGGACCAGGCCGGCCCCGCGTCAGCCGATCGACGGGCTCCGCATGACCGGCTACTCGGAACGCCCTTCGCCTCCTCCAGCCGACCAGACCACCGACACCAAGAGCTTGGACCTTCGCTTTGAGGAAAATGAGGGATGATCCGGCCCACAACCACTCCGACAGCCGACGAGCGGCCCACATCGCACGGGCACGCCAGGCTTGTCAATGCCGGGGGGCGGCCCTGGCTCGGCTGGGTGATCGCGGCGCTGGCGACCACGTGCCTGGCCGGCTGCACGACGGTCGCCGATCCTGTGACCAAGCCCGAGGATCGCCTGAAGCAGGTCCTCAACCCGCTCGGGGCCAGGTCGGACGAACAGAAGTTCAAGGCCAAGGTCGAGAAGGACCCCTTCCCCTCGGCGGCCAAGACGGGCCTGGGCACGCAGCGGAATTGATCCCGGACGCCATGCGGGGGCGGTTTCTTCCGAGGCAACTGCCTCGCTCGCCGCGGCGGCCCGCCGCATGGGCGCATGGTCCCGCGCGGCGAGCAAGCTCGCCGGCTGAATTGCTCAATCTCGTGGCACCCGGGCTTGCCCCGACCGCCGCATTGCCTCTCTGAGCTTCAACGCCCCGCTGGACCTTTCGCTCCGCGCCCTTCTGGATTAGGCTAATGCTTCGAGCGCCCGCGGGACGCGCGTTATGCGGCCTCATGCGAGGGTCAGCGGACCGCGGTCGGCGGTCAGGGCCCATGAGAGGCCGGCCACCTTTTCTTGGGACCAGGCGGATTGGACCATGGCGCGACCCATGTCGACGGGTATCCTCGTGGCGGCTTGCTCGGTGGCCCTTGGCCTGACGGGCCGGGCGCCGGGGGGCGAGCCGCTGCCCAAGTACACCCGCTCCGACGGGCCCGAGGGGGTCCAGCAATACGTGCCCGGCCGCTGGGGGATGATCGCGGTGGAGGTGGCCAACCCGGCCGACCAGCCGGCCGAGGTCCTGGCGGCCATGTACTTCGCTGGGCGGCAAGGGGTCCAATACGGGCGGCGTCTCTGGCTCCCCCCCCACGCCCGGCGCAGCTCGTGGTTCCCCGTGCGCACTCCCGCTGACCTGCCCCCGGACAAGAGCAGAGTGGAGATCCAGTCGCTCTTGGCAGTTCAGACGGACGGCGACAAGGACGTGCTCAGCGGCAGCGCGGACGGGCGCATGCTCCACGTGGGCATGCTCCCGGTTTTTCACGAGCGACTCATGACGGCGGCCATCCTTGACGAGGCCGACCGCGAGACGCACGACGCCATCGCCGCCATGCGCCAGTCGCGCGACCTGCCGATCATGGCCCCCACCTTCCGCGATCCGATGCCGCCCACCCTGGAGACCCTCGACGCCCTCGATCACCTGGTCGTGGCCGACGACAGCCTGCCCCAGGATCCGGCGGCGCTGGTCGCCGTGCGCCGCTGGCTCCATGGCGGCGGCCGGATGTGGGTCCTGCTCGACCGGGTGCAGCCTTCCACGGTTGCGGCGATCCTGGGCGACGCCATGCGGGTCCACCCGGTCGACCGCGTCGGGCTCACCGACGTGCGGATCGAGGGCCCGGGCGACGAGAGGGCGGAAGAGCGCCAGGTCCGCCACTTCGAGGACCCAGTGGACCTGGTGCGGGTGGTCGGCGCGGACCTCGTGCCCACGCACAGGGTCAACGGCTGGCCGGCCTCGTTCTGGCAGCCGGCGGGCCGAGGGCGCGTGCTGTTCACGACACTCGGAGCGCGGGCGTGGGTCCGCGAGCGAAGGGCCGGCGATCCAAAGCCCAAGAACTCCTCGCAGGAGGCCCGCTATGTGGCCGTTGGGCCGTTGGCCAGCCTGGGCAGCGAGCTGATGCAGGCCCGCGAGCCGCCCCCGCTGACACCGGAGGCGTTTCGCGACGCGGCTGCGGCGCAGATCGGCTACCAGATCGTCAGCCGCCGCGCGGTGGGTTGGACCCTGGGGGGATTCTGCCTGGCCCTGTTGGCCGCCGGGTTGGGGCTGGCCCGGGCTGGCCGGCTCCCTTGGCTGGGCTGGATCGGGCCGGGACTGGCGCTGGCTGCGGCCGGGTTGCTGGGGCTCTTGGGACAGGCGGCGAGGTCCTCCGTGCCGCCCACGGTGGCCATCGACCAATTGGTCGAGGTGACGCCGGGCGTCGAGGACTTCCGCGTGACCGGTTGGATGGCGGTCTATCAACCGGACGTGCGCACCGCCACGCTCAGCGCCACGCGCGGAGGGGTGTTCGTGCCCGACATGATCGGCCTCGAAGGGACGCCGCGGCGCATGGTGTGGACCGACATGGACCAGTGGCACTGGGAGAACCTCAGTCTTCCGGTCGGGGTCCGCGATGGGCCCCTGAGCTATTCGGCGGAACTGGCCGAGCCGATAAGGGCCCGGGCGACCTTCGGCCCCGAGGGGCTCAGCGGCACGTTCTCGCCCGGGCCGCTGGAGGACGTAAGCGATGCCATCCTTGCGGCCCCCAGAGAGCGGAGTCTTGCCGTGCATCTGGCTTCCGACGGCGCCTTCACGGCCGGAATCGCCGACGTGCAGGCCCCGGGACACTACCTGGGCGAGACCGTGTTGAGCGATCGGCAGCGCCAGAGGCAACAGATATTCCAACGAATGCTCCAGGGCCGGCGGTCGCCCAAGTTCCCCTACCGGCCGATGTTGCTGGCCTGGGCGTCGCCTCTGGACATGGGCTTCGAGTTCGGCGAGGGCGTCCGGAGGTCAGGAGGGGCGCTGGTGTGCGTGCCGCTGGAGCTCGAGCGGCCGGCGCCGGGCACCCGGGTGGCTGTCCCGCCCCCGCTGCTCCCATACGAGTCGGTGCCGCTCCCGGGCCAGGTGGCGGGGACGGCGACGTTCAACAACCTCGAGTGCCGATGGGTCGGGCCGTTGACCGATCCCTCGCGGACCATGCTCCGGTTCCAGTGTCCCGAGGAGCTGCTCCCGCTGCGCGTCGCTAAGGCGGTGATCTCGGTGAAGCTCAACGCCCCGTCGCGCGCCGTGGACATCCTCGGTCTCGACGGCGAGCGGGTGGTGTCGCTCGCCCGGTCGCAGGGACCCTTGGGGACCTTCCAGGCCACGGTCGACCGACGCGAAGTGCTGGGGCTCGATCCACAGGGCGGCCTCCGCCTGGGCATCGGCGTCGGACCGATCGAGGGACAGACCACCGGCGCCATCACCAGCGTGGGCTGGAAGATCGACGACGTGACCCTGGAGCTCTGGGGCGAAACATTGAAGCGATGAAGGCCTGTGACAGCATGGAGTCCCTCATGGACCGCGAAGCGCCGGTCGTCGTGACCGACCGACTGACCAAGCGATACGGCGATCTGACCGCCCTGGACGACCTCTCGATCTCCTTGGATCGAGGGAAGATCCTGGGCTTCATTGGCCCCAACGGGGCGGGCAAGACCACGACGATCCGCATCCTCGTGGGCCAGGCCCGGCCCACCAGCGGGTCGGCCAGCATCGCGGGGGCCGACTGCGCGCGCGACGCCAGGCGGATCAAGCGGCTGGTGGGCTACATGCCCGACCAGTTCGGCTCCTACGACAACATGCGGGTCCACGAGTACCTCGATTTCTTCGGCGCGGCCTTCAAGATTCCGCGGCGCGAGCGGGTGCGGCGCGTCGAGGCGGTCATGGAGACCACCGGCTCGACGTACATGAAGGACCGCTACGTGGAGAGCCTCAGCCACGGCATGAAGCAGCGGGTGGGCATCGCCCGGACGCTCGTACACGATCCCCAGGTCCTGATCCTCGACGAGCCGGCCAACGGCCTGGACCCGCAGGCCCGCATCGAGATGCGCGAGCTGCTCGTGCAACTGGCGCGGATGGGCAAGACGCTGATCGTCACCAGCCACGTCCTCCCCGAGCTATCGCGGATCTGCGACCTGGTGGCCATCATCACGCGCGGCAGGCTGCGGGCCTTCGGCACGCAGGAGGAGATCATGCGGATGGTCAGCCAGCGGCGGACCATCGAGGTGCAGCTCGTCTCGGCCGAGCAGATGCCGGCGGCGATCGAGGTCGTGGGCAAGCACGCCGAGCCCGACGCCGACGTGACGGGCTCGCCGGCCGAGGCCACCGTCCGCTTCCGCACGAGCTACCCGGAGGACAAGCTGGCCGAGGTGCTGGCGGTGCTCGTCGGGTCGGGCATCCAGGTGAGCCAGTTCCGCGAGTTGCAGACGGACCTGGAGGAGACGTTCCTTTCGATCACCCGGGAGGACGGGTCGGCGGGCATCGTCTCGCGGGAGTCCAAATAGGGATGGCGCTAGCACCTGTCGGTGCCCCGGGGGGCGAGTTGTCGTCCGCGGCGGCGCAACGCGGTCTTGGCGTGGCGTGACGGTGATTTCGCTCGTTGCGTCATGTCCGCACGCCGAGTAGAATTCAAGGAGGGCCGAAGACAAGAGGATACCCATGCCGCACGTTGACATTCCCGAATCACTATACCGCGAAATCGAAGAGGTGCTTCCCGGGCCCACGTCCGCGGAAGAATTCGTCGCCCAGGCCGTCCGCGAGAAGCTCTCGTTTGAGGCGCGGAAACGCGAATTCTATCGTCTCTCTGACCAGACCCGCGCCGCTTTGGAGGACAGGTGTCTCACGGATGCGGACATTCTTTCGGACTTTGATGCTTTTCGACGGACGCTAGACGGTTAGGGACGTGGTCGATCCGCTGGTCGTAGATGCCAACGCGATGATCTCGGCGTTGCTGGGCGGTGCCGCCAGGGAGGCCCTCTTCTCCCGCAAGTTCATGTTCTGCTCCGCCCAGCACACGCTCTTCGAGGTGCAGAAGTACTTGCCGCGTCTGGCGGAAAAACTGGGCCGGCCAGAGAGCGAGCTGTTGCGCGAGTACCAATTGATGCCGATCGTCGCCTGCCAGCCCCGCGAGTACGACGCGCAAATGGAGACCGCCGCTCGCCTGATCGGCAATCGCGATCCGAAGGACGTGCAGATCCTGGCGCTGACGCTCCAACTCGGCTGCCCGATTTGGACGGAGGACCACGACTTCGACGACCTGCCCGCCGTGTCCGTCCTCCGCACCGCCGACGTGTTCGCCCTGGTGAGGCAACCCGACACATGAACCACCCCATTATCCAGCGCGATCTCTTGAGCGCGCTCCGCACGCGCAAGGCCCTGGCGATGCAGGTCCTGCCGGCCGTGGTCTTCGCCCTCCTCGTGCTCTTGCGATGGCCCACGGACGACCAGGTGGCCCTCTCCGGGGCCCAGGCCCAGGAGGTGTTCCGCCTGTTCGGCTACGGCCTGCTGGCGACGCTGTTGCTGCTGGTGCCCATCTATCCGGCTACCGCGATCGTCTCGGAGAAGATCCAAGGCACGCTGACCCTGTTGTTCCACTCGGAGCTGGGCCCCTGGTCGATCTACACCGGCAAGCTGTTGGGGGTGCTGGGCTTCGTCTTCCTGCCGCTGGTGATGAGCGTGCCGGCCGCCGCCGCGTGTTACGCGATGGGCGGGATCGCCTGGGGCGGCCTTCTTGCTCTCTACGCGGTCCTTGCCCTGGTGACCGTTCAGTATGCCGCCCTGGGGCTCCTGGTCAGCAGCCGGGCCAACTCGACGGACTCGGCCCTGCGGATCACCTTTGGCCTGGCCCTGTTGATGTCGGTCGTCTCGCTCGGGCCGTATCAGTTCGTCCACGGCAGACACTGGCCCATGACCGTCACGGCCGCCGAGACGCTGCGGTGCGTCTCGCCCGTGCCGGCCGTGATGGAGATACTCGGCCAGCGCGACGCCGGGGCCCAGGGGCTGGTCACCTCCGGCGGCACCCCGCTGCGATACGCGATCTTGGCGTGCCTGCTGACAGGGTGCTTCGCCCTGGCCACGGTCCGCCGGCTGCGGCCGACGGTGCTCGATCGGCCCCGTCCGCCCGGCGTGATGACCCAGGACCGCCGGCTGGGCGGCCGCTGGTTGCGCCGCATGGTGTTCATCGTCGATCCGCAGCGCCGCCGCAGCGCGATCGGGCGGTGGGTCAACCCGGTCATGGTCAAAGAGTTCCGCGCTCGGCGTTTCGGCCGGTCCCACTGGATGCTGCGGCTCGTGGCCGGCTGCGTCGTGGTCTCGCTAGGGTTGACCTACGCGGCCACGTCCGGGACCTTTGCCTGGGGCGTGGAGACGATCGGCGGCATCATGGTCGCGCTCCAGGCGGCCCTGGTGGTGCTGGTCACGCCCAGCCTGGCGGCCGGCCTGATCAGCTCGGAGCACGAGAGCGGCGGATGGACGCTCCTGCGGATGACGCCCTTGTCGGCGGGCCGCATCGTCCGCGGCAAGCTGGCCAGCGTATTCTGGACGCTGCTGTTGGTCCTGGTGGCCACCCTGCCCGGCTATGCGATGATGATCTACATCATGCCGGTGTTGGCCCAGCAAGTATGCTACGTGCTGGTGTGCCTGCTGTTGACCGCGGTTTTCTCGCTGCTCGCAAGCGCGACCGCGGGGAGCTTCTTCCGGCGGACCGCGCCGGCCACGCTGACGGCCTACTCGTTGCTGGTGGGTCTGTTCGGCGGGACGCTCTTGGTGTGGCTGGGCCGCGACGCCCCGTTTGCCCACGCCACCGTCGAAACGGCGCTGGTGGCCAATCCCATGGCCGCCGCCCTGAGCGTGTTGGAGGTGCCCGGCTTCAGTCAGTACCGCCTCGTGCCGGCCAGTTGGTGGTTTGTGGCCGCGGCTTCGGCGGCCTGCCTGGTTGTGCTGTCGGTGCAGACGTGGCGGTTGACCCGCCCGCAGTGAGGACTTGCGCCATGAAAGCCGAGATGCCCCTGGGTGACGTTGTCTTGCGGCCGCGGTTGTGGGCAAGGATCGTTGGTCCGGTTGTCCTGCTGCTCGCCGTGGCGGCTCGGGCCCCGGGCGCGGCGGTCGATTACTGGATGGACGGCGACCCGCAGGTCAAGGTGCCGGCGGTCGTCGTGAAGAAGTTCTCGCCCAAGCTCAAGCCGCTGTGGCTTGCGGCCCTGGCCCGGCCTGAGGCCGACCTTCAGCGCCAGGCCGCCCAGGCGATCGCTCGCGCCCGTCGCATGGGAATGCCCGACCTGGCCGACACGGCGGGGCCGCTGGTCGAGGCCCTGGAATCGCCCGAGCAGCGATTGGCCGTCAAACTCTCTCTGGCGCAGGCCCTCATCGAAATCGACGCGCGGCAGACCGCGCCGGTCCTTGCCGCGCACGGGGCGAAGGACGGCGCGGACATGGCCCAGGTGGTGGAGCCGGCCCTGGCGCGGTGGGACTATCGGCCGCTGCGGAGCACGTGGCTGGCGAGGCTGGACGACCCCGGCACGCCGCAGCGGCTCCTGGTCCTGGCGATCCAGTGCGTCCAAACGACGGGCGAGACCAAGGCAGTCCCGGCGCTCCGCCGAATGGCGCTCGATCCCTTGACAGCGCCGGACCTCCGCGTGGAGGCGGCCCGGGCATTGGCCAGCCTGCAACCCCAGGGGCTCGAGGACGACGCCCGCAGGCTGGCTGCCGACAAGGCCCCGGCAAGGCTCCTCGACCGCCTGGTAGGGGCGTCGATGGTCCGACACCACTCCGGCGACGCAGCCGTGAAGCTGCTGCTCGAGTGCGCGGTGGATCAGGAGCCGGCCATCGCGGCGATCGGGCTGCGGCGGCTCCTGGAGATCGATCCGATGCTTGCCCGTCCGGTCGTTGAGCAGGCCGCAGCGAGCCCCGACTCCCAGGTCCGCCAGTTGGCCGCCGAAATCCTCGTGGGCCAGGCGACGCCCGAGGCCGTTGCCCTGCTCGGCACGCTGCTGGACGATCCGCACCCAGGCGTGCGCAAGTATGCCCAGGCGTCGATGATCGCGCTGGCCGCCCGTCCGGTGCTCGACGGGCCGGTGCGCCAGGCGGCCATGAAGATGCTTATGGAGAAGGACCGCCCCCGCGGGCTGGAACAGGCCGCCATCGTCCTTGGGGCGCTCGACCACAAACCGGCCGCGGACCGGCTCGTGGAACTCTTGACGTTCCGCGAACCCAAGGTCTACATCGCGTCGGCCTGGGCCCTTTGCCGCCTGGCGAAGCCGGCCACGGCCGGACCGATCTTCGACATGGTCCGCCGCGAGACCGAGGAAATGGCCGCCCTGGCCAAGGAAGTGGACCGCCGGTTTGCCGAGAACCCGCAGTCGCCGGGCGAGGTCCCCGTGCTCCTGGACCGCTACGAGCGGCTCAACCACTTGATCCAGGCCCTGGGACGCCTGCGGCACGCGCCGGCGGACAGCCTGCTCCGCGCATACCTTCCCAAGCCCCGAAAGCGCGGCCCGCTGGAGCCGACCGACCTGGCTGCGACCGCCCAACTGCCCCTGCGC
>WBZO01005505.1_pt1 | contig 12869 bp, 12 predicted proteins | sample 5204261 | NCBI WGS metagenome assembly WBZO01 (sample SAMN12412400, study PRJNA552823) | activated sludge metagenome | isolation source: activated sludge from anammox sidestream of wastewater treatment plant... | place: USA: North Carolina | collected 2017-09
CCCACTTCGAGATAATCGCCCGCATACAAAATATGATCGCCGCCGAAGTGTTCCGCGCTCACGAAGTTCGTATGTTCCACCAAGGCCAGCATCGGAAAGCCCTCTTCCTTCGGTAGATTGAACCAGTAATATCCCTGCTTCGAAAGTTGGCGCTTCAGCGCGAGGATCATCACCACCGCGCCCATGGACTTCAATTCAAGCAAACCTTTAAGATAATCTTTGGGTAATTCGGGGCACAACTTCGCCAATAGATTGGGCGACGTGGTCGAAAGGACTTTATCGAACAGCTCGGTCTTTCCATCGCTTCGCACCGACAACCGGCCCTGTTCTCGTTTAATCAACTCGACCTTTGCATTGAGTCTGATCTCCACCCCTTGCTCTTTGAGTTTCTCCGCGAACAGGTCCGCGAAATTTTGAAAGCCGCCCTCGAAGGTTCCCAGCCGCGTAGTGCGCGCTTTGATGCGCGCCCACATCCACGCCATGTTGACATCCCGATAATACGGCCCGAACTTTCCGATCAACAGCGGCTTCCACATCTTTTCGTAGACGTTTCTCCCCGCGTACTTCAACATCCACGAATCGGCTGTCGTTCGTTCGAGCGCGCGCCAGTTGTTCGTTAAACGGAGAAATAATCCGACGAGGCCGAAACGAATTTTATCGAGGCCAAATCCAAGTCCGGGAAAGAGAAGCGCCTTGAGAATCGAATCGAACGGATAGAATTTCCCGTCGTGATACATCACGGTCAGCGGCCGCGGAAAGATGACCTTGTCCATCCATCCGAGTTCCTCGATCAAGCCCAGCATGTACTTGTCGCTTTGAAACCAGTGATGATAGAACTTTTCCACCGACCAATCCCAGTTCGGCTCTTTGAAGCCGCTCGCCAGCCCACCGACATAATCGGCGGATTCGAAAATGGTAACTTCGTGTCCCACGCCGCGCAGGTCGTACGCGGCGGCCATACCGCCGAAGCCCGCGCCGATGATTGCAATTTTCATATCTCTCCACATCGATCCGCGAAGATTCTTCTTTTACCTTTCTTCTTCGCGGTTAATTAATTGTTTCCGCGCGCAGTGAATCGTTCCACTTGATCCCCTCACGCGCCAAATAATACGCGCCCAACAATGTGATCGGCAACCACAGCGCCACATGCAGGGTCAATGTATAACCCGCCGCAATGGCCTGATCTACGCCATAGGCGGTGAGCACCGCGATGCCCGGCGCGTCGAACGTGCCGATGTAACCCGGCGCGGATGGAATCGTCGTAGCCAGATTGACGATACCGTTCATCAACATCAGCGCAAAGAAATTGACTTGAAACGGAAAAGCGTGCATCACGAACCAATACTTGCCCGTTTCGAACAGCCAGATCAGCGCCGAAGTGAAGAAGACCATCAACACGTTGAACGGCGAACGCAGGGAAGCCAGGCCGTCTAAAAATCTGGTCATCAAACCGCCCACCTTCTCCTGCCAGTGCTTCGGCAAAAAACGTTGGATCAACCATAGACCGATCTTCTCGGTGAATTGCGGGAACATGGCCGCCAGCAAAAAGACGATCAACGCGCCGATGAACACCGTCGTGCCCAGCACCGCCACCTGCTGAATATTGCCTGCAAAGCCCGAAGCGGCGGTCAACTTGGCCAGCTCCGGCAAATTGACGAAGATAAACGCCAGCATCACCACGCCGTCGAAGATGCGCTCGATAATGATCGTCGCTAGCGAAGCCGAAACCGATACGCCCTCTTTCCGCTTCAAGATCACCGCGCGCAATACCTCGCCCGCGCGCGCGGGATAGATATTATTACCCATGTAACCGATGGCCATGATTGGGAACGTGATCGTAGTGGGAATTTTTTTGATCGGGCCGAGCAAGTAATGCCAGCGCCAGGCCCGCACCCACATGCCCACAAAATAAACCGCAATACCCGGCAACAACCACCAATAATTCGCCTGCCGCACCGCTTCCCCAAATTCCTCCAAGCGCAGTCCCCGCAATGAAAGCCAGATGAACACGACGCTGACCGACACCCCGACCCAAAACTGCCATTTCTTCATAGAAGACGATTGTATCATGGCAAAGCCGAATCATTTTACGAGGCCCAGCTTTATAATTGGCCTATGGAACTCAACCGCCTCGCGCCGGACTTCGAACTGCCCGGCCTCGATGGGCGGCCTCACCGCCTCAGCCGATACAGCGGAAAGATCGTCCTCGTCAACTTTTGGTCGGCGGAATGCCCTCACTCGGAGCGGACGGATCGCTCGCTGATGTCGGCCCTCGTTCAGTGGGGCGAGGAAGCGGCGATGCTGTTCATCGCCTCGAATCGAAACGAATCCGCTGAAATGGTGAAAGAGGCCGCTAAAACGCGCCGCCTGCCGCAGGTCTTGATCGACGCGGGGCACGTCGTCGCCGATCTGTACGAAGCGCAGACCACGCCCCACGCGTTCGTGCTCGACCGCGAGGGCATTCTGCGTTACCGCGGCGCGGTGGACGATGTCGCGTATCGTCAGCGCACGGCCACTCGTTTCTATGTAGAGGAAGCCGTCGAGGCCTTGCTCGACGGACGACTGCCCGTTGTAACGGAAATTCCCGCGTTTGGCTGTGCAATCGTACGCGAGATTTAATGCTAGAATAAAAACGTGATCAGAACAGAAGACCGCTCCAATCTGCTCAGGAAAAGCCACCTCTTCCACGACATATCGGACGAGGAGCTCAAGTCCATCGCGGAGCGGTTCAGCGAGGAAACCTATCACGAAGAAGAAGTGATCTTCGAACAGGGTGACAAAGCCGATAAGTTCTACTTGATCTACAGCGGCCGGGTCAAGATCGTGCGCAAGCGCGACCAAAAGGAACAGCAATTGGCGGTGCTGGTCTCGGATGATTACTTCGGTGAAATGGCCCTGATAGCGAACCGCGTTCGTTCCGCCACAGTGATCGCGCTGGAAACGACCCTCGTGCTGGTGCTCTCACGCGACGATTTCCAACATCTCATCGTAAAGAATCCCAAACTCAAACCCAGTCTGGATGTGACCATTCGGACTCGAAAACTGGCGCGCTCGCATCAGTTCAAATGGCTGCGCGAAGACGAGGTGGTCTACTTCATGGCGCGCAAACATCCCATCCTGCTGTACGAGGCGCTGATCCCGCCGACGGTCGTCTTGCTTCTGCCCATCCTTCTGGCAATCGGCACCGGCATCACCGGTTCCGTCACGCTGGTAGCGATCGGAGTCCTGATCCTGATTATCGATCTGGGCTGGGCGGCGTGGCGCGCAATCGACTGGGGCAACGACTATTACATGGTCACCAATCAACGCGTGGTCTGGCTCGAAAAAGTGATCGGCATTTACGACAGCCGGCAGGAGGCGCCTTTGAACACCGTGCTTTCGGTGGGCGTAGAAACGGATATGCTCGGCCGCGCTCTCGATTTCGGTCATGTGATCGTGCGCACTTTCGTGGGCAAAATTCCGTTCAGCCATGTCAGCCATCCCTATCAGGCCTCGCACGCGGTGGAGGAATACTGGCAACGCACCAAGCACAGGATGATGAGTTCCGAAAAGGACGCCATGAAGGATGCCCTGCGCGCCAAACTGGGATTAACCGTTGAACAAAAACCGCCTCCGCCCCCGCCTCCGCCTGCTCCAAAAACGAATATCCGCGTGGCGGCCCTCAAACTGTTCGGCGCCAACACCCTCAAACTGCGCTACGAGGTGGGCGAAACCGTGATCTACCGCAAGCACTGGATCGTACTGATCCAACAAATTCTACAGCCGGGTCTTTTCCTTGCGGGGTTATTGATATTATGGCTCATCCGATTATTTGCTGTCCTCTTTTCGCCTCAGATTAATTTCAACGACACGCTTTTCCTTATCCTTCCGGGGCTGATGCTGCCCTTCCTGGCCTGGTTGCTCTATCAAGTCGCCGATTGGAGCAACGACAGGTTCGAGGTCACGCAGGACCAAATCATCGATCTCGACCGCACACCCTTCGGCACGGAACAGCGCAGTGCCGCGCAGTTGGAAAATATCCTCGGCACGCATTACGAACGCAAGGGTCTTTGGGGAAATCTCTTCAATTATGGAGACGTTCATATCATCGTGGGCGGCGCACACCTGACCTTTGAAAATGTGCTCGACCCGGCCACGGTTCAATCGGATATCGACCGCCGCCGCATGGCGCGCATGGCGCGCGTTCAGCAGGAGCGCGCCACCGCCGAACGCGAACGCATGGTGGAATGGCTGGCGGCTTATCATCAGGAATTTCCCACCGAGCATCATCCACCCGATTCGGAGCTGAAACCAGAGTAAAATCGAGGCTCCGAATTACGCCAAAACATTGGAATGGCGAAAACGCAACGCATGGTTCTGACATCATTGAGAAGCCGCAAGGAGTCCCCAAATGGTTAAACCCCTTATTCTCAAAACAAGCATAATGATCGCGTTAGTTTTAACTATAAGTTGGGCGGCGCCAAGTTTTGCACAGCAGCCCACCCCTGCACCTGGCCAAACCACACCGACTCCTGCCGTTACGCCCGCCTCGGACGATTCGTCCCTGGAGCATAGAGTCGTAAAGCTGGAGGCAGAGCAATCCCAAACCATTGAGGCGCTTAAAATAACCAACGAAAGAAATACGTCCCTTTTCACTATTACAAGCGGTCTGCTAGGTCTTTTAATTCTCATACAAGGTGTTGTTACTTTCATTCAACAGCGCAGGGATTCCAAGAGAGACGGTGCGGAACTCGTAGGCGTAAAGAGAGTAAATGAAATAATGACCGTAGTTCGCGATTCATTTGAAAGCCGGCTCACTGCCGAAAAAGAAGAGCGCGAACGCAGAGAAAAAGCAGAGGAGCGCCTTGCCAGTTTCGATAAGCAAATCCAGGAATTAAATGCCTCTTCCGCCCGGCAAAAGAGGAATCTCGAAAAAAAGCATCAGACGATAGAGGAACTTGCTTTCGAGTTGAGTAAAATCGGCCGGCACCAATTTAAGAGCAAAACAGTTCAACTGGAAAAGTTTGCAAATAACTTCGACCAATTCGATTCGTTTTTTCTACCCATCGAGGAAGACGTTCCGACCTTCAGCCTATATACGCATTTTATTCGAGGAGTGGCCGCTCATTATGGAAATGAACCAAGTATTGCGCTGGAACATCTAAAAAAGGTTGTCAGTACGCCCAGGTCCGAGAACGAGGACGATGTATCCCGTAATCGGATCCTGGCGAGCGCATACTACTACATCGGGTTAATACATTCCAATTTCGGGAACACCCTCGAAGCGATCGCTTTTTTCGATCAAGGCAATGCACTAATGTCGCCGCATATTGACTTCTTCACCCAAATCGTCACTGCCGAAGCCTATGTATTCAATTTTGAATTTTCCAAAGCCGAACAATTGCTCGACGAGGTAATAAAGGGCCTGGATACCGAAGAGAAAGTTGAAGGACATAATTATGGCTATCTGTCCGGGGATCGCAACCGCGCCACTCTCATAAAAGCGAATATGGCTATTATGTTGCACGAACCGAAATGGCAGGAAAGGGTTCAACAGTTGCTTGATCCGCTTTATAGAAAAGATTCATCGTTTTACTTCGCGGGCATTACACTAGCCCAGACCTACGACTCTCAGGGCAAGAAGGAATTAGCGGATGAGTATTTCCGCAAGTCATACAGGCCAATTCAAATAACGTCTATCGCACAATCAGAAGTGCGTTCCCAAATTCTTTTTTTGATGACGGCTGGGATGGCGGCAAAATATATTTCGGACGAAAGCGAATCCAAGATTTATCTTGATCAGGCAAGTAATTTAGTTGGCGTCCTACCCAAATTGGAGAATCAGACATGTACAGTCTATTCGACTCTCAACAAACGCAACGTATCCAGCGATGAGATCAAAGAACATATCGAACTTATTCGACAGGGCCGAGTGCTTTTGAATCATGACAAATAATCAATTTATCCAGCCTTTTACATATAAAATTTTATGACAACCCGCCAAATTGTTACTTTACCCGACCCTGTTTTACGGCGCAAAGCGCGGCCGATCACAAAGTTGGATTCCAATTTACAAACCCTGATCGACGATATGATCGAAACGATGCGCGAGGCGCCGGGCGTTGGGCTGGCCGCCCCGCAAGTTAATATCCCCGAACGCTTAATTGTGGTGGAGTACGGCGAAGAGGAGGAAGACGAAAACGGCGAAGTGATCGAAAAGCCCAAGAAGCTCTTTGCGGTCATCAACCCCGAGATCGTCAAATTCTCCAAGGAAACCGAAACGGGCGTGGAAGGTTGTCTCTCGATTCCCGGCTTGGTGGGCGAGGTGGAACGGTATTCCAAAGTTCAGGTCAAAGGTTTGAATCGGCGCGGCCAGCCGGTTAAGATCAAAGCCGAGGGCTGGCTGGCGCGCATCTTTCAGCACGAGATCGACCATCTGGACGGCGTCCTGTTCCCCGACCGCGCCACGCAGGTATGGAAACCGCAAGCGGAAGAAACCGAAGAAAAGGTTTAATGATCTCACTTCGCCGCCTGACTCATGTATCTTAAACATCTCTCGCTTACCAACTTTCGCAATTTTGCCCGCCTGGACGTGAACCTGCCCCGGCGGGTTGTCGTGTTGACGGGCAGTAACGCGCAGGGCAAAACCAGCGTACTCGAAGCCGTTTATTTTCTGGCGGCGTTCACCTCGTTCCAAACGCATTCCGACCGGCAGATCGTCAACTTTCGCGCGGCGCGCGAACCGTTGGCGGTGACGCGCCTCGTGGCCGAGTATCGGCGCGGTAAAACCAATCATCGTTTGGAAGTGCGCTTGATTCTCGAACCCAGCGGCATCAACGGCCAGCGCCTGCGCAAGGAGATTCTTTTGGATGGGGTCAAGCGCGCGGCCAGCGAGGCAATCGGCCACTTCAACGCGGTTATCTTCGTGCCGCAGATGTCGCAGATCATCGAGGGCGCGCCGGAAGATCGTCGTCACTATCTCAACCTGTCGCTGGCGCAGGCCGTCCCCGCGTATGCGCGCGTGCTCGGCGATTACAATCAGGCGCTGAGTCAGCGCAACGCACTGCTCAAGGCGTTGAACGAACGCGGCGGGAACGCCGAACAACTTTCGGTATGGGATGAAACGTTGACCTCGCTCGGCTCGCAAATCATCTTATGGCGGATTCAAGCCGTGCAGGAGATCGAACGACTCGCCGCGCGCGTCCATCACGAATTGACTCACGGAACCGAGGTGTTACGTCTCGCCTATGAGCCGGCCTACGATCCGCTCCCCCAACCGAACGGCCAGCTTGGTTTGAAAATCGATACCGTTGTGGATCGCTCCGCGTTGACGTTGAAAGAAATCGAAAGCGGATTCCGCGAACGGCTGGCCCAATTACGTACGGATGAGATCGCCCGCGGCGTCACAACCATTGGGCCGCATCGCGACGAATTGCGTTTCCTCGCTAATCACGTCGATCTCGGCGACTACGGCTCGCGCGGACAGATCCGTACAACTCTGCTGGCGCTCAAACTGGCCGAAGTGCAATGGATGAAGGATCGCACCGGCGAATGGCCCGTGATTCTGTTGGACGAGGTCATGGCTGAACTGGATCTACAGCGCCGCGCCGACTTGCTGAAATACATCGGCGGGAGCGAGCAGGTTTTATTCACAACGACCGATTTGAATTTATTCGCGCCCGACTTTGCAGAGAAGGCCGAAATATGGAAAGTTCAGGATGGGACGATCCAGAAATAATTACTTAAAGGCGCAAAACCGCGCTAAAAAAATAAACTTTCGTTTCACGCGATTTTGTATTTGATTCTTCGATCAAGGAGGTAGAGAATGTCCGTCAAACACGCCAACGACGTCGAGGCTAAAAACGTTGCGGCGGGAAAAGATACAACGATCCAGGTTTTGATCTCTTCACAGGAAGGCTCAAACTTTGCCCTGCGCCGTTTCACCATGAAAAAGGGCGGCGGGATGCCGCGTCACACCAATACGGTGGAACACGAACAATATGTACTGCGCGGTCAGGCCGTCGTCACCATTGACAATGAGACTCATCACGTCAAGACCGGCGACGTGCTCTTCATCCCCGAAGGCGCGATTCATTCGTATAAAAACGAATCCGAGGAGCCGTTCGAGTTTTTGTGCATCGTTCCGAACAAGGAAGATAAGATCACAATTGTAGACGAGGCCGGTTAAAGCAGTCTGCGCTCTTCATAACGGCATCTTGGCGGGCAGGCCCGGCTTGCGCGGATATTTCGGCGGCGTGGCCGCGGTCTTTTCCACCAGCACCAGATAACGGTCATCCGCCACACCCGGCAAATGGACCGGAAATACCTGTTTCAATTTTCCGCCCAATAACTTGATCGCCTTTTCCGCAGACTGCGCTTCGGCGGGCCCACTTTCGCCTTTTTGCGCCAGCATCGTTCCGCCCACTTTCAACAGCGGCAAAAGATATTCGCTGAGAATATTCATGTTCGCCACAGCGCGCGCCACAGCCCAATCATAGGATTCGCGGTGTTTCGAGTTTTGACCAAGCGCTTCGGCGCGCGCCTGAATCACATCCACGCCTTCGAGTCTCAGCGTGCCGACGATATGCTGGCAAAACATGGCTTTTTTGCCCACCGATTCGACCAGCGTCAAATGTAAATTGGGATACAAAATCTTGAGGGGAAGTCCCGGAAAACCGGCGCCTGTGCCCACGTCCACGAGGCGGGAGGGAGGCGCCGCCTTCCATGCCAGCACGCACGAGAACGAATCCAAAAAATGTTTGGTGCGAATCGATTCACTGTCGCGGATGGCCGTTAAATTGAATTTTTGATTCCACTCCAGCAGTTCGCGTTCGTAGGTGATCAACGCCATCACCTGCCGTCCCGTCAAATGGACGTTGAAAAGCTCCTGTGCGGCGCGGACGAGTTTTTCCATTACGAAGATTATAACAAAACGCAGGGACGGGCCAGGCCCGTCCCTGCACTACGCTAAATTTATTTTTCTGTCGAGGGAGTCTCTGCCGGTTTTTTGTTGCGGCGCACCCGGCGATAAATGGCGCGGCCGATCAGGAACAAAATATAGAACGGCAGGAGCACCAGCAGGATTTCCCACAAATCCCTCAGGAAGAAGACGATCATGAAATCGGCAAAGCCCTGCAGGAAGTGAATCAATCCTTGAATGGCGTCGCGGGCCGTACCGGCGGGCCGCCATCCGCCAATTTCAATCGGCTGGATGCCCTGCTCGGCGACGATGGTCACGCTAATGGCGGAAAGCGCGGCGGCCTGCTCGTAATATTTGATCTGGCCTTTCAACACCTCGATGTCGCTCTGCACCTGTTGTAACTGCTGATAGACCGCCAGCACGTCCTCGGTCTTATCGGCGTTCTCCATGATCTTCAGTAATTGAGCTTCGGCCGCTTCCTTGGCTTTCAACTGTGATTGCAAATCCACGTAGCGGTCGGTCACATCCTGACCGGTGATATTCTCGGCGGGCGCTTCGACCGTATTCGCTTTGATCTGATCGAGCGCGGCGTTGAGTTTCTCCGCCGGGACACGTATCGTAATCTCTGCTTGCGGGACTTTTGCGCCGTTGGAGGCATAGGTTTGATAGGTATTGGAGGAAACAACGAAACCGCCCATTCCATCGGCCATTGCTTCGATGGCTTTGACACGGGCATTGACATCTGCCACCACGATGGTCAATTCGGCGTTTCTGACCACCAAACGATTCGCGCTGACCGGAGACTGGCCTGCTTGAACCGCGGCCGCGTCCATTACAGACTTAAAGCTTTCCTCTTCGGACGCGCCGCCGCCGTACCCAAAAGGGGAAGCTTGGGTCGCGGCGGGCATTTCCATAACCGGCGACTGAGTACTGCGTGCCGCGCTTGCGCCGCATGCGGTCAACACAAGCGCGGCCGCCAAAACGATGAATAGTAAGCGTCTCATGATCTCTTCTCCTTGTTCAAATAGTTTACCCGCTAAAGACGCCTCTTCAAAATAAAAAGTTCCTCAATCCAGCCGGCAGGTCACCAACCCTCTGCCAGCCGCAAAGCATGTTTCTGCGGCAGGCCCGCGCTGCGGATGCGTTCCTGCACTTCGGGAATGTTATAGGCAACGCGGCGCGTCTGCCAGCTATGCGCGGTCGTATCATAGATGGCATAGGCGGCACGCGAGTCGCGGTCGCGCGGCTGGCCCACCGAGCCTGGGTTCAGAATCAGGCGCGGGGTCAGTTCGAGCGGCGCATCCAGTTTGGGAGTCTCCAACGTCACGCGATTGTTGGATTCGTTCAAACGGAAGATGCACTGAATGTGCGAATGTCCCACAAAACACCAGGGCGTATCGAAATGCGAAAAATTCAACCGCGCCGATAACGTGTTGAGCACATATTCCCACAGCGGGTCGCGCGGACTGCCGTGAGCCAGCGTAGCCTCCCCGCGCACCTTGGTATTCTGCGGCAGGGAACGCAGAAAATCCATATTATCCGCGCTCAACACCTTTTCCGTCCATTGCAGGGAAAGGCGCGCATCGCCGTTGAACGTTTCGAACGGCATCTTGCCGATGACCGCCACATCGTGATTGCCCAACAGGCAGGTCAGGTTGGGAATCTCCCGCACTGCCTCCACCACCGCGTTGGGATCCGGGCCGTAACCCACCAGATCGCCAAGGCACCAGGTTTCATCCACCTTACCGGAATCCGCCAGCACAGCCTCCAGCGCCGTGTAATTGGCGTGTATATCCGAAATGACAAGCACACGCATCATCCCTCCAATAGGGCCGTAATGTGTTCGATCATCTCTTCAGCCACCCTGGCCTTGCTCATCAACGGCAACGTCTCACGCCTGCCATCCGAAAAAAGCAAAGTCACGCGGTTGGTTTCTCCACCGAACCCCGCGCCTTCTGCAGAAATATCGTTTGCGGCAATCAAATCAAGATGTTTGGATTTTAACTTCTCACTTGCATTTTCGAGCAGATCGCGCGACTCGGCCGCGAAGCCGACCATCACGCGCGGCCGATTCTTTTCGGACCTCAAACCTGCCACCGTTTTCAAGATGTCAGGCGTCGCTTCGAGTTCGATCTGCGGAACCCCCGCCCGTTTTTTGAGCTTATCGGCGGCCGCGTATTTCGGGCGGAAATCCGCCACAGCCGCGGCCATGATCAACACATCGGCGTCGGCGGCCTGCTTCAAGACCGCGTCTTTCATCTCCTCCGCCGAACGCACATTTACTACAAATGCACCCACAGGGGCAGTTAACGCGGTCGGCGCGGTGACCAGCATCACGTCCGCGCCCGAATCGAGCGCGGCCTGCGCCAGCGCGTAACCCTGTTTGCCGGAGGAATGATTCGTCAGCACGCGCACCGGGTCGAGCGCTTCTTGCGTGCCGCCTGCGGTGACAATCACTTTTTTGCCCGCCAGCTTGCCGCGCTTTCCCAGAACCAGTCGAATATGGCCGAGCAACTCGTTCGGCTCCAGCATGCGTCCCTTGCCCGATAACCCCGAGGCGAGATGCCCCTCCGCCGGGCCGATAATGACCGCGCCGCGTTCCTTTAGCCGGGTAAGATTCTCCTGCGTAACCGGCGCCTCGAACATGCCGCCGTCCATAGCGGGAGCAATTAACAGCGGCGAGCGATTCGTCAACGCGGTGACCGTCAGCAAGTTATCGGCCAGGCCATACGCGAGTTTGGCAAGCGTATCGGCAGTGCACGGCGCGACGATAAAAAGATCGGCGGAATTTCCCAAACCCACATGCAGGACGTGCGCTTCATCGCCCCATAAATCGGAATCGACGTAGGCACGGCGACCGGTCAGCGATTGGAAGGTGAGCGGCGTAACGAATTTCTCCGCCGGCGCGGTCAGGATCGCATCCACTTGCGCGCCAGATTGGGTTAATTTGGAGGCAAGGTCGGCGGCTTTGTACGCCGCAATCGAACCGGTTACGCCCAGGAGGATCTGCTTGCCTGCAAGGACGGTCATGCGATTAATTATACCGTCCAAACCCAATCGGGCTGTTTGCATTATTGAAACTAAATCTGCCCTTCCAGATAGGCTCGCGTGCGCGGGTGCTGTGGATTGTCGAATACTTCCCTTGCAGTCCCGGATTCAAACACTTCACCCAGATACATATAAATCACGTAATCGGCAAGGCGCTTGGCCTGGCGCAAGGTATGAGTCACAATGACCGTGGTGTAACTTTGTTTGAGGTCGAGCAGGCGTTGTTCGATGTTCTGCGAAGAGACCGGGTCGAGCGCGGAGGTCGGTTCATCGCCGAGGATAATCTCGGGTTCCACGGCCAGGCCGCGGGCGAGACAGAGACGCTGTTGCTGTCCGATCGATAAACTCGCGGCGGGATCGTGCAACCGCGTTCGAACTTCCTCCCACAGGCCGGCAATTTCCAGATAATGCCGCACCGCCTGCCGATATTGCCCGCGATCCCGCTTCATTTGATGGATGTACATACCATAAGCCACGTTATCGTAAATGGACATGGGCAGGGGCGCGGGGCGTTGAGCCAGCAGGCCGACGCGCTTGCGTACCTCGGTCACATCTACTTGAGGGTCGTAAAGGTTCTGTTCGTCTATCAGCACCTCGCCGGAAATACATGCGCCGTCGGTCAGTTCGAGAAAACGATTGAAGGTTTTGAGCAGTGTGGTCTTGCCACAGCCCGAGGGTCCCATAATAACCGTGATCTGTCTTTTGGGAATCTCGATATTGACATTCTTCAAGGCCTGTTGCTTTCCGTAAAAGACATTGAGATTACGAACCCGAATATGAGTATCCATGAAACGCTCTCTTATTTGATCGTGTACTTATTGAGGCGGCTTGAAATCCAGCGCGAACCGAAGCTGACCAATAAGACAATGATCGTAAGCAGTAAGGCTGAAGCGTAGCCGCGTTGTTGGACTTCGGGGTACGG
>WBZO01005506.1_pt1 | contig 12869 bp, 10 predicted proteins | sample 5204261 | NCBI WGS metagenome assembly WBZO01 (sample SAMN12412400, study PRJNA552823) | activated sludge metagenome | isolation source: activated sludge from anammox sidestream of wastewater treatment plant... | place: USA: North Carolina | collected 2017-09
CAGAGGCGATTCGGCATCAGCCAGCAGGTAGTACACCTGTTCCGGCAGGTCGCCCTGCGAGTGATCGGTATGCAGGCTGTGCCGGTCGCCGAGGGCCGGGAGGGGCAGCGGCGGCAGGCGGCGGTATGTGATCGGCGCGGCGCGTCCGGCTACCTCCAGAATGACCAGCGGCAGGCCGCCCACTTCCTGCAGGTGAAGCTGCTCCACATATCCGATCACAGTGACGGCGCCATCCCAGTTCAACAGCACGGGGCTGGCCGATCCTGTCGGCCAGGGCAGATGGGCCAGCAGCGGATCCAGCGCTTCGCCCCAGCCAATGCTGATCGCGCGGTGCGCCTCCGGAATGGCAGGAGTCTCCAGCCGGAAGCTGCCGCCCGATCCGGTCAGCGGGACAGTCTTCAGACTTTTCTCCGGCCCTTCGCGACGATCCCACAGGCGCAAAGCCAGATGGTCCTGCGCCCAGCCGGGCAGCGAAATACCCGGCGGAGTCAGGCGACCGGTGAGGGGGGGTGAGTCGGCCATGGCGTACCTTTGTCCATTCTGAGCGCGAAGGCATGCCCCTCCAGTATGATCCGGGCAGGGTAGATCGGGCAAATGCCCCGGCGCGCGGCGGCCAGTTTGTGCTACACTGAAGGTGAGCCGGGCAGCAGATGGAGGGAATTTCCCTGTGGACGAGACCAGCCCCAACAAGCCTTTCCGTATGCAGCTTCGCCGGTGGCGGAATGCCTATGACGCCTTCTTCGCGGCGCTGGCGGCCATCCCTCCGGATAAACGGGAGGCTCCCAATGTATGCGGCTACTGGAGCGCCAAAGAGATCGCCGCGCACCTTGCCGGCTGGCATTATGAAGCTGTCCGCCGCTTTGTGGATTATACAGCCGGTGACACCGAAGACCGGCAGTACGATGTTGACGCCTTCAACGCCCAGCAGGTCGAAGCCCGCGCCCACCTGAACTGGGACCAGACTGTAGCCGATCTGCGCGAGATCATCGATATCCTGCTGGAGCAGGCGCGGGATATCTCCGAAGATCGCGCCCACGCTCAGCCCGCCTATGCCGGCTGGCTGGAGACTCTGGCCCGCGACGCCGACGATCACCGCCGCCAGATTGAGGAGGCCTACCCGGTCACTCGCCAGGTGTAGGGCCTGTGCCGCCGGAAACATCCGGTGTGAAGTGCTCCTGCCGGCCCGGTTTCGGGGTACACTTCTCCCGTTATTGTGGATTTTCGGGAGCAACCACCGATGATGAAGCCCCATTCCGTATTCTGGCCGGTTGTGATTGTCGGCGCGCTCGTGCTGCTGGGATTGGCCGGGTGTGTCAGCAGCATATCCGGCGCTCCGCTGCCCACCCTGGCGCCGACGGATACCCCGCTGCCCCCGGCGACGGCGACCTTTGTGCCGCAGCCAACGGTCCAGCCTGTCTCCGATGTTGACTGGGGCGACGTCTCGATTTTCCGGGCGGCTATGCGGGAAGGATTCGAGGGTGATGTAGACGCCTTCACCAACCGCAACCGCTACCGGATTGAGGCGGCGGTGCAACTGGGCGACGTGGTGACGCTGCAGGGGGCGCAGCGCGTGCGCTACACCAACCGGTCCGCCGATACGCTGGATGAGGTGGTGTTCCGCCTGTACCCTAACCTGGATGCTTTTTCCGCCCGGATGGAGGTCTTTGACGTGCAGGTGTACGGCGTTCCGGCTGCGCCGACGTTCACCGAACGCATGTCAGTGATGCGCATCCCGCTGGCGGAGCCGCTCCCGCCCGGCGGGAGTGTCGAGCTGTCGATGCAGTTCAACAGCGAGATTGAACGTGGTTTCGCGGCTAACTACGGCGAATACAGCTACCAGCGCGGCGTGTTCACCGCGCCGGAGTGGTACCCGGTGCTCAGCGTGTATGAAGACGGGCGGGGCTGGTGGGATGCCCGCGCCCGTAACCAGCAGGGCGAACAGACCTACACCGAAACCGGCCTGTACGAGATTTTGCTGACCGCTGCCGAGGATGTACGGGTGATCATGAGCGGCTCGGAGATCGGCCAGCACAGGAACGAGGATGGCACGATCACCCACCATGTTGTCAGCGGGCCGATGCGCGACAGCATGCTCATCGCCAGCTCCAGCCTGCTCAGCATGACGGGGGAGGTGGATGGCATCACCGTCAATATTTACTACTGGGACGATCCGGATGAGCTGGGACGCAGCACGGCCGCCGCTGCGGCCGGCCTGGAGTATGCCCGGAAAGCCCTGAGTATCTTCAACCGCACGTTTGGCGAATATCCCTTTGCCGAATTTGATATCGTGCAGACCAACACGCGGGCGGGCGGCATCGAGTATCCTGGCGTGATCGTGATAGCTGACCGCTACTGGATCCGCGGCGACAGTTTCTATGAGATCGTGATCGCCCACGAAACCGGGCATCAGTGGTTCTACAGTCTGGTCGGCAATAACCAGGTTGCCCAGCCATTTGTGGACGAGGGCCTGACCAGCTATACCGAATATGTCTACATGTATGAGAAAGCCGAGAATGAGCGCCAGCGGCGCCAGGCTCAGGATTTCGTCCGCGCGGAGCGCCAGCAGTACAACAATTACGTGGGCGCGGGCAACCCGGACCTGCCGGTCGGCCTTTCCACCGATGGCTATGTCGAATTTCAGTACAGCCTGATCGTGTATACCAAGGGCGCCCTGTTCTTCAATGAGATTGCCGAACGGATCGGGCGCGAGCAAATGTACGCTTTCCTGCAGGAGTACTTCCGCCGCTACCGGTACGAGGTCGCCGATATTGCCGGGCTGCTGACCACGCTGGAAGAAGTGACCGGGCAGCAGTGGGATCAGATGTTTTACGAGTGGGTCGGGCCGTTTGAGGGGCTTGACCCGGCAGCGATCGCCACGGTGGACGCTCTGCAGCGCGGCGGTTAGGCGGGGTGGAGGCGGTGGGGCGCAGGCAGCCGGGAGGGCGCGGGCGGCAATATGCACCGCAAGCAGCTTCGATATACCCTGTCCACTGCGATCTGTTCCCCGTTCTTCATCGCCCGGAGTAGACTCCGGGGCAGCGACGGGCATCGGACGGAGGCTTTTCTATGGCGGACAAACCCCGGATCGTCTTTCTGGTTGGCGGCGCGTACCACCCGACTTTCGAGCAGGCCGAGCTGATCTCGGAATGGCTGGGCGAGTCCTATACATGCGATCTCTGCCGGGGCCTGGAGGCTTTTGAGGCGCTGGACGGCGCGGACCTGTTCGTGCCCATGGGGACGTATTTCTCCGGCATGGAGCATCCGGCCGTGGGCGGCCTGCCCTATCGTTCGCCGTCCCCGGCGCACCGCCAGGCTTTCCGCGCGTATGTAGCTGGCGGGCATCCGCTGCTGGTGCATCACGGCAGCATCATGAATTATGACGACTGGCCGGAATTCACCGAGCTGCTCGGCTTCCGCTGGGACTTCGAGCTGACCCGCCTCGCGCCGCCGGGGGAGTTCTGGGTGCATATCCCGCCGACCGATCATCCGATTGTGGCCGGCGTGGAGGATTATCTGATCGTCGATGAGCTGTACATGGATGTTCAGGTCACCCCCGGCCTCTCCGTGCAGTCTTACGCCGAGGTCTATGTGCAGGATAACACGCCGGTCCGCAAGAACGGCCACCGCATGATACAGGCGCATCCGATGATCATGGCCGGCAAAGGCGGCCGTATCCCCGGCGCGGGGTGGACGGTCTACAGCGCTCACGGTCACGATATGCGGGCCTTTAGCTGCGAAGCGCTGCGGCAGGTGTGGATCAACACCGTCCGCTGGCTGGTGAAATGATATGCGGCGCTCAGGGCAACCTGTGGAATCCTGGCTGATGACCCGATAAAAATGTTCGCTACATACTATCTGACCTGGCCGGGATAAAAAGCGGGGCGGTCCACTGTGAACCGCCCCGCGCTGTTTCTCAGCTCTGCTGCACCAGAAACAGGACTGTGACGCCGTCCCCGCCCTCGTTGGGGCGGCCCCGCTCCCAGCTCCGGGTCAGCGGATGCTCGCGGATCATATCCTGTACGGCTTTGCGTAGCGCGCCGGTCCCCTTGCCGTGGATGATGCGCACATAGGGCAGCCCGGCCATGTAAGCCGCGTCGATATATTCTTCCAGCCGGTGCAGGGCATCTTCCACCCGCGCCCCGCGCAGGTCCAGCTCCAGGCCCGGCGACTTGCCCGGCGGGGGCGGGACGCTGCGTTCGTAAGACGGGCGCGGGGCGGGGGCTTCGCCGGCCTTGCGTTCGCCGCGCGTGCGATAGGTCAGGTCGTCCAGCCGCGCCCGCAGCCGCAGCCGCCCGATCTGAACTTCGGCGTCCTCCTTGCCCAGCTCCGTGATTGTGCCTTCGGTTTTGAGCGTGTGCACCCAGACCGGGTCGCCCAGGCGCAGCGGGCGCTCCTCCAGGCCCTCGACCGGCTGCTCCAGCACGTTGCTGACTGGCTCATCCAGAAGCCGCTCCAGCGATTTGAGCGTCCCCTCGGCCTCGCGGATGGCTTCCAGCGGCTGGCCGGCGGCCTGAAGCTGGTGGCGCATCCGGCGAATCTCCCCGCGCAGCTCTTCGATCTCGCCCCGGACTTCGTCGCGCGCTTCCTGCATCACTGTCCGGCGCTCGGACTCGATATTGTCCAGCCGGGCCTGCAGCGCGCTCCGGACTTCTTCGACCTCTTTACGGGCGGCGGCGGTGGCCGCTTTCTCCCGCCGAATCTGATCGCGCGTCCGGTGAATCTCGTCCAGCAGGTCGTCGGCAATCATGGACTCAGTCGTGATCATGCCCCGTGCGTCGGCCAGGATGCTTTCGTCCATCCCCAGCCGGGCGGCAATCGCCAGCGCGTTGGAACGCCCGGGCAACCCGATCACAAGCTGGTAAGTCGGGGCCAGCGTCTCCAGATCGAAGACCATGGAGGCGTTGCGGACGCCGGGGTTCTCGTGGCTCCACACCTTAAGCTCCGGGTGATGGGTGGTGACCAGCGTGGTCACCCCCCGGCGGCGCAGGGCGTCCAGAATGGCGCGGGCCAGGGCGGAGCCTTCCGCCGGATCGGTGCCGGCGCCGACTTCGTCCAGGATGACGAGGGAGCGGGCGGTGCATGTCTTCAGGATGGCGATCGTATTGGTGATGTGGGCGCTGAAGGTGCTCAGCGATTGCTCGATGCTTTGCTCATCGCCGATGTCGGCGTAGACGCCGTCGAACAGGCTGATGACGGCGCCCTCCGCGGTCGGCAGGTGCATGCCGCACCCGGCCATCGCTGTGAGCAGGCCGACGGTCTTAAGGGCGACCGTCTTGCCGCCGGTGTTAGGCCCGGTGATGACCAGCATGAAGGTGTCGTCATCCAGATAGATATCGATCGGGACGACGGTTTCCGGGTTGAGCAGCGGGTGACGCGCTTCCGGCAGGGTGAGCGTGCTGCCGGGGTGCTGGATACCGTTCTGAGCCGGCATGGACCGGAAGCCGACCAGCCGGGGCGCGGTGGCCCTGGTGGCCTCAGCGTAGCGGGCGCGGGCGAAGATCATGTCCAGATCGGAGAGGATTTCCAGCGTCCGCACGATGAAATCGACATGGCGGGCGATCAGGTCGGTCAGCTCGACCAGGATGCGGCGGATTTCTTCCTGTTCTTCAAGCTGGCGCTCGCGCACCGTGTTGTTGTACTCGACGGTCGCCTGCGGCTCGATCCACAGGGTCGCACCGCTGGAGGACTGATCGTGGATGATGCCCTGGATCCGCCCCCTGAATTCGGCCCGCAGCGGGATCACATAGCGGCCATTGCGCTGGGTGATCAGGCTGTCCTGAAGATAGGGCTGGTTGCGCGAATTGTTGATGATATTCTGTAATTTGCTCTGAAGCCGGTCCAGGGCAACTTTGAGGTCGCGGCGGATTATAGCCAGGCGCGGGCTGGCGCTGTCCAGCACTTCCCCGCGGTCGTTGATTATGCGGGCGATTTCGCTCTGGATCGTCGGGCACTCTTCAATCAGATCGGCGATCTCGGCCAGGCGCGGGACCTGCCCGCGCATCCGGGTCAGCAGGCGGCGGACCGCGGCCGCCCGCCGCAGCGTGCTCAGGATGTTGAGCAGGGTCGGCGGCTCGATCACCACGCCGCGCTGCGCGGCAATTGCCGGGCCACGGATGTCGTATACGCCGCCCAGCGCCACGCTCGTCTTCAGCTCGAACAACAGCCGCGCTTCGGTAGTCTCCTGCTGGCGCTGGAGCGCCTCGTCCAGATCGGAGGTGGGGCGCAGGGTCAGCGCCCGATCCCGGCCGCCGCTGAAGTCGGCATGATGGGCCAGCCGCTCAAGAATCTTGGGCAGCTCGAGTATCTCGAAGGTTTTTTCGTTCATACGGTCAATTCTACATGACTTCGGGGCAAACAGAAGGGCGGACTGAAGGCTGCGCCGGCCCTGAAAAGCGCGCTGCGCGGCCTCATGAATGATCCTGCCGGGCGCGCTACCACTTTTCCAGCAGATCAGCGTCCGGGCCGGGCGCAATATCGCCGACATCTCCGGTATCGCCAGCATTCTTAATATCGCTGGCGCCCGGAATATCGGCCAGATTGCTGCTGTCAGTCCCGCCGGAGCCGGGCCGGGCTTTGAGGGCCTCGGAGAGCGGGATGACCAGCGTGCGGGAGAGGATAGTCCCAACGGGGGCGGGCCTGGGGGCGCCAGCCCGGGCCGGACCAATGCCGCCGGTCCGGAGCGCCTCATCCAGCGCGGCGGAGAATTCCGCGCCGGAGCGGTAACGGTCTTCCGGCTTCTTGGACATCGCCTTGAGGACCACGGCTTCTACCTGCGGGCTGAGTTCCGGGCGATGCTCGCGCGGGGAGCGCGGCTGTTTGGTGATGTGCAGCATGGCGACTTCAATCGGCTTCTTGGCCTCGAAGGGCCGGATGTTGGTCAGCATCTCGTACAGGACTACGCCCAGCGAGTACAGGTCGCTCTGGGCGGTGGCATTGGCGGAGGAAAGCGCCTGCTCCGGGGCGAGATAATGCGGCGTGCCCAGGACGCCGCCGCGCGTGCCGTCCGACTTGAGCAGGACCAGGCCGAAATCGGTCAGAATAGCGGTGCCCTTGATGTTGAGCATGATGTTGGCTGGCTTGACATCGCGGTGGATGACGCCCTGCTCATGGGCGTAGTCCAGCGCGCCGCCGATCTCGCGGATAATGCGTGCCGCTTCATCCGCTTCAATATATTCGCCGTCTTCCTTGTAGCTTTGCAGGACAATCGCCAGGCTGGCCCCTTCGATATACTGCATGGCCATGTACAGCATACCTTCGGCCTCGCCGTAGCGATAGAGCTGGACGATATGCGGGTGGCTGAGCTGGGCGATGGCCCGCGCTTCGCGCTCGAAACGCATGACATACTCCGCTTCACCCTGCAGGTCCAGGCCGATCATCTTGATCGCCGCTTTGCGCCTGAGCCGATCATCTACGCCGAGGTAGATCGCGGCCATGTTGCCTTTGCCCAGGAGGGATTCGACCCGGTACTCGTCGAACTTCTTACCGATAAATCTATCCTGCGTCATGGGATAGCCATGCCTTTACCTGTCACCGAAACATCTGTCTCCAGCATAACATTGAGCGCCCCGGTTGGAAAGTGTTCCGGCTGTCAGAACTGTTTCCAGCCGGGCGAATAAGTGAGCGCTGCCGCGTTTGCACCCGAAATTCGTCGAACCTATAATGACGCAGGCGTGTGTGTGGAGAACGGCAGGGTGTGGAGGAATGGTAGATGTCGGCGAGGATGGAATGGATTGAATATAAAGAGAAGCGCATCTGTTATGTTGATTATTCTCGCTTTGGCCGGGATTCTGCCGCTCTGCGGCAGACCGTTGAAGCGGCGGATGCTGTTATAGTGATGGAGCCGCCTGGCTCTGTCCTGTGCCTGGCGAATGTTGAAGGCACGACCGCCTCTCCAGAAACGTTGAATATTTTCAAAGAAAGTACTCTGCGCACCAGGAGTTACATCTGCCGGCTGGCCGTAATCGGTGTAGGAGTCGGGCTGCGACAGTTATTTCTGGATTCGGTCGTCCGCTTTTCCGGACGGGGGATACGCGCCTTCCCCGATGCTGAATCGGCCAAGGAGTGGCTGATCCGGGAGTGAGAGGATTGGCCGCAGCCCCTGCCAGCGATCCCGCGACTGCTGTGCCTGCGCGCTGCCGCGTTTGACACCCGGAATCCGCCACATCTATAATGACACAGGCGTGTGTGGAGAACGGTAGGGTGTGGAGGGATGGTAGATGTCGACGAGGATGGAATGGATCGAATATAAAGGGAAACGCATCTGGTCCGTTGACTACTCACACTTTGGCCGGAATGCCGCCGCCCTGCGCCAGGCTATCGAAGCGGCGGACGCCATTGTGACGGCAGAGCCGCCCAACTCCGTCCTGTGCCTGGTGGATATTGAGGGCACTATCGCTTCTCCAGAAGCCTTGAATATCATCAAAGAAAGCACTCTGCGCACCAAGAATTACCTCCGCCGGATTGCCGTGGTCGGCGTAGGAGCCGGGCTGCGGCAGTTGTTTCTGGATTCAATCGTCCGCTTTTCCGGGCGGGGGATACGCGCCTTCCCCGATGTTGAATCGGCCAAGGAGTGGCTGATCTCGGAGTGAGAGAGTCGGCCGCAGCCCCGGCCAGCGATCCCGCTGCTGTTGTGCCCACATCTACATCAGCCTCTTGCGTTTGTGTGTATAATAAGATTAGAGTAGGGTGCTCATCACAGGGGAATAAAAATGAAAAAGTTAGTGATTCTTTTCACCGTCAGCGTCATGCTGGTTGTTGCCCTGGGGATGACCCCCGCTCCTGCCGCTGCCCAGGGCAGCAGGCTGTACGTCGTCCAGCCCGGCGATACGCTGGGTATAATTGCCTGGCGCTTCGGCACGACCGCCTGGGCTATCGCTTCCGCCAACAGCCTGGCCAATCCTAATCTGATCTTCGCCGGGCAGGTGCTGGTCATCCCGGCCGGCGGGGCGGCCCCGCCCGCGCCTCCTTCCGGGCGGCCCACCTATGTTGTCCGCTTCGGAGATAACCTGTTTCGTATCGGGCTGGCCTTCGGCTGGGATGTCAACACCATGGCCGGCCTGAACCGCATCCCTTACCCCTACACAATCTTCCCCGGCCAGGTGCTTCTGATCCCGGTGCTGCGCTACCATACCGTCCAGTGGGGGCAGACGGTCAGCGGCATCGCCGCCGCCTACGGCTCCACTGTGGGGGCTATCGTCGCTGCCAACGGCCTCTATAACCCGAACATCATTCGCGCCGGCCAGGTCCTGATCGTGCCCTGACGCGCAGCCCGATCCTGACTTCATACGGCGGAGCAGCCCCGGCTGTTCCGCCTTTTTTGCTGTTATCTCCGCCCCCCTGTGGTATAACAGGAGGGATTTTGCTGACCCCTCTCTTTTTTATTCACCGGCACAGGATGACGCGCCATGAACCGCCTGCAATACGAGACCAGCCCGTACCTCCGCCAGCACGCTGCCAACCCGGTTGACTGGTATCCGTGGGGAGAGGAGGCGCTGCAACTGGCCCGCGAGGAGGATCGCCCGATTTTGCTGAGCATCGGCTACAGCGCCTGCCACTGGTGTCATGTCATGGCTCACGAGAGCTTTGAAGACGCCGAGACTGCCCGGCTGATGAACGCGCTCTTTGTCAACATCAAGGTGGATCGCGAGGAGCGCCCCGATCTGGACAGCATCTACATGCAGGCGGTAATGGCGATGGCGGACGGGCATGGCGGCTGGCCGCTGACCGTCTTCCTGACGCCGGATGGCCGGCCGTTCTATGGCGGCACGTACTTCCCCCCGGAGCCGCGCTACGGGATGCCGTCCTTCCGCCAGGTGCTGGAGGGCGTGGCCGACGCCTACGCTCACAACCGCGATCAGGTGGAACAGGTGGGCAGCAACCTGCAGCGGGCGCTGGATCGCACCCTGTTCAGCCCGACCGTGGAGGAGCGCCTGAAAGAGGCCCTGCTGGATGAAGCCTTCGCCCGCCTGGGGCAGCAGTTCGACTGGCATAATGGCGGCTTCGGCGGAGCGCCCAAGTTCCCCCAGCCGATGAATCTGGAATTTCTGTTACGCGTCTACGCCAGCACGGGGGCCGGCTCGGCCCTGGAGATGGTCCGGCGGACGCTGGATCGGATGGCTCGCGGCGGCATCTACGACCAGATCGGCGGCGGCTTCGCCCGCTATAGCGTGGACGAGTCCTGGCTGGTCCCGCACTTCGAGAAGATGCTTTACGATAACGCCCAGCTCAGCCGGCTGTACCTGCACGCCTGGCAGATCACGGGCGAGCCGTTCTACCGCCGGATCAGCGAAGAGATTTACGACTACATCCTGCGCGAGATGACCTCCCCGGAGGGCGGCTTCTACAGCGCCACTGATGCCGACAGTGAAGGCGAGGAAGGCCGCTACTTCCTGTGGACGCTGGCGGAGATTGAGGCTGTCCTCGGCCCGGAAGATGCCCGTATCGCGGCGGAGTACTGGGATATCACGCCGGAAGGCAACTTCGAGGGCCGCAGCATCCTCTATGTCCCGCGCGAAGAAAGCGTGGTTGCTACCGCCCTGGGCCTCTCTGTAGATGCGCTGCGGGAGCGGCTGGTCGCGATCCGGGCGGCCCTCTACGCGGCGCGGTCCGGGCGTGTCCCGCCCGGGCTGGATGACAAAATCCTGACCGCCTGGAACGGCCTGATGCTGGCCAGCCTGGCCGAGGGCGCGCGCGTCCTGGGCCGCGCCGACTACCGCGCCGCCGCCGTGCGCAGCGCCGACTTCCTGCTGGGGACGATGCTCACAGAGGAGGGGCGGCTCCGGCGGACCTTCAGCGGGGGCGAGGCCCGCCTCAACGGCTATCTGGAGGACTACGCCTGCCTGCTGGACGGCCTGCTGGAGGTCTACCAGACCACATTTGATGAACGCTACTTTCTGGCAGCGCAGCAACTGGCCGAGCGGGCACTGGTGCGCTTCCCGGCGGCGGACGGCGGCTACTTTGACACCAGCGACGATCACGAGGCGCTGCTGGTCCGCCCCAGGAGCCTGCAGGACAATGCCGCGCCTTCCGGCCAGGCTATGCTGTGCCGGGGGCTGCTCCGGCTGACGGCGTATACCGGCAACCCGCGCTACGAGGAAGCGGCGCGCGGCGCGCTGAACCTGCTGGCCGGGGTCATGGCGGAAGTTCCGGCGGCCTTCAGCGAAAGCCTGAGCGCGGTGGATATGCTGCTGCACGGGCTGGCTGAGGTAGCCATCATCGGCAACCCGGCGGAGGAGGCAACGCAGGCCCTGCTGAAGACGGTACAGGAGCCGTTCCGCCCGAACGCCATTGTGGCGCTCTCGCCGGGGGATGCCGGGCCAGAGACGGCCGTCCCCCTGCTGCGCGAGCGGACGCTTCTGGACGGCCGTCCGGCGGTTTACGTCTGCCGCAATTTCACCTGCGCCCGCCCGGTCAGCGCGCCGGAGGAGGTTGCCGAACTGCTGGCTGCGCCCGCCGCCAGATAACCCACCATTACCCACGATATCCGGCTTTATGCCACGGGCCGGCTCCCCCGGCAGGATTTTGCGGCATAACGAAGCGCCCCGCGTCGGACGTCCGGCGCGGGGCGTGTGTTTATGAGGGGAGGCTGTCGGCGAAGTTACCCGGCGGACAACCGATACCGCCCGCGGGCGATATTGACGATATCGGCCAGGATGCCAAAGGCAGTTGTGTCAGGGGAGCTGTCGCCCTCCAGGATGGTCAGGCTGCTCAGCGTATCCATCTCGAAGGTGACGCCGCCGCTGGTGCGCATGACGCCGGCCAGCGGGTTGGTCAGGGGCAGCGGCGTCGGCGCGACCCGCGCCCGGACGGCGTCGCCTTCCCGCCACGCTTCGCACAACAGCTTGATCCGCTGGCCTTCTTTGAGCGCCGCCTGCACCTGCTCGATGGTGACGTCGCCGATGCCGGTCCGGTCCACGTCAGCCGGTCGCAGGTCGGCGCCCATGTGCACGTTAGCCAGCACCACGATCTTGAGGGTGCTGTCCCAGCCGTCCACATCGTTGCTGGGGTCAGCCTCAGCCAGCCCTACATCTTGCATCTCCTTGAGGGCGGCGGCGAAGGGCACGCCTTCTTCCAGCCGGGACAGGATGCTGTTAGTCGTGCTGTTGAGCACGCCGGTGATGCGATTGACCGTGGTCACCGGCAGCCCCTCGCGCTTGAGCGAGTGCAGCGGCGCGCCGTCCATGACCGTGCTTTCGTAGAAGAAGCCAAGCTGCCTGGCCTTCGCCAGGTCGCGTAGCTCGCGGAAGGCGTACGCCAGCGGACCTTTGTTGGCTGTGACGACGTGCATCCCCCGCTGGAGCGCGGCGCGGTCGGAATCGGTGGCCGGCTGGCCGGTGCGCGGATTCATCCACGTCGCTTCGACCAGCAGCGCGGCAGGCACAGCCTCGATGAAGGCCATCGTATCGGCCAGCGGCGCGCCCTTATGCAGCGGAGCCAGCGATCCGGCTGCGTAAGCGGCCAGCGCGGCGTTGAGGTCAATCCCCGCCGGATCGATAGCCTGGCCCCGGCTGTGCGTGCTGATGCCGGTGACCGTGATCGTCAGGTTGTGATCGGTCTTCAGCGCCGCAGCCTTGCGCTGCAGCAGGCGCGCCAGCGCCCGGTTCACATTGCCAAACCCCAGAAGCGCAATGGTGAGCTCCATAGTCAGTTTAACTCCCCCGTGTACAGGCGGCGAAAAGGTCTTGCTCAGGATCGCGCGGATCGGCGTCTATTGTAGCGCGGGAGGCAGGCTGAACGAATACGGGCAGTGGGGAGTGGGGAAGAGGCGAGGGCGTGGTGACCAGAGGCAAAGGGCTTAAGCCCCTTGCCGAGTCGTACAGCAGGCGGGTATGGTTGCAGGCCGGACTGCCTGATTTTTCCTGCTTTCTCTG
>WBZO01005509.1_pt1 | contig 12865 bp, 12 predicted proteins | sample 5204261 | NCBI WGS metagenome assembly WBZO01 (sample SAMN12412400, study PRJNA552823) | activated sludge metagenome | isolation source: activated sludge from anammox sidestream of wastewater treatment plant... | place: USA: North Carolina | collected 2017-09
CTTGGGCGCGCGCCAGCGCATGTAGAGAGTCCCCAGAACATAGAAAAATATGAGGAGGGGCCCAAAAATTCTGGTGGTTTCCACTGTGGAGGGGTGTTGATCGTAGAGACCGTCCAGAGTCCAGACGCCCAAAAGGAACAGGGCGTATGGAGAGGCATAAATCATGGTGTTCGCAGCCACGGCCAGCAGGCTCGCCTTTGCCCGGACGCAATAAATGGCCGAGGCGACCGCCACCGCCGCAAGGCTCCACAAAAAGGCGGTCTGCCAGGCCGCTCCAAAGCCGTCTGAGAACGCAAAAAAGAGCGCGTTCTCTCCGGATTTCCATCCGAAAAAGGCAGTCACAAGAATCCAAGTCACAATGCCCAATCCAAAAATCCAGGCAGCGGGGACGGGCTCGAGGACGTTGGTGAAGGCTGTCAGAAAACGGCGCAGCGGGGACGGCTGTTTGCTCATGGTGGGGCATTCTATCTTAAACAATCCTTTTTGGGAACCCCAAAAAACGCCGGATTGCAAATTGTGTTTTGCCTGCCATCAATTCCCGCATGGTCGGCGCGCTCGGACAACATGTGATCCTCTCCATCTCCCGCCTGGGGGATTTTGCCTGGTTCCTGGCGGTGGCCATCCGCGGGATTTTCCGGACCCGGCGGTTGGCCCGGCGCGTGATCCGCTCGATGTACGAACAGGGCGTCGTCTGCGCGCCGGTCATTTTGATCGTGGGCATTTTCACCGGGCTCGTCCTGGGCCTGCAAGGCTATCATGTGTTGAGTCGGTTTGGATCCGAGGGGCTCCTGGGATCTCTCGTCTCCCTGAGCCTCGTCCGGGAAATGGCGCCCGTTCTGGCCGCGCTCATGCTGGTCGGCCAGGCAGGGTCGGCGCTGGCCGCGGAACTCGGCGCCCAGAGGAACTCGGAACAAATTGCCGCTCTCGAAATCATGGGCATTGACTCCCACGGGTATCTGGTTTCGCCAAGGTTGCTGGCGGCCGTGATTGTTTTTCCGCTCCAGACCGCGCTCTTTGCGCTGATTGGCCTTGTGGGCGGCAGCCTGTCCGGATCCGCCCTCCTCGGCCTGGATTCCGGAATTTATTGGTCGTCGGTCGAGCGGGCCATTGAGGCGGTGGACGTGCGCGAGTGCCTCGTCAAGGCGGTCGTCTTCGGGATTCTGACCATGACCATTTGCGCGTACCAGGGCTTTCACGCTGGGCGCAGCCGCGCGACAACGGGCGCCCGCGCAGTGAGCCGCTCAACGACCCTCGCCGTGGTTTTTTCGAGTGTGGCCGTTCTTGCGGCCGATTACGTCATCACTTCATTTTTTGTGTAAGGCATGAGACCCCTTCTTCAAATCGTTGGGCTGCGCAAAGCCTTCGACGCCCAGGAAGTCTTTCGGGATGTCGGCCTGTCGGTTGAGCGCGGGAGCATTTTTGCGATCCTGGGTCCCAGCGGGGCGGGAAAATCCGTCTTCCTGAAATGCGTGGCCGGAGCGCTCCTGCCAGACGCCGGAGAAATCCGCTTTGACGGGAACCGCCTTCTTCCCGGGAGCCCGGCGCAGGCGGATTTTCGCCGCCGGTGCAGTTTTCTCTTTCAAAGCAACGCTCTCTTTGATTCCCTGACGGCCTTGGAAAACGTGGCTCTGCCCTTGGAACAAACGACGGGACTTCCCGCGCGGCGCGTCCGCGAGCGCGCGATGGAATCCCTGCGCCAGCTCGAGATGGACTCAGTCGCCCGGCGCTATCCGGCGCAAATGTCCGGTGGCATGCAAAAGCGTCTGGCCCTGGCGCGCGCCCTGGTCACAGATCCGGAAATGGTCTTCTTTGACGAGCCGACCGCGGGCCTGGATCCCTTGCGCCGCAATGCGGTCTTTGCGATGATTGCCCGCTACCAGCGCCGGATCGGATTTACGGCGCTCATGGTCACTCATGATGTTCCCGAGGCCCTGGCGGTCAGCGATCGCGTCGCGCTCCTCGACAAGGGACGCCTGCGCTTTGAGGGAGCGTCCTCGGAATTCTCGCAATCAGCGGATCCAACCGTCATGGCCTTTCGCGACAGCGTTGCGGAGCTGGGCGTCACCCTGGCCAATCTTCGGTCCCAATGCGCATGAAACCTGGCCGCGCGGATATTTTGGTGGGGGTGTTTGTCCTCTTGGGGTTGGCGGCCGTTGCCTACCTTGCCATCCATTTGGGAGCCGGCAGTCTCCCCGCCGGGGACACCTACCTCCTCGAGGCCCGATTTACAAACGCAGGCGGATTGAGCCGCGGCGCCAGCGTCCTCATGGCCGGAGTCATCGTCGGACGGGTCGAGGCCATCCGGCTGGATCCTGCAGATTTTTGCGCGATTGCCACCCTGCGAGTGCGATCCAACGTCCGCCTCCCGGAGGATTCCATGGCTTCGATACGGACTTCCGGGCTCATCGGGGACAAATTTGTCGCCCTCTCAGCGGGCGCCGAAGAGACCTGTCTCGAGCCCGGGAGCCGCATGACCCTCACGGAGTCCGCCGTGGACCTCGAGTCCCTCATCGGAAAAATGGCCTTCGGCAGTGTTGACAAGGAACCCGCGCCCGATAAACCGAACGATGCGCCGAAATGAAGCAAGCCTTTTTCATCCTCATCGCGATGAGCCTCTTGAGTGGGCTCCATGCCGGGAATGCCCCGGAGGAACGCCTGCAAAAAGCCGTGGACGAATCCCTGGCTGCGGCCGCGCGCGCGACCACCAATGCCGATCTGACGGAAAAAATGCGCCCGATCGCGCAAAGGAACATGAGTTTTTCGGTGATGACCCGCCGGGCCATTGGTCCCGGATGGAAGAGCTTCTCCACGGAACAACAGGCCCGAGCCACACAGCTCTTTGCGGAATTGCTCATTCGGCGCTACACGGAGAGATTCACCATCGGGGAAAAGCCCAGCGTCACTTACAAACCGGCCCTGACGCCCGCCCCTGGCCGCATGGAAATTCCCACGCTCTTTTTCTACAAGGGAAACCGTTACGAGGTGATCTATCGCATCGAACAGTCCGAGGACTGGCGCATCACGGACATTGTCATCGAGGGCGTGAGTTTTATTGCGAATTACCGCAGCCAGCTCAACGCCCAATACCAAAAGGGCGGCGCGGTCGCAGTCCTCGACGCCCTCTCCCAGGCCGTTAAAAATCCCGGATAATATGCCATGAAGACGCTCCTCTCCCTATTGGCCGGAATGTTCCTTCTGACGGGCTGCGTTTCCCCCCGTCAGGGCATGGCCCCCGCCGCCGAAGGCAAGGCCGCCGCAGAAAAATCCGCACCGGTTGACGACGAGGAGGATCCCTATGCCGACGCTCTTGTGCCGGACCCTCTCGAGCCGGTGAACCGCGCCACATTCTGGCTGAACCATCAACTCTACCGATATGCCTTGCGCCCTGTTTCCAAGGGTTATGAATTTCTCATCCCGGAAAAAGGCCGCGAGGCGGTCTATAATGCCTTTGAGAACGTTAAATTCCCCGTCCGCTTCACCAATGACATCCTTCAGCTCAATTTTCCGCGCGCGGGTCAGGAAATCGGCAAATTCCTGGTAAATTCCACGGCGGGCATTGGCGGCCTGGGACGCCCCGCGCAGCATATTTCCTGGCTGGCGGATGTCCCTCCTGCGGATACGGCCCAGACCTTTGCGCGGTGGGGCATTCCCAATGGATTCTATTTGGTCCTGCCAGTTCTGGGTCCGACCACACTGCGGGATGGCGTCGGCCTTGCGGGGGATTATGCCCTGAATCCCATCACCTGGTGTGGCTTTATCTGGGGAGGGCAGGCGTGGTTCCTCGCGGTTCCATCGGCGAATACGATGCGCTCACTCCCGGTACAAATGGATATCTACGATGCCGCCACGCGGGCATCCATTGATCGCTACCTCGCCGCCCGGTCCACCTACATGCAATACCGGAATGAGGTCAACGCCCGCGCGCGCAGCCGCAAATCCCGGGCCCGGGTGGTCGTCCTGGATCCCGGCAAGGTCAGTACGACTTCGCCCAAACCACGCGCTGACGGCTCGGCCGCCCGGTAAAGGGGCAGACGCCCGACACTGGGTTTTCCTCGAAGGGAATGCAGCGGATGGTCACCTTGTACTCCGTTTTGATGCGCTCCTCGACCTCCGCGCTGCCATCCCAATGGGTCAGGGCAAATCCCCCATGGATCTCCGGCTTTTCCGGATTCCGCGGAGTGAAAAACGCGGCGAATTCCTCCTGGGAATCAATGACCCGCGTCTGCGCGTCCCGAAAGGTCTCCGCCCGGCGCAGGAGCGTGGCCTGAATCCCGGAAAGAATTTCCGGCGCCCGTGAGACAATTTCATCCACCGGCAGGAGGGTCTTGGTCTTGGGGGGATTGTCGCGCCGCGCCAGGGCGGCGGTCCCCTGCTCCAAGTCACGCGGACCGATCTCCACGCGAATCGGAATCCCCCTCTTGATCCACTCCCAGCTCTTGACGCCACCGCCGACATCACGCGCGTCCACCTCGACAAGAACCGGCGCGCCGTGAAATTGCTGACCCCGCAACCGCTCCGCGAGATGGTCAGCCGCCTCGAGGACCTTGGCCCGCGTTTCCTCCTTGGGCGTAATGGGCAGGATGACCACATGCGCGGGCGCCACGCGCGGCGGGAGAATAATGCCATCGTCGTCGCCATGCGCCATGATCACAGTGCCAATCAGGCGCGTACTCACGCCCCAACTGGTCGTCCAGGCATGCTCAATGGCGCCCTCCCGGGATTGGAACTTGATATCCGCCGCCTTCGCAAAATTTTGTCCGAGAAAATGCGATGTGCCCGCCTGGATGGCCTTGCGGTCCTGGACCATGGCCTCGATGCAATAGGTGCGCTCAGCGCCGGGGAACCGCTCGCCAGGGCTCTTCTCCCCGATGAGGACGGGCAGAGCCAGATGGTCCCGCGCAAATGCCTCATAAACCCGCAGCATCCGGAGGGTCTCCTCCTCGGCCTCGGCGCGGGTCTCATGGGCCGTGTGCCCCTCCTGCCAGAGGAATTCGGCCGTCCGCAAAAACAGGCGCGGACGCATCTCCCAGCGGACCACATTGGCCCATTGATTGAGCAGGATGGGCAGGTCACGCCAGGACTTGACCCAACGCGCGTAAGCCGCGCCAATGATCGTCTCGGAGGTGGGCCGCACCACAAGCGGCTCGGCGAGTTCCCCCGCGGGCACGAGCCGTCCGTCCCGCGCTTCGAGCCGATGGTGAGTGACCACCGCGCATTCCTTGGCGAAACCCTCCACATGCGCCGCCTCCTTCTCGAGATGGCTCAGTGGAATAAACAGCGGAAAATACGCATTGCGGTGGCCGGTCGCCTTGAACATCCCATCCAGAACGGCCTGCATCCGCTCCCAAAGCGCATACCCCCACGGCTTGATCACCATGCAACCCCGAACCTCGGAATTCTCCGCAAGATCGGCGGCCCGAATGGCCTGCTGGTACCACTCCGGGAAATCGGCGGCGCGCGTTGGCACAATGGCGGTCTTCTCTGACATAACGGACCATCAAGCACAACGGACGGGGAAATGGCAATTCACATTCCATCCTGCCCATGACCCCCGCGAAAATTAGAGCTGGACTGTCGCGATGGATTCGCGCCATGCGAGGATCGCCGGAACGCGAAGAATGGTGGGCCGGACCCCCCCCGAGGCGAGCCGATGGATCATTTTTTGCGCAGCCTGGCGCGCCAATCCAGCGACATCCTGACGCACCACCGTGATGCGCGGCGACCAGTGGGCGGCCAGGGGAAAATCATCAAAAGCCGCAAACGAAAGCCGCCGGGGCATCGCAATCCCATGGTCGCGCAGGGCCGCCAGCGCGCCAAGAGCCAATGGCTCGGAGAGGGCCACCAAAGCCGTGAAACGAAAGCGCGCGCCCAGAATGTTGGTCAGAGCCTCCCGCGCCGCTTCGGGACTATTGTCCGTGTCACAAATTTCCACGCCCGCGCCAAAGACCTCCTCAAGACCTGATTGACGCTCCTTCATGCCCCGGTCACCCCGCGAGGCATTGAGCGCCAGGATCCGGCGATGGCCACACGCATGAATCCGCGCGCCCAATTCCCGGCTCGAAGCCAAATTGTCCGTGACAACGGCATCCGCGCGCGGAAGGGGCTGGTCCAGGATCACCAGCGGGTAATCCCCCGGCAAACCGATCTTGCCCCTCTGCGGACGCTCCCGCGAAGGAATCCAAAAAATCCCATCCAGTCCGCGCCCAAGAAAGGACCGTACCAATTGCCGCTCCTCCTCGGGACGGCCCCGCGAATGGCCCACCATCAAATAAAGCCCATGAGCGCGCAGCCGCAACTCGAGCTGGTCAGTCAATTCCCCAAAAAAGGCGTGTCGCGCCGAGGGGAGAATCAATCCAATCAGACCCGATCGGCGCGTCCGCAGGGCGCGCGCCTGCGCATTCGGCTCATAACCCAGCCGCGCCGCCGCCGCCCGGACGCGCCGGACCGTCGCCAGCGCGTAACTGTCCCCACCCGCGGGCGTGTTCAGGATCTTCGAGACCGTGCAAATCGAGAGATCCAGCGACTTCGCCAGATCGGAAAGGGTCGGACGGCGGGATTTTGGCACGCCCAGAATGGTCTTGACAACGCAGGGGTTCGTCAATCAGAATAAACGTTTATATGAAAACTGTACGCATTCCCGATTCCGAATTTCAGTCCCGCATTGAGAAGACCATCGCGTTAGTCCGGAGTTCCGGGCTGGATGCGCTCATCGTGCATTCCAACGAGGCGGACTTTGCCAATGTGCGTTATTTGTCCGATTACTGGCCTCTCTTTGAGGCGGCAGGGGTGGCGGTTTTCCCGAAGGGGGGTGTTGCCCTTTTGATTGGTCCGGAGAGTGAGACATTTGCCCGGAGTCGGACGCAGATTCCGGAGGTGTGCAAGATGGTCGAGTATCGGGAGCCCGCGGAGCCCGATTATCCGGGGATTCCCGTTGAGACATTTCCGAGCCTGTTCGCGAGGCACGGCGTCTCCTCCCCGAAGCGAATTGGCCTGGCTGGCTGGGCAATTCTCCCACTGCCGGTTTTCAAGAGCCTGCAGGAGGCCTTTCCCGGAGCGGAATTGGTCAAGGCGGACGACATCATTTTCCAGCAGAGGGCCATCAAATCCCCCTCGGAAATTGCCTGCCTCAAGGAGGCCTTCCGCATTACACGGTTGGCCACGGATCGTGTGATCAGCCAGATCCGGCCGGGCCTGACCGAGCTGCAAATCGCCGGGATTGCGCAGGGCGTGATTTACGCGGAGGGCGCGGAATTCGAGGGCCTGCCCCAGTATGTGCTTTCCGGGACGAGCAGCGGCCATGCGATTGGGCGCGCGGGCTACCGGGAAATCCGTCCTGGGGATGTCGTGCAATTGAATTTGAGCGCGCGCGTCCACGGGTATTCCCCGAGCATTGGCGTTCCGGTGGTCATTGGCTCGGCTTCGGCGGCCCAGCGAGAGCTGATCGAATTTGGCCTGCGGGCGCACCGTTTCACGTACGAGCAAATGGTCGCGGGGACGCCCGCGCGCGAAGTGGCCGCGCGCCACGATGCCTTTGTGCGCAAGGAGGGCTACGGCGAGAATCTCCTCTACGGGCCGTGTCATGGCCTGGGCATGATCGAGGTCGAGCGTCCCTGGATCGAGGCGACGAGTGCGTATGACCTCCAGCCGGGCATGACCTTCCAAGTGGACACGTACCTGTATGCGCCGGAGGGCAGCCGCCTGGCCAAGAGCCATGGATCGGTCTTCGGACTGCGCTGGGAAAATGGCGTCCGCATCAGCGAGAGTGGCCCGGCCGAGTGGCTGAGCCCCGAACACACCGCGCTCGTGGAGGTGGCCGCATGAGTTCCAACCATCCCACGAGCATCGGGCATCGGCGCTGGGTTTTCCCGGATGGCGATCTGCCCCCGCTCGAGCCCTACGACAAGAGCCTGAAAAACGCGGAGACGCATGGCCACGAATCGCTCGTGATCCTGAACGCGGGCTCCGAAACCGTCCATCCGGTTCTGACTGTTTATTTTTCGGCCGCGGAGCCGCTCCCATTGCGCCTGGCGCCCATCCCGCCGCAGCGGGTGAGGTGCTACCGCACGGATGAGCCGCTCGGACTCGAAGGGGCCGTCCTGCCGCCGGGCCAGTATGCCCTGGTCCTCGAGTGCGACCATCCCGTCGTCGCCCAAATCGGCCGTATGGACGTGCGCCAGCCCAACTTGGCCTACTATACCGTGATGGGTCATCCCGCGTGAGCCGGGGAGGGATGCCAACCAATATTTAACGATGAATGCCTTTGAAGTCCTTTTGGGTTTTGACATGGAGACCGACGTGGGCTCGTGGACGCCCTTCCACGAGGGGTTGCGTCACGGGACGCCCCGGGTGCTCGAGGCTTTTCGTTCGTATGGGGTGACGGGCACCTTTTATTTTGTGGGTCATTCCGCGCGGGAGGTTCCGGAGAGCGTCCGGCAGGTCCGCGAGGCGGGCCACGAAATCGGCGCGCACAGCCTCTTCCATGAGACGGTCGGCGACGCGCTCTTCCCAATTCCCGGCCTCCATCCCCTGCTGCCCCATGAGGTGAAACCGCGACTCGAACTCAACACGCGCTGGGTCGAGGAAATTGCCGGGGTGCGTCCGGTGAGTTTTCGGTGCCCGAGACTCTTCGGTTCGACTGCGGTCTGCAATGCCCTCGAGGAACTCGAATACGTGAGCGACGCCACGTATCCCATGTATTTCTATCGCGACCGCCTCGAGCCGTACCACCCGGATGCAGCGGACTGGACGCAGCCGGGGGGGATGCGACTCGTGGAAATCCCCAATTTTGCCGATCTTTCCATCGAGAGTCGCGATGAATACGGACGCGATCGCGACCAATGGCCAAAATTCCGCACGGAATCCGCTGAGGCGCTCCTCAGGCACGTGGACAATTTTCTCGGCCATCTGCAAAAACAAGGCGTCTCACGGCGAGTCCTTGCTTTCTATTTCCACCCGTGGGAATTCCATCCCATGCCCCAGGGGGTCATTCATTTTGGCGAGGGGGGCGTCCTCCCCGATCCCTTCATTGTGGCTCACTGCGGCGACCGCGCCCTCGAACAATTTGGCATCCTCCTCGACGGTCTCAAACAACGCGGCGCCACCTTCAAAACTGCGGCGCAAATTGCCGCGGACGTTTGAGTCTCACAAGGACTTTCCCTGATATTGTGACGCCCCAAAAATCCAGACCCTGCCAACCTTCCTGCCATGAGCACACTTCCTGATCCACGCACCCGCAAGATGGAGGAGTTTTTGGATGCGGAACATTTCCGTTTCAGACGGTCCACAGAGGCTGTCGCAGGACCGGACGATATCGAGCTGACATCCGAGTGGAGCCTCCGTCTCGAGGCTCCGAAGACGGACCTGACGCGGCGAATGATCGCGGATTTTGGTCAATTTTGTCAGCGATGCATGGGGATTGAACTGAGACAGACCGGGGACGGCACCTCGGTTGTCTGGTCGCTGACGGAGCCCCTGTCCGATCCAATCAACCCGCAGGATCCAGAAGTCGAGACCTTTGGGATCGTGGTGTCGGCACAGGAAATCCGGATCGAGGCCCGTCACGAGCGGGGGTTATTGCGCGGGACGCATCATCTCGAGTGGATGATGGCTGACCGCGGCGGACCGATCCTTGCCCTGGGGACGACCCATCACAGACCCGCCTTCATGCCACGCATTTCCAATGGCGTGTTCATCACCGGGAACCAGACATTTAGCAATCCCGGACGGTTCACCGACGAATACCTGGGTCTCATGTCCCATTTTGGCGTCAATGGAATCCACCTCTATGTGGACTTCTGGAATATCTTTCGGAGCGCGACCCTGCCGGAATTGAACAGTCCGGATTTCGACGGACAAATTGCCGCCCTGCGGGCTTTCAATCAGCGACTTCTCGCCTATGGGATAGACCTCTATCTTCACATTAACACGCCGCCGCTTGACGAAAATCATCCGGTCTTCCTCGCGCATCCGGAAGTGAAGGGAGCGCGCGTCGAAATTTTCTTTGAGGAATTGAGCGGGCGTCCCTGGCACAATCTGTGCAGCGGCAGTGAAACGACCCTTCGCGCCTACACAGAGGCGATCCAGGCCCTGTTTTCGGCGGCATCCGAGGCCGCGGGGATGGTGATGATTGTTGGCGGGGAATGTTTCTATCATTGCTTCACGCGACCGGATCAATCGGTCAGCGGGGAGACCAATTGTCCGCGCTGCCGGGGCAGGGATCCCTCCGCCGAGGTGGCCAATCTTGCCAACACAGCGGCCAGGGCCGTCAAGGCGACGGGCGCCCACAAATCCTTCTACGCGTGGCCCTATTCGGCATTCATATGGTCAGCCAAAGATCCCTCGCAAACCCGCTGGGTTTCGCTCCTGGATCCGGCCGTGTCCGTCATGACCAATTTCGCCTGCGGCGACGAGGGTCCCAGCGGCGTCCGGTACTTTGACTATAATATTTCCTGTATCGGACCGAGCCAGACTTTTGCGGATCAGGCGGCGGTGCGGCATCAGCAGGGCAGGCCGATTTTCACAAAAATTGAGACCTGTACGACCCCGGACGCCTTTTTCCTGCCCTACCTGCCCCTTTACCGTCGTTGGTATCGTCGGCTTGAAGCCATGAAAGATGTGCCCGCGGCTGGCTTCATTGGCCAGTGGCGGTTCTTTGGCATGAATGGCTCGCCGCCCGAAGAATTTCAGTACCGGATGACATGGGGGAATGCCTCTTGCGAGGACCTCCTCCGCCTCCGAGCCCGCAGGGACCTCGGACTGGATGCCGTCGGCGCTGGCCAAGCTGTCGCGGCGTGGGACGATCTCAGCGCCGCATGGGATTACTATCCGTATTCGGCCATGACCTCCGGAGAACGTCATGCCTACATGCGGGGACCCTTCTATCTCGGGCCGGCCCATCCGCTGATTTTTGATGTCCAAAGTCGCTACCAGCTCCCCGATGCCTTCTTTTCCCTTCGGGGTGACCTGGCGGAAATGACCCTCACCGAAGAGGAACTCCTCGAATTGCGCAGGAATAGCAAACCGCGTTACGTGAGCGACCTCCTTGTGACCCTCCCCTACGGCACCGAGGAATACCTGCGACTTCTCGGGGAATGCCGGCGGCTCTGGACTCGGGGTCTTGAGACCCTGCGCGGGCTGCTCGAAGGAAAGGGGGAACGGGCGCAAATGGAATTGGATGTCTGCGTGACAATAGACGCCCATCTGCAGAGTCTCGAGAACACCGTGAAATTTTATCACGCGCGGGACATCCTGCAAAATTCGCCCTCGACCATGGAGGATTTTGACGGACGGCTGCAGGTCCTTCAGGAAATCTTGGATGCGGAAATTGCCAATGCGGAGGCCATGCTCCCCGTACTGCGGAGGGACCCCCGAATCGGCTACGGATTTTGTTACGGGCCTGTTTATGACACAGCCATGATCGAGGCCAAAATCCGCCAGTGCCGATTCGTGCGCGATGTCGAATTGCCGCGCTTCAGTCAGGTCATCCGATTTCATATCTGGCTGGAATCCGCCTGACAAAAGTGGATGATATGCGGGAATGAAAACCATTCTCGATGACATCCTTGCGGATGTGGCTGCGGAGGTCGCTGCCGCCCGGGCAGCCATCCCCCCCGCGGAAATTCGATCCCGCCTGGCCGACGCCCCTCCGGTACGGTCCTTGGATACCGCGCTTGAGGGAGGATTCCATCTCATCGCCGAAATCAAGGAGCGCTCCCCCAGCGTGGGGGCCATGCGGAGGGAGAACGTGGCGCGCTGCCTGGAGGCTTATCTCGATTGCGACCATGTGCGCGCCATTTCCGTGCTCACAAATGCGACGCACTTTGGAATGACCATCGGACGCCTCGAGGCAGTCCGCCGGGCATCGCCCAAGCCGGTCCTGCGAAAGGACTTCCTCATCGAGGAATACCAGGTCCGCGAAGCGAGAGCCTTTGGCGCGGATGCCATCCTGCTCATGGCGAATGTCCTGGATGCGTCGCGCCTGCGCGGGTTCCACGATCTGGCCCGCGAACTCGGCATGGAAGCTCTCTTCGAGGTACACGAAGAGGACGAAATCCGACTCCTGCCTCCGGACGCGCGGATTGTCGGCGTCAATAGCCGAAAATTCAAAAGCCGTGAGGGATTCACCACAAAGGGGACTGACTCCGACCGGGATTTCAGCCTGGATTTCGGGGCATTCGCGCTTGCGGAGAGATTGCCCGCCACCTGCCTAAAAGTGGCTGAGAGTGGCCTGACTCCCGAGACCATCGCACGCGCGGCGCAAACCTTCGACGCAGCCCTCGTGGGAACCGCCCTCCTGCGGGATCCGCGCGGCCCCGCCGCCTGCCTCGCCGAATTCTCCAAGAGCCTAAATCACTAGATTCGCCTCATTAGATGCCCTCCTGGACTGTTCGCGTCCGCACAGTGGAAAAGGCGTCGAGCGCCGCAGAGAGGTCTTCTTTCGAATGGGCTGCGGAAACCTGGACGCGGATGCGCGCCTGACCTTCCGGGACGACCGGGTGGCTGAATCCGATCACGTAGATGCCTTGGTCGAGCATGGCATCCGCAAAGCGGGTCGCCAGCGCCGCGTCCCCCAGCATGACCGGACAAATGGGATGCTCGCCGGGGAGGATGTCGAAGCCGCGCTCCCTCAGACCCTGACGAAAAAAGCGCGTGTTTTCCTCGAGGCGGTCGCGCAATGCCGTTGAGGCGGCCAGGAGTTCGAGGGCTTTGAGCGCGCCGCCCGCAATGGCGGGCGCGAGGGTGTTGCTGAAGAGATACGGACGCGAACGCTGGCGGAGCAGCTCAATGATTTCGCGCTTCCCGCTGGTGTAGCCGCCGCTCGCGCCGCCCAGCGCCTTGCCGAGCGTCCCCGTCAGAATGTCCACAC
>WBZO01005510.1_pt1 | contig 12863 bp, 13 predicted proteins | sample 5204261 | NCBI WGS metagenome assembly WBZO01 (sample SAMN12412400, study PRJNA552823) | activated sludge metagenome | isolation source: activated sludge from anammox sidestream of wastewater treatment plant... | place: USA: North Carolina | collected 2017-09
GACGCCGCTCGTGGCGTTGTGCGTCATCGCGCCGCCGAGCTGTTCCTTGGTCACCTCCTCGTGGGTGACCGTCTTGATGACGTCGGGGCCGGTCACGAACATGTAGCTCGTGTTCTTCACCATCACCGTGAAGTCGGTGATGGCCGGCGAGTAGACCGCGCCGCCCGCGCAGGGCCCCATGATGGCGGAGATCTGCGGGATGACGCCCGAGGCGAGCGTGTTGCGCAGGAAGATGTCGGCGTAGCCGCCGAGCGACATCACCCCCTCCTGGATGCGCGCGCCGCCCGAGTCGTTGAGGCCGACCACCGGTGCGCCGAGGCGCATCGCGAGGTCCATGACCTTGACGATCTTCGCGGCGTTGGTCTCGGACAGCGAGCCGCCGAACACGGTGAAGTCCTGCGCGAAGGCGAAGACCTGGCGTCCGTCGACGAGCCCGTGCCCGGCCACGACGCCGTCGCCGGGAATCAACTGGCCGGCCATGCCGAAGTCCAGGCACCGGTGGGTGACGAGCTTGTCCACCTCCTCGAAGGTGCCCGGATCGAACAGCAGCTCGATGCGCTCGCGCGCGGTGAGCTTGCCCGCCTCGTGCTGGCGGCGCAGGCGGTCTTCGCCGCCGCCGAGTTCGGCGCGACGTTCGAGGTCGTCGAGAACGGAAATGGGGTCCATCGTGTCGGCTGCTCAGGCGATCGGTGGCTACTTGCCGGACGGGTACGCCTTCTCCCAGTCCTTCAGGAAACGCTCGAGGCCGCTCGTCGTGAGCGGGTGGTTGAACAGCTGGTCGATCACCGCGGGCGGGCAGGTGCAGATGTCCGCGCCCATCTTCGCCGCATCCACGATGTGGATCGGGTTGCGGCAGCTGGCCACCAGGACCTCGGTGGTGAAGTCGTAGTTGTCGTAGATCTGGACGATCTCGCGGATCAGGTCCATGCCGGTCTGGCCGATGTCATCGAGCCGGCCGACGAACGGGCTCACGAAGGTGGCGCCCGCCTTGGCCGCGAGCAGCGCCTGCGCCGCCGAGAACACCAGCGTGACATTCACGCGGATCCCCTCGTCCGACAGCGCCTTGCACGCGCGGATGCCATTGCGCGTCAGCGGCAGCTTCACCACCATGTGCTCGTCCAGCGCCGCGATCTCGTGCCCCTCGCGCAGCATGCCGTCGAACTCGGTGGAGATGACCTCGCCGCTCACCGGCCCCTTCACGATGCCGCAGATCTTCTTGAGGTTCTCCTTGTAGTCCCCCGGCTCCTTCGCCAGGAGCGACGGGTTCGTCGTCACGCCGTCGATGATGCCGAGGGCGCACAGTGTCTCGATGTCCTTGATGTTGCCGCTATCCACGAAGAGCTTCATATCGACCTCTCGCTGACGCGGACCGGCTGGGTGTGATTTCAGCGCGAAATCCGCGCAATGTGATTGCGAATTTCGCCCGACCTGAATCGACGCTCCCGTCCGTCCGCCCGCCCCGCCTCAGGGCGTGTCGTTACTGACCGGATTGCTCAACTCACCAACCCCCTCCACCCGGACACTCACCACGTCGCCCGCCACGATCGGGCCGACGCCCGCGGGCGTGCCCGTGGAGATGATGTCCCCGGGCTCGAGCGTCATCACGAAGGTGATGTACTCGACCAGGAACTCGATCGGGAAGATCAGGTTGCTCGTGCTGCCGTTCTGCCGGCGCTCGCCGTTCACGAACCCTTCCACGGCACGGGGTCCGCGCGTGCCGCCAATCTCGATGCACGGGCCGAACGGCGCAAAGGTGTCGAACCCCTTGGCCCGGGTGTACTGCGTTTCCCTGTTCTGGATGTCGCGCGCGGTGACGTCGTTCAGGCAGGTGACGCCGTAGATGTAATCCCACGCATCCGCCGCCTTCACGCGGTGCGCGCGGCGGCCGATCACCAGCGCCAGCTCCGACTCGTAGTGAATGGTGCCGACGCCGGGCGGAATCAGGATCGGCGCCCCAGGGTCGAGAATGGACGAGGGCGGCTTGGAGAACAGCAGCGGCTCGGGCGGGATCGCCTTCTTCATCTCCGCCGCATGGTCCTTGTAGTTCAGGCCCACGCAAATCAGCTTCGATGGCAGCACCGGCACGTGCACCGTGACGGCGGCAAGGCCCCCGTCCAGTTCGGGCCCCGCCGTGCAGCCCTCGAAGATGCTGCGCCCCTGCGGCACCGCGCGATGCAGCGTGCCCGCCCGTTCGACGACGTAGAAAGGGTCGGCGCCCTGAGACACCCGATAGAGTCGTTCCATGGCTGGAGTCCGCGAAATCTTACGTTACCTCGCCGTTTCCGTAATGGAGGTCGACGGGGCGCTGCGGTTGCCCGCCTTGTCGACCGCCACCACGGCGTAGGTGACCCGGGCGCCTGTCGGCGCCGGATCCCGGTAGTTCGTGTCCGGAATGGGCGCCGGAGTGGCCGGCACCAGTTCGGTCGCCGGTGCCATGGCCCGCAGCACGATATAGCCGGCGATGTCCGCCTCGTCGTTCGCCGTCCAGATCAGGCTCACCGAATTCTCCGAACCCACACCCACGAGCCCCTGCGGCGGGGCCGGCGCGAAGGTGTCGCGGGGCGTCACGCACTGCGGTGCCGACGCGGCGCTCTCGATCCGTACCGACTCCACCGTGAGCACACTCCGCACCTCGTAGCACCGCTCCTCGCCCCAGGCGATGGCCGCGTCGGCAAACGAGGGCTCGGCCACCGGTGCCTCCGTCAGCGCCACGGGCGGAGTGCCTGGCCGGTAGACGGCATACGCGACCGCCGTTCCCTCGGCGGCGGTGACCGGCGCCCACGCCACGGTGATCGCCTTCTCGTCGTACGTCACCCGCGGCGCACCCGGAGCCGCCGGCGGATCGACCAGCGGCACCGCCACCCTCGGTGTCAGCGCACCGCGGCGTCCACGGCTGTTGAAGCCGACCGCCACGTACGACCGGTAGGTGCCGGGCACCGCCGGATCGATCGTGTCGGTGACACGGGCGGCCTCGTTCTGATCGAGCCCAGGACCCTTCGGCGCCGGCGTTTCAGGTTCGGGTTCGTCCGGGTCCGGCGCCTTGTTCACCGCGAGGGTGCCGATGCGCTCCCCCTGGCGCACCACCTCCTCGGCGCCCACCGGGCCGGGCGTGGTCCAGGCATAGACCTCGATGCGCGCCAGGTCGGCCGGCGTGCTGCGGTCGGTGTTTGCCCCAGGCACCGTGAACGACAGCGCCACCTCGTCGCCCTGCCGCACGGCGGCAAAGCCCTCGGGTGGATTGGGCAGGAGGACGAGCGGCGGGAGGGGCGGCCCCTTCTTGCCGCAGGCGAGGGCCAGCACCGCCGTGGCCAGCACCAGCGGCAGCGCGGCCCGAACGAGAGGTCGGCTCACAGGATGTACCGGGAAAGGTCTTCGTTCTTCACGACGTCGGCCAGCATCCGCGTCACATACGCATCGTCGATCACCACGTGCTTGTCGGGCAGGTCCGGCCCCTCGAACGAGATCTCGTCGAGCAGCTTCTCCATCACCGTGTGCAGGCGGCGCGCGCCGATGTTCTCGGTCCGCTCGTTCACGATGGTGGCGAAGTCCGCGATGCGATCGATCGCCTCGGGCGAGAACTCGAGCGTGATCCCCTCGGTGCTCATGAGCGCGGTGTACTGCTTCACGAGGGCGCTGCGCGGCTCGGTGAGGATCCGCACGAATTCGTCCTTCCCCAGCGCCTCGAGCTCCACGCGGATCGGGAAGCGCCCCTGGAGCTCGGGAATCAGGTCCGATGGCTTCGAGACGTGAAATGCCCCGGCAGCGATGAAGAGGACGTGGTCCGTCCGCACCATGCCGTGCTTCGTGTTCACGGTGGTGCCCTCGACGATGGGGAGGATGTCGCGCTGGACGCCCTCGCGGCTCACCTCGGGACCGTGCGATCCTTCCCGCCCCGCGATCTTGTCGATCTCGTCGACGAAGATGATGCCCGACTGCTCCACCCGCTCGATGGCGGCGCGCGCCACGCTCTCCATGTCGATCAGCTTCTGCTCTTCCTCCTGCGTGAGGTAGTCCCACGCCTCGGGCACCTTCATCTTGCGCTTCTTCTTGCGCCCGCCCTGGAAGAGCCCCTGCATCGTGTCGCCGAGGTTCAGCCCCACTTCCTCCACCGACCCGCCGGCAATGATCTCGAGCGAGGGCATCGCCTTCTCGCGAACATCCACTTCGACGACCCGCTGGTCGAGCCGGCCGTCGCGCAGCTGCTCGCGGAACCAGTCGCGCGTGCCCGACTGCGGGTCGCGCGTGCTGGCGTCCTCCCCCGGCGTCAGCGGACGCGATGGGGGCAACAGCAGGTCGAGCAGCCGGTCCTCCGCGTTCTGCCGGGCGCGGGTCCGCACCTCCTCGAGCCGCTCCGCCCGGATCATTTCCACGCCCAGCTCGACGAGGTCGCGCACCATCGACTCGACGTCGCGCCCCACGTAGCCCACCTCGGTGAACTTCGAGGCTTCCACCTTGATGAACGGCGACTGCGCCAGCCGCGCGAGCCGGCGCGCAATCTCGGTCTTGCCGACGCCGGTCGGCCCGATCATCAGGATGTTCTTCGGCGCAATTTCCTCGGCCAGTTCCGCTGGCAGCTTCTGGCGGCGCATGCGATTGCGCAGCGCAATCGCCACGGCGCGCTTTGCCGCCTTCTGGCCCACCACGTACTTGTCGAGTTCGGCCACGATCTGTCGCGGCGTGAGCGCGTCAGGCGCGCTCTGCGAACTCTCTGGCAGCAGAATCGGCATCCGTTACAGCTCTTCGACGACGATGTTGGTGTTCGTGTAGATGCAGATCTCGCCGGCGAGCTGCATGGCCTTCAGCGCGATGGTCCTGGCGTCGAGGTCGGTGTTGGCGGCAAGGGCCCGGGCCGCAGCCAGCGCGTACGGACCGCCAGACCCGATGGCCACGATGCCGTCGTCCGGTTCGATGAGGTCGCCGGTGCCGGAGAGCAGGAAGGTCGAGTTCCGGTCGAGCACGATCAGCATCGCCTCCAGGCGCCGGAGGATGCGATCGCTGCGCCAGTCCTTGGCGAGTTCCACGACGGACCGCTCCAGGTTGCCGCGGTACTGATCGAGCTTCGCTTCGAAGCGGGCGAACAGGGCGAAGGAGTCTGCGGCAGAGCCCGCGAAGCCGGCGAGGATGCGGTCGTTGTAGAGCCGGCGGATCTTCTTCGCGCTCTGCTTCATGACCGTCTGGCCGAAGGTCACCTGGCCGTCGCCGGCCAGCACCGACTGTCCGCGGTGCCGCACGGCGAGGATGGTTGTGCTGTGGATCATCGCGGGTTTTCTGACTGTATCGGCCCCGTGATCGGGGTGTCAAGAAAACGGGACGCGCGCTGCTCCCGGGTCAGGACACGCGGGGCACCGCGGCGGCGGGGACGGCGAAAAGCGGCCCAAATCAGCTCGTCTGCAGTGGCAGCGTGGTTGCTTTTGCGGAGAAGTTGGAGTCTTCCCATGCGCGTTCATCATCTGCACTCGTCCGGTCGACCGGCGCTCGCGTCGGCGGCCACGCTCACGGCCAGCGCGCTCGTCGGAGCCGCTCTCCTCATTCCGGCGCCGGCCTCAGCTCGTCCGGCTGACCGCGGCGACCTGTCCGGCACGCCGGCAGTGGCAGTTTCGGTGCTCGACGGGCAGCTCATCCCGCGCCTCGAACAGCGCCGTGGCGGCGGTCGTGGGGGCGGCGGGGGTGGCGGACGCACCAGCGGCGGCGGAGGCGGCGGAGGTCAGGCTGTTCCGCGCGGCGGGTCGGGCGGCGGCATCAGCTCGGGTGGCACACGGTCGGGTGGCGGGGGCGGCGGCAACGTGGGCGGCACCGCCCCGCGGGGTGGACCGCGCGGGGGCGACGCCCGTGCGGGCGATGGCAGCGGGCGCTCGGGTGACGCGGGCGGAACGGCGGTGAGCCGACCTCGTGGCGACCGCGAAGTCACCGGTACCGCGGTGCCGCGGCGCGGCGGCAGCAGCGGCGGCCGCGGTCCCGACACTGTCATCGTCGGTGGCGGCTACTACGGCGGGTTCTACCCGTGGGGGTGGGGCGGCCTCGGGCTTGGCGGGTACTACGGCTGGTACGACCCCTGGGGCTGGGGCGGGTACGGTGGCTGGGGCGGATACGGCGGAGGCTATGGTGGCTACGGCGGCGGGTACACCTACTACGCCGATGGTGCACTGAAGCTGAAGGTGAAGCCGCGCCAGGCCGAGGTGTTCGTGGACGGCTACTACGCGGGTGCGGTGGACAGCTACGACGGCGTGTTCCAGCGGCTGCGGCTGGAGCCAGGTCCGCACCGCGTCGAGATCCGGCTCGACGGGTACGAGCCGCTGTCCTTCGAAGTGCGCATCCTCCCCGACCGCACGATCACCTACAAGGGTGAGATGCAGAAGACCGGTACTGTCGAGTAAGGACACCTATCCGACAGGTACCCGTTGCGGCATGAAGGCCGCCGCATATACTCACGCGATGAAGAGCATGCGCGTCCGTGAAGGTGCCCGGGCCGTGGCGCTGTTCGCCTTCGGCTTCACGCTGTTCACTCCACCTGTCGTCCTCGCGCAGGCGGGTTCCGCCGGGCCGCGGACGACTGTCCCTGCCGAGCGCCAGTCGATTGCGGGGACGTGGAACTTCTCGACGCTCACGCCGCTCGAACGCCCGGCCGAGTTCGGCAACCGGGCGACGATGAGCGCCGCCGAGGCTGCGGCGTACGAGCGGCAGGTGATGGAACGGAACAACGCGGACCGCCGCGACGGTCCGGTGGAGACCGATGTCGCCCGCGCGTACAACGACGCGTGGTACGACCGCGGCACGCACGTCGCCATGGTGAATGGCGAGTTCCGCACGTCGCTCGTCGTGTCGCCGACCGACGGCCGGATCCCTGCCCTCACCCCAGCCGCGGCGGCTCGGCAGGCTGCGCGCGCGCAGCAGCGACGGGATCACCCTGCCGACGGACCGGAAGACCGATCGCTCGGAGAACGGTGCCTGAGCTTCAACGCCGGCCCGCCCACCCTGCCCGCACCGTACAACAACTACCTGCAGCTGTTCGTGTTCGCCGACTACGTGGTCATCCTCAACGAGATGATCCACGACGCCCGGGTCGTGCCGACCGACGGACGCCCGCACCTGCCGCCACACATCCGCCGGTTCCAGGGAGACCCCGTGGGTCACTGGGAGGGCGCGACGCTCGTGGTCGACACGACGAACTTCACCGACACGACAAGCTTCCGCGGCGCGACGACGCGGCTGCACCTGGTGGAGCGCTTCACGCGCACCAACGCGAACACGCTGCTCTACGAGTTCACGGTGGATGACCCTGACGCGTTCACGGCTCCCTGGAAGGTGGCGCTGCCGATGCGTGCGACCGACGAGGCCATCTACGAATACGCCTGCCACGAGGGCAACGAGGCGCTGACCGGCATCCTGCGCGGGGCGCGCTTCGGCGAGCGCACACGTCCGTGATCGGCGCCTGAGACCGGTGCGGCGGGCCGACGTCCCTCGCCTCGTCTGGCGTCAGCGCGCGCGCTTCATCAACACGTAGACCGGCACGCCCAGCCCGATGATGGCCAGACCCGCCATCGACGGCACCGGGTTCCGCCACACCTCGTTCAGCAGCATCACCCCGCTCGTCAGCACGAACACGGCCGGCGCCAGGGGGTAGCCCCAGGCACGGAAGGGCCGCTCGACCGACGGCTCGCGCCGCCGCAGGACGAACAGCGCGGCCACCGCAATGCCCGAAAAGAGCACCACGGCAAACCCGGTGTAGCTCACCAACTGCGAGAGCGACCCGCACAGCACGAGCACGCTGCTCCACACCGTCTGCGCGAGGATGGCGCTGACTGGCGCGCGAAAGCGCGGGTGCACGCGCGCCGCCTCGGCGGCGAAGAGCCCGTCCCTCGCCATTGCGAAGTACACGCGCGGACCGGCCAGCACCATCGCGCTGATGCTCGCGGCGATGCTCACGATGGTGAAGAGCGCGATCACGTTGCCCGCCGTGAAGCCGAACAGCCGTTCGGCCACCGTGTCGATGAGCGTGCCCTTCACCGCCGCCAGGTCGGCCGCCGGAATCGCGTAGAGGTAGAGCGCGTTCAGCCCGAGGTAGATGACGACGACCGCCAGCGTGCCGAGCCCCAGGGCAATCGGCACGTTGCGCCCGGGCGTGTGGATCTCTTCGGCGACATACGCCGCGGCGTTCCAGCCCGAGTAGGTGAACATCACGGGAACCAGCGCGAGCAGGACGCCGGTGATGCCAGCGCTGCCCGCAGCCAGCACCTGCGCCGGCTGGCCTTCACCCAGGCCGAATCCAAGCGCGAGGAACACGACGATGGCGCTGACCTTGGCGCCGGCGAGGATGTTCTGCACGAGGCTGCCCGGGCCGAGCCCGCGCAGGTGCACGACGGTGATCGCGGCGATGGCTGCGAGAGCCACGAGCGCCTTGGGCGACACGACGATCGGCACGAGCGGCAGCGGCACGGTGAGGAGCGGCGTGCCGTCGCCGGCGATGGGCGCGAAGCGGCCGATGTACTCCGCAAGTGCGACCGCACTGGCCGCTATGGCGCCGGAGAAGCCAGCCACGAACGAGGTCCATCCGCTCAGGAAGCCGGTGAGCGGCCCGAACGCCTCGCGCAGGTACACGTACTCGCCACCCGCGCGAGGACGGAGCGCCGCGAGCTCGGCATACGCCATGGCGCCCGCAAAGGCGAGCATCCCGCCGAGCAGCCAGACCAGCAGCATGCCGCGCGCGCTCGGCACCAGGCCGGCGACGATGATTGGGGAGAAGAAGATGCCGCCGCCGATGACGTTCGACACCACGATCGCCGCGGCGTCGAGGGGACCCAGCCGTCGGTCGAGCGCGGGCGTGGAGTCGGCGGTCACGGTGAAGGCCGGAACCGCTACTTCTGGATCAGCCGGCGTTCAACCGGGAACTCCGCGAGGAGCGTCCACTGCGCGGAGCCGTACTTCGCGAAGACCTGTGCGCGGGCATCGATGAACTGCTTGTTCGCCATCATCTGCGCCCGGGTTTCGCTGCTGGTGTAGCCCAGCGTCGAGTTGACGGTGAAGCTCTTGGTCGAGGCGCCGCCAGCCAGCCCCTCCGACCCCGTGATCCGCAGGAAGCCCGCGCCCCACTCCTCGTCTTCCCCGACGCGGCGGAAGATGACGTTGCCCTGGAGCGTGCTGATGGGCGTGCTGCCGGTGTTGCGGAGGGTGAAGGTGATGGAGGGGACGATCTTGTTCTGCCCGTTGATCACGCCGAGGTCGGCCCACCCGGTCGAGACATTGTCGATGGCCAGGGCAGACTTCAGGTCGATCTTCGGTCCGCAGGCAGCGGCGGTGAGGGCCAGCAGCAGGGTCAGGCAGAGTGCGCGCATGCCGCCATTCTAGAACACCCGCACTTCGATGCGCGTGCGGGCCTCCTGCGGCGTGATTTGCCCCCCGAGGAACGCGGTCAGGTCGGCCCCGCGGACGCTCAGGACGACCGTGCGCGAGTCGGTATCGATGCCCATGCGGGGCCGGTCGTCGCGGCGGCGGGCCGCCACGGTGAGCCATTCGGCCGGACCGATGGACAGGCTGCGGCTGTGTTCGAGCATGGCCCCCATCAGGGCCTCGCGGATTTCGGTGCGGTAGGCTTCGTCCGGGTTGCTCAACACCGGGTCGTCGGTGCGCGGCTCTGGGGCCGGCGCCGTGGCGTCGGGGGCGGCGATCCCGTTGGCCGTCTGGACGGCGGTGGCGGCGGCACTGTCGGCAGGCAAGCGGCCGGGTGCCACCTGCAGTTCGAGCCGGCGCAGGGCCTGCTGCGCATTCACGTCGTTGCCGGCCGCCTGACGCAGGGTCTGGAGCGCGGCCTCGAGCCCGAGATCGTTCCGGGTCATCGCCTGGAAGCTCCAGATGGTGCCGCCGAGATCGGGCACCTCGACATCGAAGAAGACGCCGTAGCCATCGAGCCGGAATCCGCGCGCCTTCGCGTTCTCGGTGAGCAGCATGTCGGCCGGCATGATCGCCTGGAGCCGATCGCGAATGACGGTGGCCCCGTGCTCGACGGCCCCTTCGAGCACGCGCTCCATCTGCCCGAGCTGGTAGCGCGCCTCGCGCACCCGCATCTGGGCGGCTGCCGTGCCAGTCTGTGCGGCCCCGGTCGGCTCCTGGGCCGCCGCGATCGACGCGGTGACCCCGATCACCGCGATGGTCCACGTGATGCTGCGCATTGATTCCGTCCGTCCCCTGCCCATGGTCATCGCTGCTCGGACACACGCTGCCGCAGCAGGTCGTTCAGCTGCTGCTGCTGCCGCATCACTTCCATGCCGGTGCGGTTCTGCAGCAGGCCGAGCGACCGGTCGTAGTAGACCCGATCCGCCTGTCGCTGCACCTGGACATCGCGCGCGACGCCGGCCACCTGCAGGCCGATCTCGCGCATCACGCGGCGCTCGCTCGCCTGGAGGTCCGCACGCACCTGCTTGAGCAGCTCGTCGCCCCCGGCCGCAGCCGTCGCCACGGGCTGGGTGCGGAGCGCCTGCAGTTCCTGCCGCAGCGCCACCAGCTCGGCGCGAAGCTGCTCGCTTTCCGCAGACGGGGCGGCGGCGGTCCGCACCGTGGCCGCCTGCGCCTCGGTCGGTGCGGCAGCGGCCCGAATCCAGCCGGTGGTGAGCGTGAGCCCCTCGCGCGAGTACGTGAGGTTGATGTTGGCGAGGCCGAGCGAAGCGGCCACGACGAGCATGGCGGCGGCCGCCTGCATCCAGACCGGGGCGTCGGCCAGCACGCGCCAGCCGGACGGCCTCGGCGACGGCGGCGGCTCGGCCAGCCGGAGCGCGACCCGGGGCGACTTGCCACCGACGCCGTCGGCCACCTCGGGCGCCGCCCAGGCCGCGAGCCCCTCGCGCACGGTGCCGAGCGCGTCGAGTTCGGTGCGACAGGGCACGCAGCCCGGCAGGTGCCGTTCGAACGCCTCGCGTTCGGCCTGGTCGATGTCGTCGTACAGGTAGGCGACGAGGACCTCCTCGCGCCGGCCGTCGTAGGTACAGAGGTCGTTCAGCATGTCAGGCCACTCGGCCGGGACGACGGGCGAGTTCGCGCCTCAGCACCGTCAGTCCCTGATAGAGACGTGTCTTCACCGTGCTCAGCGGACATCCCTGGAGATCGGCAATCTCCTGGAACGTGAGCCCGTGATATTCCTTCAGCACAATCGCCGTGCGCTGCTCCTCGGGCAGGTGGGCCATCGCCTCCTCGACCCGCCGCGTCATGTCCTTGCGGCTCACGAGGTCTTCGATCGACTCCGAGGGTTCGGCCGCAGCCGCCATCTCGATGAGGTCGACGTCCTCCGGCGGCTGCACCACCGGCGCGCGGCGCTCCTTGCGCGCCCAGTCGCGACACAGGTTCAGGGCGATGCGGTAGATCCACGATGAGAACTTCGCTTCCCGCCTGAACTTCGGCAGCGCGCGGAAGGCCCGGAGGAACGTTTCCTGGCAGACGTCGCGCGCGTCCTCTTCCCGTCCGATCGTGCGATACGCCAGGGCATAGATCGGCCGCTCCCATCGCAGGATGAGCTGGTTGAAGCTGTCGTGATCGCCGCCCATCGATCGGGCGACGAGTTCCTCGTCGGTCCAGGTCATGCGAAAGAGTCGGGCCCCGCGTCTCCCCTCATTAGACGGCGTCCTGCCGGCTTCGGCCTGACCCGCCTGCGGCCATGCTCGATGTTACCAGCAGGTCATTGATGCGGCAGGGTTTAGCCGGGCTACAATGCCGGAACCCCTCACCCGATCATGGAACCCTCGCGCGCCGCGGCCGGCTTTACCGTTCACTCGCTCCTGACGCTGCTGGCAGAGGGGGGCGGGCGCACGGCTGCCCTGTCGTTCCTGCACCAGCGCGCCCTTCAGGTGGCCGGTGCCACGGTGTCGCTGCTCTACGAACCCCATCCGGCGAACGGGCGCATGCAGGCCACGTCTGGCGCGGGCGTCGAGGCCCTCCCCACCGCCGCCTGGGAGCCCTCGTCCGGGGAGTCTGCGGTGCTGGGACGCATCTTCTCGGGTCGACACCCGGTGGCCATGGCCGGACTCGCCGCGGAGCTGTCCTCGCTGCACGAACAGGTCGGCACGGCGGCCGCCATCCTCGTGCCCCTGCTGGCCGAGACGCATCGCGTGGGACTGCTCGTCGTGGGGCTGCCGCCGGATGCCCGGCCCGACGTGGAGGCAGTGGCCGGCAGCGACGTGCCCTCGGGCTTCCTCGTGGCCCTGGAGCTGTCGCGACTCCGGCAGCGCGAAGAGTTCGAAGCCGACGTGCGTGCGCTGCTGGACACCTTCTCCGAACGGCTGGCCACCACGCTCGACCTGGCCCAGGCGCTCCAGCCGCTGTGTCACGCCGTGACACGCCTCTTCGCGTGCGACCGCACGACCGTCTGGGTGCACGAGCGCGAGTCGCGTCACCTGGTGCCGCTGGCCTCCTCGGACCCTGCGCAGCTGGACGACCACCAGTCGGTACGCGCTGACGATCCGGTGGCCCCCGCGGCCGTGGCGCTGCGGGCGCAGCGGGCCGGGCTCTCGACGAGCGACGGGGAAGCGACCAGCCGCCTGTGCATCCCGCTGCGCGGCTGCCGCCGCGCGCTCGGCACGGTGGTGTGCGACGGCGTGCGGATCGAGCCTGGCGACGACATCGCCCTGCTGAACCGGGCGGACGAACTGGGCCGGCAGCTCTCCGGGGCGGTGGAGACGATCGCGCTGCTCCGGGCCGTGGCACGGACGCGGCAGGAACTGGCCGAAATTTCACAGTTACCGCCGTCGCCCGCCGGTGGCCCCACCTGAGCCATGGGTTCGTGCGACACTATCTGGGCTGCGCCAACACTTTGAATACCGATGTGCCCGCCGGTTCGGCCTGCCGGTGCGTCCGGGTGCTGGTCCCGTGGTAGCCTTCAGCCG
>WBZO01005512.1_pt1 | contig 12861 bp, 11 predicted proteins | sample 5204261 | NCBI WGS metagenome assembly WBZO01 (sample SAMN12412400, study PRJNA552823) | activated sludge metagenome | isolation source: activated sludge from anammox sidestream of wastewater treatment plant... | place: USA: North Carolina | collected 2017-09
AGCCGACGCTCAAAAAATTGATTGGCGCGTCGGTCAAGCAAGCAAAGAAGCAAGCCGCGCTGGACGCGAAAAAAGCAAAAGAGAAAAAATAAAGCGATTGCGAAAGAGGGGCGAGATGAACAACATACAGTGTCCGAAATGCAACGGCGAAATGGACGAGGGACGCGCTACCGCAGACGATGACTTGCGCTATGTCTCGAATCGGCAAACGGGAATGATGCGCGCGCTGACGCCAATCCGCCGCGCGCGCGCATGTTTAAATTGCGGTTACGTAGAACTGTATTTGGATGTCGCCGAGCTCAAAAAGAAAATCGGGCGCTAGGCGCAAACGAGAACACAGCCAACGACTGGGGAGATTTGCCCCTACCATAAATGAACACGATGAAACACGGTTTTGTTTTTCCCTTTGGCAACATACAGCTCGCGTACGAATTTGCGGCGGCGGCGGAACGCGCGGGGTGGGATGGGTTCTTTGTGTGGGAAGGCGTGTGGGGCGCGGACGCGTGGGTTACGCTCGCCGCGTGCGCGATGGTCACGGAAAAAATTCGCCTCGGCACGCTGCTTACGCCGCCGTCGCGGCGACGGCCCCACAAACTCGCGATGGAAACCGCCACGCTCGATGCTTTATCGAACGGGCGCGTCATTCTGTCCGTCGGTCTCGGCGCGGCGCACGACCGGTCGGGGTGGACCGAATTTGGCGAAGTGACGGATAAAAAAGCGCGCGCGGAACGGATGGATGAAAGTTTGGAAATCATTACGCGTTTGTGGCAGGGCGACCCGTTTGTCTATCAGGGCAAACATTTTCGCGCGCAGATTCCGATTTTTTCTCGACCGCCGGCGCCCGTTCAAAAACCGCGCATCCCGATTTGGGTCGTCGGCGCGGTGAATCGTGAAAAATCTTTGCGCCGCGTTTTGAAATACGATGGGTTGTTGCCGACGCTCGTGCCGGATGCGGGCGAGAATACGCCGGAAATCGGCAATAGTTTTACGCCGACACAATTGCGCCAAGCCGTAGATTGGCTCACCGCGCGCCGAGAAATAGAAACTCCGCTCGACGTGATCATTGAACAACAAACGCCCGGCAACGATATGACGCGGGCGCGTGAAATTTTGTATCCATGGCAGCAAGCGGGCGCAACGTGGCATATCGAAGCCATGTGGGATGTGATGGACGACCCCGAGGGCTATACCAAAGTTTTGGACCGGATTCAACAGGGGCCGCCCCAAGTTTGACCGCATTTACGCGATTCCTTGCTTGAATCATTATGCCGAAACCCTGCGCCTCATCCAACTATGTTTGACCGACTTGATTTGCAACGGTTGCTCGAACGCGAGCGCGCAAAATTCCGCGACGAACATCCGCGCTCGTTTGAATTGTATACGCGCGCGCAAGCATCCCTTCTCGGCGGCGTGCCGATGACGTGGATGATGAAATGGGCGGGCGGTTTTCCTGTGTTCATGCGCGAAGCAAACGGCGCGCGCGTGGTGGACGTTGACGACCTTTCGTACATTGACTTTTGTTTGGGTGATACGGGCGCGATGCCCGGACATTCGCCCGAAGCGACGGCGCACGCGTTGGCGCAACAAAGCGCGCGCGGCATTACGACGATGCTCCCAACCGAAGATGCAATTTGGGTAGGGAATGAATTGACGCGGCGTTTCGGTTTGGATTATTGGCAATTCACGTTGACGGCAACCGACGCCAATCGTTTCGTCATTCGCATTGCGCGCGAAATCACGCAACGTCCGAAAATTTTGGTGATGAATTATTGCTATCACGGCAGCGTGGATGAAACATTGATTTCACTGCGCGAGGGCGTCGCAGGCGCGCGCGAAGGCAATGTGGGTCCGCCTGTTGATCCGACGCTCACAACCAAAGTTGTCGAGTTCAATGATTTGGACGCGTTGGAACGCGCGCTCGCGCCGCGCGATGTCGCGTGCGTTTTGGCGGAACCAGCCATGACCAACATTGGCATCGTGCTGCCCGAACCCGGTTATCACGACGCGCTGCGCGCGTTGACGCGTCAAACCGAAACGCTGTTGATTCTCGACGAGACGCACACGTTGAGCGCCGGCGTCGGCGGTTATACGCGCGCTCACAATTTACAGCCCGACCTCTTGACGGTTGGCAAGGCGCTGGGCGGCGGCATGGCGGCGGGCGCGTTCGGGGTGACAAAACAAGTTGCCGAAAAAATGTTTGCGCGCGAAAACGCGGATTACATTGACGTTGGCGGCATTGGCGGCACGCTCGCGGGCAACGCGCTTTCCCTCGCGGCAATGCGCGCGACATTGGAAAATGTCTTGACGGAAGAAAATTACGCGCGGATGATTTCGCTGGCAACGCGCTGGACGCGCGGCGTGGCGGATGTGATTCAGGAATTTGAATTGGCGTGGCACGTGACGCAGCTCGGCGCGCGCGCCGAATATCGCTTTATGCCCAACCCTCCGCGCAATGGCGGACAAGCCGCAGCCGCGCACGACGAGGAATTGGAACAGTACATGCACTTGTACGCGTTGAATCGCGGAATTTTGTTGACGCCCTTTCACAACATGGCGTTACTGTCGCCCGCGACGACGGTGAGCGATGTGGATTATCATACATTGGTGTTTCAAGAAAGCATCAGTGCATTGATCGTATGACTATGCGCCTCCTCTTTGCATGGCGTTTGTGGGCGCTCGCAAGTTTGGGTGTCTTGGCTTTGCTTGGGTGGTTCGGCTTGCAAATCCTCTTTGCTTCTCCCTCGCTTCGCGTGCAATATACCCCTGACGACGCATACTATTATTTTCAACTCGCGAAAAACTTGACGCGGTTTGGAACGTGGACGTTTGATGGGGGCGTAAGCGTCACTTCGGGCTTTCACCTCATTCACGCGTATTGGCTCGCATTGGTATTTGCGGTCACACAGCCCACGACGGAAAATTTTGTTTCGCTTGGGCTCGTCAGCTCTTGTGCTACAACACTGCTCGCTGGTGGAATGGCTTGGGGCATCGGCTGGCGCATCCAAAGCACGGTCTATTTCATGACACTCACGTGGCTGGCAAGCACAAGCAACGTGGCGTTCAATTCCATTTCGGCGACGGAATGGTCGCTCACCGTTCTCTGCGCGCTGCTCTATTATTTGGCGGTGGCGCATTGGTTTCGAGATACACGCAAACGTGTATGGCTAACATTGTTTGCGCTGGGGATGCTTGGCACTCTCGCGCGTTCCGATTTTGGATTGATTCCTTTGGGATTGTTCAGCGGCGCGGCGTTTGTCTATCTGTTGACGCGACAGCGTGGAATGTTATTCCAAACGTTCGTGGGTTTGTGCGGCGCGGCGTTCGGCGTGCTGCTCGTTTTCTGGCACAATTATCTTTTTACAGGTGAAATCACACAGTCGAGCGCGTTGATGAAAGCGTATTGGGCGCAGTTGTACCCAATTCGTTTTTTATCTTCGGTACAATTGCCGCCGCGTCTATTGGGCTTGTCACTTGGCGCCCCACTCGACGAACTCATTTTCTGCGTCGTCATTGGCGCGGCAACCAGCTATCTGTTACTCGTCTATTTTCGCGTCGAGCTGCCGCGCTTGCGCCAGAATCAGACTACGCCGCGCGGCGTGGTTCTGGTCATTGCCAGCACATTCACATTGGGCAGTTATCTCATTTTTTATGCCAACAATGCGGCGGTGCAGCCATGGTATACAGGCGTCCTGCTCGTTCCCGCGTTCGTCCTCGTTTATAGCTTGGGAAATTTTCTAAATGAAATTTTGCGCCCGCACACTTTTCTGCGCGCCACATTCGGCGTTTTCGTCGTTGTCATTGTCGCGCACAATGTTTTGACTTTTCTGCCAATCGGTTCGACCGACGCGCCGTGGCCCTACCAACGCGCGCTGCAAAATGCAGGCAAGTTTTTGGCGGCGCATCCACTTGACGCGCGCGTGGGCGCGTGGAATAGCGGCATCCTCGGTTATTATCAAGGTGGAACGCTCGTGAATCTCGACGGTTTGGTGAACAATGACATTTATGCGTATGCCGTTTCCAACACCTTGCCCACATACTTGAGCCAAAAGCAAATCCGTTACCTCGTAGATTATGAAAATGTAATGGAAGCGCCGTACATGCGCCAACGCGGCGGATACGATGATCCATCCTTTATTTCCAAACTCTATGTGCGCCAAGTCTTGGATGCCAATAATTATGGGTACGGGCGGTTGGCGCTGTACGAAATTGCGCCCTAGAAATTTTACGCGTGCACGAAACGAATTTTGTTTTATAATATCCTCATTCTACTCGCGGAGAACCTCATGGCAACAGGCAAGCAAATTCAAAACAAACAACTTATCGCCTTGACGAACGGCAAAAAAGTTGGCGAAGTCAAAGACCTCTATCTCGACGACAAACTCACCAAGATTGCCGCGCTCTATCTCGGCGCGGAAGGTCTCATCAACAAAAAACATTTTGCGATGCCGCGCAGTAATGTTCAAGTAATGGGCGTGGACGCGTGGCTCGTCACGGACAGCAATCCAATTCCCGCCGAAACGCTTCCCGATGCGGAACGTTTGGCTTTGATGTCTGTGGTGCGCGGACGCGAAATTGTTACCGAAGGCGGCACCAAAATCGGCGCGGTCGAAGATTTCATTTTTGATGAGGCGGGCGATGTGGTAGGTTTTACGTTGAACAAAATCGTCGTGCAAGGACCCCTCGCCGAACGCAAAACGATTGCGCGTTCCGTCATTTCCACAGTGGGCAGTCAGTCTAGCGCAATGACAACCGATTTGGGCAAAGCCGAAGCGACCCAAGTTCCGGGGCAGCCATAGCATGTCCGATTCCACTCTAGGTAAAAAGAGCAAGGTTGCTCGTGTTGTTCACAAATACACGCTTGGCAAAGAACCACGCGCGATCGAGTATTGGCGCACGCAATCCTATGAGGCGCGCCTCGCTGCCGTAGAAGAAATTCGTAGAGAATATCATGGTTGGACAGATGAAACTCAACCCCGATTGGCGCGCGTCTGTCGCATTGTTAAACGCCAATAACGTCCGCAGGGACGTTTCACGCTGTTGTTGCCGCGAATTGGATTCGCCCATATTCACAAAATTTGGAGTGATGCCATGTCCGATTCTCAATACGATGTCGAAATTTTGAACGTCACCAAACAATTTGGTGAGACGAAAGCGGTGGACAATCTCACCTTGAAAATCGAACGCGGGAAATTTTATTCTTTTCTCGGCCCGTCGGGCTGCGGCAAGACGACGACGCTGCGCATGATTGCGGGGTTTGAAGAACCGACGCAAGGCGAGATTCGGATTGCAGGCGCGAATGTCGAAGGGTTGCCGCCGTACAAACGCAACGTCAATACGGTGTTTCAACATTACGCCTTGTTTCCGCACATGACGGTGTTTGATAATGTCGCGTACGGGTTGAAACAGAAAAAGACGCCCGCAGCCGAATTACGCAAACGGACGCTCGAAGCGCTGGCGATGGTGCGTTTGACGGGCCGCGAAAAATCGTTCCCGAAACAAATGTCGGGGGGCCAGCAGCAGCGCGTCGCGTTGGCGCGCGCGTTGGTGAATCGTCCCCAAGTGCTGCTGCTCGACGAGCCGCTCGGCGCGTTGGATTTGAAATTACGCAAGCAGATGCAGTTGGAATTGAAAACGCTGCAAACGCAAGTGGGCATCACTTTTATTTACGTCACGCATGACCAAGAAGAAGCGTTGACGATGAGCGATTACATCGCCGTCATGAGCGCGGGCAAGGTATTGCAGTTGGATGCCCCCGAAATGATTTACGAGCGGCCCGCGTCAAAATTTGTCGCGGACTTTATCGGCGAGTCCAATTTTTTGAACGCGCGCGTTAAAACGCAAGAGGGGCAGCGCGTGCTGGTCGAAGCGAACGGCTTGACGAATATCCACGCGGTCAGCGACAAGGCATTGAGCCACGGCGCGCAGGTGATTGTAGCGGTGCGTCCGGAACGGATTTTGTTGGTGCGCGAGCCGTTTGACGGCATGGTCAATCAATTTCAGGGGCGCATCGAAAATCTGGTTTATACGGGTTCGACGACGGCGTACCAAGTGCGTCTGAACGATCAAGTCCTGTTCACGGTTCGCGAAAATAATGCGGGGCGCGCTGACGCGGCAAGCGATTTAAAAGTGTCGGACCAAGTGTATGCGTATTGGGCGCCAGAGAACGCGCGACTTTTGACCGGATGACCAGCGTGGCGCTTTACCCAATTCATTTTTTTTATAGGAGGAGAGGATGAAACACAATCAAATCGTATCGCGTCGGCGAGTCACGCGGCGTGGATTTTTCTATATCGCGGGCGTAGGCGGCGCTTCCGCTTTGCTCGCAGCGTGCGGCGGACAGACGACCAGTCCCACCAGCGCGCCGCCGACGGCGGCAAGCGGCGGCGCGCCCACCGCCGGCAGCGCGGCGCTGGAAAAAGATTTGTTTATCTACAATTGGGCGGATTATATCAGCCAAGAAAATGTAGATGCGTTCAGCAAAGCGAACGATGTCAAAGTCACGCTCGATTTTTATCAGAGCAATGAAGATTTGCTCGCCAAAATCGAAGCGGGCGGCACGGGATACGATGTTATTGCGCCCACCGGTTACATGGTTGAAATCATGGCGGAAAAGGGCATGTTGCTGCCGCTCGATCTGAGCCGCATCCCGAATTTCAAATACATGGATGCCGAGTTCGCCAAGGGCCGCCCGCATGACCCCGATAACAAATGGAGCGTGACCAAAGATTGGGGTACGACCGGGATTTCTTGGAACAGCGAAAAAATTCCGGAAGGGATGACGTCGCTCGCCGATTTTTGGAAGTTGGCGGAAAAATATTCGGGCAAAGTCGCCATCATGGATTCCTCGCCCGAAGTGATTGGCCTGACGCTCAAACTATTGGGCTATCCGTACAATTCGTGCGACCAAGCTCATTTGGATGCGGCGCTCAAAAAATTGCTCGAACTCAAACCGCATCTCAAGGCGTTCGATTCGTCGTATTTTGATTTGCTCGCGACGGATGAAGTATGGATGTCGCTGGCGTGGAATGGCGACGTGTTCAATGCGAACTCGAAACGCAAAGACCTCGGCAAACCCGAAAGCATCCAGTACGCGATTGCGACCGAGGGCGGCGAACTGTGGGAAGACGATTGGGTGATTCTCAAAAACGCGCCGCATCCGAACGCCGCGTACGCGTGGATTGATTTCGTCCTCGACCCGCAAAATCAAGCGCGTGAAAGCGACGCGACGTTTTACGCTAGCGGCGAGAGCGAAGCCAGAAAATACATGTCGGAAGAGGTGACGTCCAATCCCGCCATTTATCCGCCGGACGAAGTGCTTGCGAAATTAGAAGCCGCGCAGGTGTTGTCGGGCGAATGTTTGCAAGCGCGCGAAGAATTGTGGACCAAACTCAAGAGCGCGTGAGGTAAAGGACGGGTTCCAAGTTACAGGTCGCAAGTTGCAGGTCGCAGGTTACATGGCGGAGATTTTGGCGCGCGTTGTACCCTGCGGCTTGCGGCTAAAGATTGAACATGGCTGTTTCAACAAAGAATCGTCCGCGGCGTTCGTATGGCTGGCTGCTGCTCATCCCGGCGGGCATTTGGTATCTGCTCTTTTTCCTGATTCCAAGTTTCTTTCCGCTGGTCTTTTCGTTCGCCCAGAGCGACCCGACGGGCGGCGTGATTCTCAAAGATTTTTCCATCGCGAACTATGCGCGGTTCTGGGACTGTAACTTTTTCGCGTGGGGCGAAATCGGCGAGTGCATTTATCTCAAAGTTTTTTCACAGACGATTGTGTTTGCCATTCTCGGAACGCTGGGCTGTTTGTTGCTGGCGTATCCGCTCGCGTATTTTCTGGCGACGCGCGTCGGCAAATGGCGCATCACGCTGTTGGTGCTCATCATCATTCCCTTTTGGACCTCGTTCCTCATTCGCACGTACGCGTGGGTCGTCCTGCTCGCCGACCAAGGGATCATCAATTCCTTTCTCGTGAATCTGGGCTTGCTCGCGGATGACGCGCGCATTCCCATGCTCTATAATCCGTTCGCGGTCTATCTCGGCATTGTGTACAACTATTTGCCGTTGATGATTTTTCCGCTGTACGTCTCGCTGGAGCGTTTGGACAAGACGCTGCTCGAAGCGAGCAAAGACCTCGGCGCAGACCGCTTTGCGACGTTCCGCCAAGTGACGCTGCCGCTCACCGCGCCGGGTTTGTTCACCGGCATCCTGCTCACCTTTATTCCGCTCACGGGCGAATATATCGTCCCCGCGATTTTGGGCGGTTCCAAAACGTTGCTCATGGGCAATCTGGTCGCGAATCAATTTTTGCAGTCGCGCGATTGGTCGTTCGGCAGCGCGAGCTCCGTAATGCTGATTTTGATTCTCGTCGTGTTTATCTTGCTGTGGTATCGCGCGAGCGAAGGGCAAGAGGTGGAGGTCGTATGAACAGCGTCTATACGTCGAACAATCGCGCGCTGGAACTGGCGTTCCGCGTGTACGCCGCGCTGGTCTATGTTTTTCTCTATTTGCCGATTTTGATTGTCGTGCTGTTTTCATTCAACGATTCGAAATCGGTGCAAGCGTGGGCGGGTTTTACGACCAATTGGTACGTCACGGCGTGGCAAGACGCGAGTATTCAATCGGGCTTGCGGAATAGTCTCATCGTCGCGACGTTGAACATGATTGTGGCGGTGACGTTGGGAACGCTGCTCGCCATCGGTCTGCGTAAATCGCCGCGCATATTGATTGCGATTTTTATCGCCGTCATGTACATGACCATCATTTCGCCCGAAATCGTCACGGGGCTTTCGTCGCTCCTCTTTTTTGTCCAAGTCGGCAAGAGTTTGGGCATCAAAAATATCCTCGGCATCTTTACGATTGTGGCGACGCACGCGGTGTGGACGAGCGCGCTGGTGGCGTTGATTGTGCGCGCGCGAATGGCGGGCATGGATGATTCGTTGGACGAAGCGAGCGCGGACTTGGGCGCGACGCCGTGGGGTACGTTCTGGCAAGTGACGATTCCGCTTTTGCTGCCGGGGATTATCGCGGGCGGCTTGCTCGCCTTTACCTTTTCGTTCGACGATTACGTCATTACGCAATTTGTTTCGGGCCCGCAATCTTCGACGCTGCCGATTCGGATTTGGGGCATGGTGCGCTTTGGCGTCTCGCCCATTATCAACGCGGTGGCGACGGTGATTCTCGCCTTTACGCTCACGTCGGTTTTTCTCGCGCAATATATCTTGACGAATGAAAACGCGTCGCCGCGTCCGCTATTGGTGTGGTTCGCATTCGTGCTGGGACTCGCGCTGTATGGCATTGGACCCGCGCAAGATTTTTGGAATGGACTTACGGGCTTGGGCGGAATCTTGGGCGGCGCGACGTGGCTAGTCGCCTGGATGGGCGGCCTCGTCATCATTTATCTCGTGGTCGCGCGTTTGCTTAGACCCGCCGGGGGCAACCTAAATCCTGCTGCGCAGTGAGGGGAAAGCGAAAAAAGCTAAAAGCTAAAAGCTCAAGCCACAACCCCAATCCGAAATCCGAAATCCGAAATCACAAATCACAAATCACAAATCACAAATCAAAAATCACAAATCACAAATCACAAATCACAAATCAAAAATCCCTCAGGAGCATCATGTCCACGGTACAACCGGATTTGCAATTGAACGAAAATATCAAACGTCACACTTGGCTGCATTTTACGCAGATGAAAAATGTGATTGACGACCCCAAGCCGATGGTGATTGCGCGCGGCGAAGGGTCCAAGGTGTGGGATACGCAGGGCAAGGAATATATTGACGGGCTCGCCGGACTTTTTTGCGTCAATGTCGGCTATGGCCGCCAAGAAATTATTGACGCCATCACGCAACAATTGCAAAAAATTGCATACGTCAGTCCATTCTCGTTTCCGAACGAACCCGCCGTCGAACTCGCGGCAAAACTCGCGGAACTATCGCCCATCGGCAAAACTGCGCGCGTGTTTTTTGTCACCGGCGGTAGCGAAGCCGTCGAATCCGCGCTAAAAATTTCCAAACAGTATCAACGCGCGCGCGGTTTTCAGGGACGCTATAAAACGATTTCGCGGCGCATCGCCTATCACGGCACGACGATGGGCGCGCTCTCGGTCGGCGGCTTGACGGGCATTCGCAAAATGTTCGAGCCGCTTGTCCCCGGCGCGCGTCACGTGCCGCTGCCGCATCGCTATCGCTGCGATTACTGCGCGACCTTGTCCGCATGTACGCAGCAGTGTACGCGCGAAGTCGCCAACCTCATGGAATTTGAAGACCCCGCCACCATCGCCGCCGTCATTATGGAGCCGGTGCAAAATTCGGGCGGCTGCATTGTGCCGCCGCCGACGTACTATCCCGAAATTCGCCGGCTCACGCGCGAAAATGGCATCGTCATGATTATGGACGAAGTGATTTGCGGTTTTGGGCGCACGGGCAAAATGTTTGGCAGCGAGCATTGGGATATTCAACCCGACATGATGACGCTGGCGAAAGGCATGACCAGCGCGTATTATCCGCTCGGCGCGGTGATTGTGTCCAAAGAAATCGCGGACGCGTTCATTGGCGACGAAGGCAAAAAACTTTTGCATGGCATTACGTTCGGCGGACATCCCGTTGCCGCCGCCGCCGCGCTCGCCAACCTCGCCATCATCGAACGCGAAAATTTGGTCGAGCAAGCGGCGCAAAAGGGCGAATACTTGCGCGCGGAATTGCACAAAGCGCTCGACCGTCACCCCAGCGTCGGCGACATTCGCGGCGCGGGTCTTTTCGTCGGCATCGAACTTGTCAAAGACAAGGCGACGCGCGAAGAGATGGAAGGTGGGGCGACGATGGGTTGGCTCTCGGACCAATTGTTGCAGCGCGGCTTGATTTGTCGCTGCGACGACCGCCTCGACCCGGTGATTCAACTCTCGCCGCCGCTGGTGATTAAAAAAGAGGAAATTGACCAAGTGGTGGGCGTCATTGAAGAAGTGATTGGCGCGTTGGAAGAAGAATTGCATATGTAAAAACAAACCCTTCACGGTCTCAAGACTTTGAAGGGTTTATTTTTATTGGAGCGGACACGCGGATTCAAACAACAGGCGGGACGCGCAGTTGCCGAGCGCGGCAAGGAAAGAAGCAAAAGCCCGTTGGAGCATTTCAAACGATAGATGACAAGACATGAGCGCATAACCCCAAAACTGTGCGATAATATCAAAGATATGTCGTATGCAAGTTGCCGCCAAACATCCTGAAACAGTTTGGGACGTAGTGAAACCTATCGTCGCTCAAAGCCGGACCAAGACGGGAACGCACACTGCGCGCGCGGCGCGTCCAACCAAAGCGTTAAAAGTCTGATACACCGCGAATTGCGTTCCTTGATTCATTCGCGCCAAATGGAGTGAACCATGTCCACACCTCTCCCTAAAATTCATCCAACTCTTGCCGCGTTGTTGGCGTCGCCGGAAATGAGCGCGACGATGCGCGGCGAACAACGCGAGGTCAATATCATCGTCGAACACCAACCGTTGCCCGAAACCGCAATGGCTGCCGCAGCCGTCGGGACGACGACGACAAAAACTTTTACCAAGCTTTTGCCCGGTTCCGCCATGATTGCGACGCCCAACGCTATCAAAGTGTTGGCGCAGCGTCCCGATGTGGAAATGATTTGGCTCGACGAACAAGTGCATACCACGCTCAATCTGTCCGTGCCATTGCTGGGCGTGCCGCAAGTATGGAATAGCGGCTTGACGGGCAAAGGCGTCGTCGTCGGCATTGTGGATACGGGTCTTGACCAAACGCATCCCGATGTGGTTGGGCGCATCAAAGCATTCCAAGATTTTACCGGCGAAGGCGAAATTGACAACAACGGACACGGCACGCATGTCGCGAGCATCGTCGGCGGCACGGGCGCGGCGAGTCAAAACAAATATCGCGGCGTCGCGTACGAGTGCGCTTTTGTCATTGCCAAAGTTTTAAAAGGCAATGGCGGCGGTTTGATGAGCGACGTCATTGCCGGATTGGAATTCTGCGTCGAACAAAAAGCGCATGTCATCAATCTTTCGCTCGGCGGCGGCAGCGCGAATGATGGCACCGACGCGCTTTCGGTGGCGTGCGACAACGCGGTCGGCTTGGGCATTGTCGTATGCGTCGCCGCCGGCAATGCGGGCCCCGGCGCCGCTTCGGTCGGTTCGCCCGCGTGCGCGCGCCAAGTCATTACGATTGGGGCGACGGACAAACAAGACGCGATTGCGAGTTATTCCTCGCGCGGCCCCACCTCGGATGGGCGCGTGAAACCCGATGTCTGTTTCCCCGGTTCCAGCATCACGGCGGCGCGCGCAAAAAATACCGCGATGGGTTCGCCCTTGAATGATTTTTACACCACCGCGTCCGGCACTTCGATGGCGACGCCGCACGCGGCGGGAACGTGCGCGCTGCTCTTGGAAAAAACGCCGACGCTCAAGCCCGCCGAAATCAAAGCGTTGTTTATGGCGCACGCGAAAAATTTGAATCTCGACGAAAACACGCAGGGCAAAGGGCGCGTAGTGGTGTCGGAAATTTTTGACGCCATCGCGCCGCCGGAACCGCCGACCCCGGAACCGCCGCCGCCTGAACCGGAACCCGCGCCGCCGCCAACGCCGCAGCCCCCGCCGAGTGGCGGCGGCTGTTTGACGTTGGTCAAAAGTTTTTTGACGGGCTAAAAGCAAAATCAAACCTGCGCGCGCGCTACGCCCGCGCAGGTTTTTTTAAAATTACCTTGACATTTGCCGCGCGCCATTATACAATCGCACCATCCACAGGGTCGAAAGCCATTTTTCTTTCGATGGAGGATTTTGTTATGGCAAGTGTCCAGTACGACCACGTTACTAAACAGTTTGGCGAAAATGTCAAAGCGGTG
>WBZO01005513.1_pt1 | contig 12859 bp, 17 predicted proteins | sample 5204261 | NCBI WGS metagenome assembly WBZO01 (sample SAMN12412400, study PRJNA552823) | activated sludge metagenome | isolation source: activated sludge from anammox sidestream of wastewater treatment plant... | place: USA: North Carolina | collected 2017-09
CTCTCGATAGCTGCTCTAAAAGGACTTTGCGGCGCTCTCGGAGAGCGTGAGTCTCAGCAGTCACGCTTTGACCCCCAGCTCTGCCAATGGGCGCCCGGAGTAGTTCGCGCCTGGCGATGGCCTCACATACCGGAGGAATTCAGCTATCTTCGCCCGGTTTGGCCGATAGTCCACAAGGATATAGAGATCAGCGTGCCCAAAGTTGATCATCAGGCAAATGTCCGGGAACTTTGTAAAAGGCCATGAATGATAAGCGGCGAAGGATTGCGCCTTTTCGAATTCGTCTAAGCTCTCCAGCTCGATTGTGGTGTTATCATCCTGGGACGATCTGTATATTATGAAAAGCCTCAGCCCTTTCATGCTCTCCAATGGCCGGAGAAGCGGTATTTTGTCTGCATGGCAGTCATTGATCAGGAAGGCGACTTTATTTCCCTTTCTCGGATGGGTTGTATCCATCACCAATTTTTTATATGATCTATATGATAGAAATTTCATGCTCCGGCCTCCACAATGTCCACAATGCCCCTCTTCTGCCAGGCTTCGGCCCTCCACCTGGCAACCTCGATCTCCTCGCCTTCCCTGCAGTCTCGCATCACGCTATCTACATCAGTGCGGTAGTTTGTTCTGAAACACACCCGAACTAACGCCTCTCTACTGGGAACGGTGGGAACACTATTGGGAACACTAACTTTACTATCAAAATCGCTATCTACTAATCTATCTATACTATCTATGTTCCCACTGTTCCCACTGTTCCCACCATTTTCTTGTTTTTCTTTTCCATGTTCCAATCTATCACGATTCTCCTGATTTTTTGTAGAAAATATGTTTTCTTTCTTTTTCGCTGGGAACAGTGGGAATGTGGGAACACCGGCCTTGATGATATCGTTTTCACCGTTCCCACCCGATGGGAACACCTCTGAAATATCTGGGAACGCCTCCGATTTGATGTACCATCCCCGAGGGTTCCCGCCGTTCAGGTGGACTCTATATTTCAGGTGCTTGCCGTCCGTGTCGGGAATGAGGTATCCTTTCTCGTTTAGGGCTTGGGTCAGGCTGTCGATGGTGGGCTGTTGTGTGAATGCCCGTATCTTTGCCATCTCATTTAGGGTCTCAGCAGGGAGAAGGAATATTCCCTCTGCCATCCTCTTGCCGATTATGGACCCCATGATGGTCTTTGTTCCATCGACCGATTGAAGCAATCCAGGGTTCGCCGCTAGAAGCTCCTCGAGAGCGCTCAGGAACTTGGAGACCTCTGTCTCATCGCTCACTGTTTGCCCTTGTCTCATTATGGCTTCATCAAGGGCTACTTTAAAGCGTTCTGTATGTTCTTTGATTACATCCCCTAGGGGTGATTCTTCCAGTAGTTGCCATATGCCAATTAAGAGCGCGTGGATGGTCGCCAGCCGTCCGGGATTGACATAATGGAGCCCTGCGAACTCTCCCATTTTTTTCGTTCGGAAAGCTTCAAAATCCTTCCCTAGCACAGAATCCGTATCGGCAAGAAATCGTAGCCAGTGATAACCGATAACGGGTAGTAGCCCCGCCTGCGTTTGCACTTCAGTTAAGAGCTTGTCGTCTGATCTGCTCCAATTGAGATTGAGCACTCTGGCCGATGTAGCCGCCTCTTCTGGCCGAACCTCCCCGGTAATAATCGGGATGCAAGAGAAGTCTCTGCTCTCCCTCAGTCCACCGTCTTTCTTTCCTCGGGCCTTCTCACCGCCTTCAAGGACGGCATGGACCATGCCCACGTAGCTTTCAACGTCCTTTTGATTCACAGTTTTGACATTATCATAGAGCTGTGGCAAGAATCCTGCTGCCGCGAATATCTCCATCGCTCCGACGACGGTTGAACCATGCTGTCCGGCTTTGAGCTTAGGCTCATCTAAGTAGCCAGCCCCATAGATACCCATGCAGGCCAATACTGTACTGGTTTTGAGCGTTCCCGTTTGGCCCCACAAACCTAAGCCAAACCTCTCCTTTTTATGCCATCTGGCCAGGGCTGGTGATCCAAACACCACCGCCGCCAGGATCGGAGCATGTCGGTGAGTATCCAAGAGCTTTCTCAATACCTCTTTGGCCGCCTTAAGATCTCCATCACATACTTCAGCGGGGATTTTTGAGGAGAGTCTATACTCAGCGCTATCCGCCAGGTCCACCCCCGGCAACAGCGGGATATTGTTTTTCCAGATCGGAACAGTCACCCGTTGCCGGTGTCGAACATTGCATGAAAGGTCTTGGACTATTGAATACGTGAGTTTCCCTACTTTGTTCTCGGCCCCAAACGCGTTGATCACAGCCGCCTTGAACTTCGCTGGGACCGCCATATCACCGGCCGGCATGGTAAAGCATACTTCCCGCTTATCAACTGCTCCAACCCCTTTGAAAATATACTCGGTCTCACCATTTGCGGAAGTCTCAGTATCGATCCTTAAAGCGCAGTCGGAGAGCGTGGTCAGCGCCGTGAAAGTTTCGCCAGTCTCTCCATTCTCTCGTTTGACGACCTTTTGTACCTGTCCGGTTTCCGCCGATACTCCAATGGTCCCCGGCGGATCGTTCTTTGTGACCACCGGGAAACAAGGTTCCCCCTTCTCATCTTTCGCCCTGGAGAAATTCTCATTAAGGATCTTCTGCAGGTGGTGGTCTCCGGGCCATTGGCAGCCTTTGCAGTGCTCATCAGGCACGCAAAATCCCATCCCGTGCAAGTTAAGATGGGGATAGCCGCCCGTATCCTGCAGCATGGTGGAGCAGAGAGGGCAAGACACCAGGCCGAACGTGGTTTCGAATATCCGGGATTCTACCCCACACCTATCGGCCACTTCCAGCCAAAGGTCAAACGCCTTGTCCTCCGGCCATCCCATTTGGTATAGGTAAGTCGCCAAGACTGCCAGGGCTCGATGCCTGCCTTCCCGGTCCTCTGCCTTCTCGACGATATTCTTCATGCAAGGCGCGAAGTCTGCCAGGTCTAGGGGCTCCTCCAGCCTCGATATCTCACCGTCCGTACTCCCTGAGGGCCGGTCCCTTGTCACTGCCCGGACGGCCTCTATTTTGTCCTTCAGGAGCCCCATTACGGCCTCTTTCTCGGAGGGGTCAAAGCTTTGGTACCATTGTGCTCCTTCCTGCAAGACCTCGGAGGAGAGCGGCAGAGATGCCTTCCCAAAGTCGATTTCAATGGCCTTCGGATCTAGGGGAATGACAGCATAAGGGAGCCTCTTATGCAAGCTGAAGATGGTCTTGAACGTTCTTTTCTGGTTATTCAGCTGATCGAATTTGACTCTGCCAATGTGCTCGGGATGCTCCCTAAAGAATGCCTGCGATATCTCACCTATGATCTGATTGTAGGCTTTACACAAGATCTGATATTCCTCTTTCCGGGCCTCCGGCGTGAGTTCGGTGTTACCTACGTCCACAGCGAAGAGGCCATGGTGCAGGTGGACATATATACCGCCGCCGGAATACAGGCAATAGACGTTCTTTTCTATTCCTCTCTCTCTGAGATAATCGACATGGAATTGGGCTGCTGCCTCAACCGCCTGTTTAACGGCAAGACTCCGGATATCTCCAATGCCGTCAATATCAGTGCTTAGGGTAAACGCAATGCATTCCGCCAGAGTCCCCAAAGGCGTCTCGGGCCTGCCTGCCTTCTTGTCCCATTTCGAATCTTGCTCAAAGACGGCCTGCTCCAGAATGTCCAAAGTTGCATAAAGAGTCCTCCCGCGCTTGATTGTGTCTGTGTAATCGGCCGGGCCCCTGAGGGCGACAGTGTGATTGATGTCGTCGGTCCCTCGATACCAGTGTTCGTCTGCATTGAGGGCTCGGGCCCCGTGTTCTCCCTGGCAATATCGCAGGATACCCTCTTTGACCTCGGGCCTCAGGTAGTGCTCAATGGTCAATTCTGTTGCTGAAGAGGCCATCCTATCGCCCTCCCCACTGCCTTGAGCTCACCCAGGGCTTTCTTCTCGGGATGGTCTTTGTGGGCTCCTTGCTCGCCAGGCCATCGGCATCTATCGCGAAAGCTGCCAGGCCATGATGCCGCCCCTCATCAGTCCACTCAAACCATTTCCGGTCCTGCCGCCTGGTGGAGAGCTGAAAATTGGGTCGCGGCCCGAAAAGCGAAATCCACGCTGGGAAAGCCACATTTTGTAGATAGCTCTCGCCCGCATGTGCGGCGCTCTGACCGCTAGAAGCGCTTACTGCTTTAGGCACTGCGATCGCACCCCTTAAAACGGCACTGGCAGTAATCGGACTTAGAATAGATCTCTGATAGGTCATTGTCTCGCGTCCGTGTGGGCTTTCCACAATCGGAGCAGTAGCAGCGCTCCTTTGGGCAAAGGAAAGGCTTAAATAGAATAGTATCGTAGATCATAATTGCTCGTTCGTGGTGAGCGTCGTTTGGTCGGTGCTGCGGGATGTTGGCGCATCCTGCCTTTTCACATTTCATTCTGTGTAGCCTCTGCTCTTTTCTGAGATACAGATCCTTGCAGCTTCGCATATGCCACAGCCTTCCTCGGCTGCCATCTTTTCCAAAAAACTGCGCTGCTCTTCGGAGATCCTGAGAGCCAGATCCTTATTGTATCGCCTCATAATAGTTACTACGCGAGGCATGGCATAAATACTTTATGGTTACATCCCAGATGGAACATGAAGAAAGGTTTATATAGACAGCATGGCATTGCAATTAACTATGTTCCTTGTAGAGAAGCAAAAAACTAGATTCGATAACTATGCGAATCTACCGCCCCGTGAGAAGTCCACATTCACTTTTCGGATTCTAGAGAAGATTAGGACGCTTTTGGATGACGTTGTGGAGGCAAATCAGGTGCTAGAGAAGCTACCCCACAAATCCCGAGAGAAAGCTTTCCGGGACGAGCACATTTACGCCCTCTTTGATCTGCTGGAAAAGGCTATCATCGGGGTTGGGATAATGCCGATTGCGCCTTCGCCCAACGGGACTCTATATGCGATGGCAGAGTTCGAGCACCGAGAAAATGATGATTTCTGGGGCGTATACAAAGTAAATCGATTAGCCACGCCAGAAGAGATTAAGCGATTGAATAGCATCAAAGCCCAAATCAAGCGCCTAGAAGAGCTGGTCAGCGATCCCTATCGAGCATCAACCGGACTGACGTTCAACGAAATGCGCACATCGCTTGAGAAGCGCCCGTCTAAATAGCGCCACTTAATCAATATCCCTCCGAAGCTATACCTCTTTTTTCTTCCCCTTTCTGGTCAATTACCGTGAGCAGCTAAACCGCAATCAGTGAAAGCCTAAGCTCTTTTGAGGATACTTTCCGGCTCAATAATCATAGGTGTGCGCGGGATGGTTGCCTTATTCTTATGGTATATGGAATGATTGAGTTGTGAAAAGATTAAAATTTGGATAGGTGAATTAAAGCTATTATAATTATGGGTGAATGGATCGCACTCGATCAAGTATAAGCCGAAGTTAGTTCTAGAACATTATTAGAGGAATTAGGAGAAATGTAATAGAACTAAGCAGAGGAAGGACCGGAGCGCTTCCGTCCTGTCCCCGGGTGGTGCCGCATTCTAAGCACGTTTTGAGCACAATCTGCACACAAAAGCTATATCTCCTCGCGCACACTATGGGCACATATGAAGCACACCAGTATAAGACTCTCTGATGCCCACATGGAGAGGATAGAGGCAACCGGCCAAAGCCCCACAATCATTATCAAGAAAGCCTTAGACGCATATTTCAACCTGCCAGACGAGGCCACAGATCCGGCCAGGAAGCTCATAGATGAGCACGTCAGGCTATACCATAGCACACATATCGCGCATGGAGTGAGCACAGAGAATGAGCACACTATGAGCACGGGTACTAAGCACGTTGTAGCACATAATGAGCACGTCGTGAGCACGGATATCAAGCCCGCCCTGGCTTACATCCTGTCGGAGCTGGAAGAGGGAAGAGAGCCCTTATTACCCGATGTAGCGGGAAGATTCGGCATGTCCACCCAGGCACTTGCCAAAGCTCTATCACCGCTCGGGATCAGGGCCAGGGAGACCAAAAGAAAGGGAGTGCCGGGCCGATACTTCACACTGGACATGAAGGAGAATATGAGCAAATTTATCAAAGATAGTTGACCATCAACTATTACTATTCAAGCCGAAATCTTACACTCTCTAAAGAGTATCATAGAGTGAATAATATAATTAAAAATCTTACATTTCTCTTCTCTTCTCATAACTACCTTTACTCATTTCTCATCAACTTTCTATCCTGTTGATGAGATTACAGCCAGGTTCTGAAATGTTTGATCTACTGGCCCATTAGAGCATACCGATAATAGTAATAGTTGACTGTCAACTATCTCCCCTCGGGCCGGAGGCAGAGATATCTTATTCTCTTATCAAGCGTGCTCTTCCGCAGATAGAACTTATCTCGATCAACCCGCTTGAGTAATCTGGAGAGCACTGCTTTATCTATCCCCATTCTACCGCGGAGCTCTGATAAGCTGATCTCGTGCTTCGGGGCTTCGGTACACAGCTTCTCTATCTTCTCCACTCTCTCTTTTTCGATATCGGTAGGCTCATCAGCATTCCCTCTCAGCTCGTGAATAAGCCGGAGCTGAATAAGCTGATTCTCTATGAGCTTATCATGCTCCCTCTCCTGAGAACTCACTGCAGCGCGCAAGGCGGCACTCTCTGCCCGCTGGCTATCCAGTGCTCCCTCAAGGCTCTCGATACGTGCCTGAAGGGGCTGAATGGCCTCGTTGATGATCTGCCGGAGGTCTGCCAGAGAAATAGAAATGGTCTGCTCCGAGGGCGATACGGGAAAAGCATTTATGCTATGCAAGGCTTCTATCATATGTACAACACATCCTAATTTAGGCGATCAGGGCTTTGGCTTCGATAAGAGGGCTCTGATCACCTATTTTAGCGGCTTTTTCTTCTCTAAGCATCCTCAATTCAGTTAACAATCTCTCGGCGATATCTGCCAGGGTCTCCTCATATTTCCCTTCAGATCTCAGAAATTGAACTGTGTCCTCTCCTATTCGGATGGTGGTCATCCCAGGTTCTTTTTTTGCCATGTGTCATTATAGGTACGTTCTTCTATTTATAGCTTTCATAGTAAACTATAAATAGCTATAGCGTATTATATCAGATTATAACAAAGGATGTGTGTACAAATGAAAACACTGGTGAAAATGGAAAGCCCCGTCACCCAGACCGTCGAGGCAGTACAGCAGTTGATAGCATATTTCAACCACGGCCAAACACCCGAGGAGATGCCCTCATTCTATCGGCTCTCTGGTGAGCTGGTCCTCGTGCAGGCAAAAAAGGGCGACGCGTATTATGTGACCACGCCAAAATCCTGCAGTTGCCCCTCAGCTACCTATAACCCTGGCAAGCCGTGCAAGCACTCCAGGAAGTACTTCCCTCAGCCTAAGAAGACCAGGGAGGAGCTTGAGGCAGAAGGAGAAGCGATCCTTGAGGCCCATCATAACACCGCGAAGAGGTTAGCAAGGCCGCCCGAGGATATCAGGGCAAGCCTCCCGGGATGGCCTGGCGGCATGAATGGACCGGTGGAGGCGATCTGAGTGGCCTCTGCCGCGGAGGATGAAGTCGCCCGTATTGTGGACAAACTCATTGATCTGCTCCAAGCCGAGGAAGAGCAATGAGCGCCCGGTTATGGGCAGCTCTCTCTTTTTGAGGCCTGCCCATGCAGCTCTTAGCGGAGCCGATCGAGGCAGCCCCTCAGAGCCTCCAGGATCGCATTTCTCATCTGGAGAGCATAATAGTCCAACTGAAAGAAGAAAATGCTGCTATGGCCGCCACACAAGCCCATTTCATTGAGAACCAGGAGATCCAGCTCCGGCTCATCCATGAGCTAAAGGAGAAGGCGAAAAGGAGCCCTGGCAAGACTGAGCTATCCAGAGCTGAGAAGATCGAGAGGTATCTGGCAGCCAGACCAGACCACAAAGCCACTTTTGAGACCTTAAGGGGCCATTTGGGGATTGACAAGGATCTGCTCAATGACGCGATCAAGACACTCATGGCCTCATCACCGGGCAGATATGGCATATCCAGGGCTCCAGGCGATAAGCGAAAGAGGGCCCTCATTATGCTTCCAAAATAGGAGAAATTCGCCTATTCCTATTATCGGTATCGGCTAGATAACTGACAGAAAAGACGTAAAATCTGAGGTGATTTCCTCGGATTGATTGATATTGATTAGTCTGAGATAGAGATAGATTTTAAGTTATGTATATAAATGAATAGAAAAGAATCATCTTGGTCTCGATTTTGCCAGATAGGAGAAGGAGAAATTCGCCTATTTTTAGAGTCCTGGTCTCGCCCTGTTAAAGAGCATGTTCCCGGAGATGTGGCTCTCCTGCTCTCCTCTGTCGATCACCAGCGCCGCCGCCTTCGACTTCTTGGAGAAAATCGATATCCAGTGTCACTGGCGATTGGTGGAGGAGATGCGGATCATGGATATCGAAGTTAAATCAAGGCAATATATCTCCCGTCTCTGCGCCAACCGCAGGAACGGGGAAAACCACTCAAGAAGTGGCAAAAAAGATTGCTAAGGCGGCGGGTGTAAAGTCAAAGAGCATGTACCTTCCACGCCACAGCGCCTTAGCTACGTCGCGTTTCTGGCAAGATCTCAGGCCTGGATAGGGATTTGTAGGCCGAGACAAAATTGATGGCCTTAAAAGTTAAAATAACGATTCATTATTCAATTAAATAGAAAAGTAATGTGGTTATGGCCTGATTCCCAGGGCCTCCCTCTTCACCTTCCGTGCTTTCTGGAGTGCCGTCTCGCGATCCACCTTCCTGCAGCTCCCAAGGTGGACATGCCGCACCTTCCCGCCTTCTCTCCATGAGGCCATCCAATAGAAGTATGATCGAGTCCCTTTCTTGGTGGTCTTGATCTTCTCCATCTGCCAGAGGTGCAGGTCTTCCAGCCTGGCAGCTCCCTTCAGAGCCACAGCCTCAGCCTTCAGCATATCGGCCTGGGATTCTAGCTCCCGAGCCTTCGCCCTGGCATCTGGCAGGACCTCAGCCGCCTTCAGTGCGATGCTTGCATCTCTCTCCAGCTCTCGGGCCTCAGTCTTCATGGCCTTCATTCTCTCGCTCGTGGTGGTCTTGTGCATACAATATAGTTCTAGCACATTGTACTTAAGGCTTTCTATGATGTTATAGAACTAAAAAAGGCAAAGAGAAGAGTTTGATATTTCAATAAAAATATTTATCGAGGGAGCAGGAGGCCAAAGGTATACGAAACGCCCCCCGCCCCTGGTTTGGTAAAAGCTGTGCGAGGATGAATGATAGATCATCCCACAATAGCCTGAGCTTCCCGCAGCGCTGCATTGGCTCTCTCGCCCCAGGCCACAAGCTGCGGATCTCGTTTTTGCGGAATGCGATGCCCCAGACGGTCCACGTTGGTAAGTGTGTGTGGATCGATTACAGGAGTGCGCCTGCAGGCCTCTGCCGCCCAAATGCCACTGATGGTCCTCTCCTGTGTCTCGAACCCCGCTGCCTCCATCTCCGCAAAGATGCTGTCCAGCTTGGCGACCATTCCATCAATTGCGTCCAGCTTCTGCTGGAGAACTGCCTGGTCCCTGGCGACGGCATCCCAGCCGATAGGATCAGCAACCACCAGTTCTATAACACCTCCCTTGCCTGCGACAGCTCCACAACAGGCCAGGGCTCGAGCTCTCAGACCGGGAAGCTGAGCAAGCAGGCCTGGCTCTCGATCGAGAAGCTTGTGGAGGTCATCAAAAGTGCTGTGGTGGTCCCTATAGAAATCGCGAACTGTGGACATCTTCAGGCCTCCTCAAACGCGCTGCTCCAGTCGTCTTCCGCTTCCTCTTCCGTGTAGCCCCTGCGCTTAAGCTCCCTGCTAATCTCCTCTAAGGCGGCCAGAAGCTCATCGTCCGTCCTCATCTCCACCGGGCCATTTTGGGCTGTGAAGTGCTCCTTCGAAACCGGGAGGCCCATTGCCTGAGCAAGCGGGAGACCGTATCCTAAGCCGATAGCCTCAGCCTTCTCCAGCTCCATTATCCTGCGGGCAAGAGCCGCGCCTGCTGGCGTTTTTGTGGCCTTGGCTATGGCTATGGCCTCCTGCTGCTTGATGGATAGCTTGCTGTCGATTCCCTTCCTGATTGTGCTGCTTGCTGCTAATACGTCAAGTGCTTCATAACATTTCTTCAATTCACTCATATGTATACACCTTTTTATATAGTTCATTGATCATCGTTATCTGTGATTTATGCCGCCTATGATGCTGGCGCCGCCGCCGTGATGCCTGGCCGCATCGGAGAGCCAGTTCTGGCCGCCTGGTCCGCTGCCGGATTCCTTCCAGGGCGGTACTCGTTTGCCTCCGGTGAGTGTGAGCTTTGTAATCTCCTGTGGTCGGTACTGCTCGCACCACCAGACGGCTTGAGCAATCGCCATGATTTGATCATCATGCTCGCCCTCCTCCGCCTCGAAGCGTGCCCTCCCCGCAGAGCTCATATAGCCCCGAAATGCCTTCAGCTCATTTACCAGTAGATCACGGAAAGAGGCGTTAGCGGGCACCTGTACCCGGCCATCGTCCCAAGCTGCCAGGAACTTGCCAACCATCGCACTTTTCCCGATATGATAGGCTCCATTAGCAAAGCTGGGAATCTCACCACCTCCGGTGTACTGGATGGCTATACACTCCACACCATCAGCGCGTATCATATCATACAGCGCCCGGCCTACACCACCAACATCTACCATAAGTTTGGGCGATGAGACTCCGTTAGCTGGCTGGAATTGGGGATTCTTGAATACGTGCTCCGCCCATTGGACGATCTCGGGGTAAGGAAGCTTCTGCTTGCGCTTCACGCTCCCCAGATGGTAGATATTGCTCTCCTTTCCCGGGATGCATTGCAGCACCACCAGAGCAGAATAATCATATAGTTGAGCAGGGTCAAGGCTGATTACCCAAAATCTATTCATTAATATACCTCTGCATCTATCTCTTCAAATTCGTAGCTCAATGCTTTCTTTATGCGATCATCATCAAATAAGCTGAACTGATCCCCCACAAACTCGCATTCGAATTCCTGCCGGTATTCCCACTCAGGGAGAGCTCGCCTCGCCTCTGCCAGAATCTCAGGATCTAGCCTCGGGTTCTCTGATGCCCGTTTCATGATCTTCAGCCATTCAGGAGCCGCCTCGGTCCAGAGGCGATAGAAGAATCCCCTCTGCCCCTTGGGTGTGGAGGCCAGGATAAGCCTGCCATTGGGATTGCTGGTGAACATCGGAAACAGTGCGGTGAACAGCTCATCGGCTGCCTCGCTCGCTTCGTCCACAAGGATCAAATCGGGAGCGGTGAATCCCCGGACCGTCTTTTGCGTCCCTGGCAGGCTGATTATCCGGCTGCCGTTGCTGAATTGAAGGGTTAGTTTGTTGTCCTCTTCCAGCTCCGGCTTGGGGGTGATAGTGTCCAGCGCATCGCCTACCTTCCGGAAGTTCTCCGAACTCTGCCGCAGGCTGGGACTGACCAACAGGCATAGCGATTTAGGATGAAAGAGGGCCTGATGGAAGCAAATTAGAGACGCTATCGAGGATTTACCGTATTGCCTATGGCAGAGGAGGATAACGCGCCTGTTGCTAGGGTCCAGGATGTTTGCCTGCTCTTCATCCAGCCTTACCGGATTCCCGGCCTTGTCTCGGAGGAGGCCGTGGTCGTGCACCCATCGGACGGGATCGGCCTTATGGACTTCCCGAACAAGAGCGGCTTTTAGATCAGTCGAGAGCATCCCGCACCGCCTCCAGTGCGTCGGGATAGGGTCGCAAAGACTGAATGATGGTGGACCTCAGCTCCAGCCATTCAGGAAGCACCAAGATATTGATCTGCTGTTGAGGCGCATCCCTGATCCTGTCCAGGGCCTTGCCCATCAGCTCCACATATCCCCGCGCCTCCCTGGAGATCATGGCCCATGATTTGGGGTCTTCTTTGGCATTCTGCTGCTCCAGGGCATCCAGGGCCTTCTTCTGCAGGCCGATAACGAGCTGGAGATAGGTATCTCCCTTATGGACATCCGCGCTCTCTATTTCATCAGCTAGGGCTTTAAGATCATTTGATTTAGATAATATTGCAGGTAATTTATTTTGCGCATAATAATCTAGATCCTGATATCTGATGTCTGGAAAATCTTCGACTATTTTCGAATAATCCTCTCCAGAAGCTAGCCGCCTAATGATTTCATCGCTCTGAGGGTGAGCTTCAATCTTGGACCTCCTACCCATCTCAGCCCTCCCCATGGCTCTGTGGCTTGTCATATGCCTGCCTATCATATCGCCTGGCAAGTCGTCGCTCTCTGCGCTCGTTTGATTTCATGATATCGACTCTGGCCCCCCTGCTGTGGGATTTGCCTTTGCTCATGGCCGCCTCATGTCGAAAGGATGATCTTGCCGTCATCATCGACCAGCACCGGCACTATGTCACCGGATGCGGTTTTGCCACACAAGACCACATAGGGCTCGCCGGTATCGGTGCCTTCAACGACCTTGATATGGCCGTCAGATCGCTTTCTGACACACATCACGCTACCGCCTCCTGCTGTCGATTCAAATCTTCTTCCAATAGATTCATCTGTATCGCCTCAATTTCGCAATCCAGCGCGGCTATTTGGTCCGCCGCAGCTGCGATATTTTTGATCAGTTCGAGCCTCTTGGCTCGAAGTTGTTCCAATCTGTTCATCAAAATCATCTTGATCTCATCCGCCGCTCTCGATAGCTGCTCTAAAAGGACTTTGCGGCGCTCTCGGAGAGCGTGAGTCTCAGCAGTCACGCTTTGACCCCCAGCTCTGCCAATGGGCGCCCGGAGTAGTTCGCGCCTGGCGATGGCCTCACA
>WBZO01005514.1_pt1 | contig 12859 bp, 7 predicted proteins | sample 5204261 | NCBI WGS metagenome assembly WBZO01 (sample SAMN12412400, study PRJNA552823) | activated sludge metagenome | isolation source: activated sludge from anammox sidestream of wastewater treatment plant... | place: USA: North Carolina | collected 2017-09
CTGGCGGGTAGCTTCACCACCTGGCCGGGCTGCAAGGTGGCGCCGGCGTTGTTCTCCAGCGTCGGGTTGAGCGGCAACAGCGCCGCGAGGTAGGCGTCGAAGTCAGTGCCGTCAGCGGCGCACGCCTGCCAGACCGTCGACAAACCGGCGTCACCTGGCTTGACGGCGTACTGGCTGGGGCCGGTGGGGGTAGGGGATGCCCGTGTGCCTGCGCGCGGCGGGGTGGCGCGGCTGTTGCCGGGAGCGGCGGACGTGAGGCCTTCGGTGGTGGCCGTGCCGGCGGGGGGAGCGGCCTTGCTGCCGCCGCTGGCGATCAGGGTGGCGCCGATCAGCAGCCCGGCCAGCGCCACCATGCCGGCCACGGCCAGCAGCGGCTTGTTGGTGAGCAGGCCGCCGAGCGGACCGCGGCCGGCGTGGACCGGCAGCCGCCGCGTGCCCTTGGCGACGCTGTCAAAGGTGGGTGGGGGGACGAAGGCAGCCAGCCGCCGGGTGGTCGTGCCGGAGCCGCCGCCGGCGTGAATCAGCGCCACGCCGATGTTGTCCGGCCCGCCGGCGGCGTTGGCCGCCGCCACCAGCGCGCTGACGGCGTGCTCCGCCGGGGTGCGCTGCGCCAGGGCGGCGATCTGTACCTCGGAAATCGCTCCCCACAGCCCGTCCGAGCACAGCAGCAGCCGGTCACCCCGTTGCAGCGGCTGGATGGTCACCTCCGGCTCGACATCGATGCGCGAGCCGAGGTTGCGGGTAAGCACGTTACGGTTCGGGTGGTGCTCCGCCTCCTCCGGGCTGAGGGTGCCATCGGCCAGCCGCTCTGCCACCCACGTGTGGTCACGGGTGAGCAGGATCAGCTGACCATTGCGGAGCAGGTAGGCGCGGCTGTCCCCGGCATGGGCGATGACGGCCTGGTTGTCCAGCACGGCGGCCGCAACCACGGTGCTACCCATGCCGCGCCGTTCGGCGTCGCGGCCGCCTTCGGTGTGGATATCCTCGTTGGCCCGACGGATGGCGCCGGTGAGCGTGCCGGCCACACCTGCCCACGCGGCGCTGTAGTAGGTGTGGAGGATCGATTGGACGGCGTAGTTCGAGGCGACCTCGCCGGCAGCGTGGCCGCCCATGCCATCTGCGACCACGTACAGGCAGCCGCGCTCGGCGCGTACCGCCGGATCGACCGGCTCAAAACCGTCAACGGCATCCTCGTTGTTGCCGCGCGTGCGGCCGGTATCGACCCGCCACGCGCTGTCCAGCGCCTGCTGCTGCGGTACGACGGTCATGCTCGCTCTCCGGCGGTGCGGGATCCGGCCGCGTTGAGCGGCGACGCACCGGATGGCGCGAGCGTACCATCATCAGGGATGGTGTCAAGGTCGTCCGGACATGTATGATGCCAGCCGAGGTGAGGACCATGCCCGCCATTGGTCCGTATGAATTGCTCGGCGTGCTGGGCGAAGGTGGCTTCGCGACGATCTACCGCGTGCGTGACCAGAGCGGCGCGGAGCTGGCGCTGAAGGCGCTGCACACGCAATTTGCCGCCGACCCGGAATTGCGCCGCCGCTTCCTCCAAGAAGCCGGGGCGATGTCGGTGCTTAATCACCCCAACATTGCTCAGGTATACGGCGGCGGCATGGCCACCCACCCGGATGCGCCCGGCCAGCCGGTCCCCTATTACACGATGGAGCTGATCGACGGCGTCACGCTGGAAGAGATGGTGCGCCCCGGAGATGGCCTGGACCCGACGTGGGTGGTGGATCTCCTGCGCCCGCTCGGCTCGGCCGTCGATTACCTCCATGCCGCTGGCCTGGTCCACCGCGACATCAAGGCCGCCAATGTGATGATCGCCACGGATGGGCGGGTGGTGCTGATGGACTTCGGCATTGCCCGGATGGTGGACAGCGCTCGCCACACCCGCGCCGGGGCGTTCATCGGCACACCGGAGGCGACCGCGCCGGAGCAGGTGCGCGGCGAGGAGGTGGGGCGGCCGGCCGATATCTACGGGCTGGGCGTGCTGGCCTTCCAGCTGCTGGCCGGGCGGCCGCCGTTCACCGGCGATGCCACCGCCGTGCTCCACGCGCAGGTGTATGATCCACCACCGCTGGACCGCCTGCCCCGCGGCCTGCGCGCCCCGATCAGCGCCGCGGTGGCCGCCGCCCTGGCGAAGGAGCCGCTGGCCCGCCCTGCCACAGGCAGCCAGTTTGCGGCGATGCTGCGCGGCGAAGACCGGGAAGCTCCGGCCAGCGCCACGCGCACCGGCGCCCCCCGGCTGCCGGCCGCCGGTGGGGCAGGGCGCGGGCGCTGGCTGCTGCCGGCAGGGGGGCTGCTGGTGCTGTTGCTGGCGGCGGTCGCGGCGGCGGTCGCGATGCTGGCCAGCGGCGGCGGTGCGGCGGGCGGCACGACGGAGGCCGCTGCCGGCGGCAACGGTGGCAGCCGGGGGCCAGACCGTGTTGCCTCAGCCGCGCCCCGGGCAAGCGGCGGGCCCCGTCCGGCCACGGCCTCCGGCGTACGTATCTGTAACTCGGTCTTCGACTGCGCCGGCACGGCCTTTGTCCCCGGGGTCTCCGTCGTCGCCTGCTTCGAGCGGCTGAGCCTGGGCGATGGCCCGCCGGTGGTGCTGGCGGTGACGCGGGGTGACCACAAGCCCGCAGACGAAGCTGATCCGGCGGTGCAGGGCTGGCAGGAGGTGCCGCGCGGGGCGGAAGGCGTCTGCCAGGCGGTGACCTATCGCACGCCGCGGCCACCGCCGGGGGCCTACACGCTGTGGGTGCTGCACGGCGGTACGGTGGTCGCCAGCGGTAGCTTCACCGCGCTGCCGCAGCCTACCCCGTCGCCTACCCCAACCCCCAGCCCTACCGCTGCGCCCGTCCCGACGCCGCGACCGGTGGTGGCCGCCACGCCCGCGCCTACGCGCCCATCGCAGGCGCAGGCCGTGCCCGTGGCCACACCGCCTTGCCAGCCGTACACTCCCGGCCGCCCCGCGCCGCTCCTGGCCTGGGATGAGCACGACCCGGAGGACGGCGTACGCGCCGAGCCGGTTGCGGCGAGGGTGAGCCCCCCGCTCCCGCAGGGCAGCGCGTTCATTTCCGTCACGGGCACAGAGGCGGTGCACGCGCAGCCGGCCCCGCCTAACCGCTTCTTCGGAACGGCCAGGGTCAACGGCGCGACCGCCCCAGCCGGCGCCGTGGTGGTGGCGTTCATCGGCGCAACAGCCTGCGGCAGCGCCACCGTCACGTCCGGGGGCAGCTATGTGGTGGATGTCACCCACAGCGGCATGACGCCGGGCTGTGGCAGCGATGGCGCGGGCATCCGCTTCACGATTGACGGCCACACCGCGGCACAGACGGCCACCTTCCGTACCGGCTCATTCACCCCGCTTGACTTGTCCGTGAACATCGTCACCGCCACACCCACACGGCCACCGGCAACGCCGGCGCCGCCACGTCCCGCCGCCACGTTGCCGCCGTGCTAGAGGTGAGCCAATGCGCCGGCCGGTATTGCTCGGCTCCCTGGGCGCGCACCGTGGTCCGATGCGGCTGCAATTGCTGGCGCTGATGGTCGTGCTGGTGGCTGCCGTTTGTCCGGCGCCGGTGCGTGGCCAGCCCGGCGAGCCGCTCACCATCGGTGCGCCGCTGCGGCTGCGCTTCTCGATGCGCTTCACCTCGCCCAACCCATCCGCGCCGCAACTGGTAGTGGAGGAGACGCCGCCGGGACGGACGCTGTTCAATGGCCCGGCGGCCATCCGGCGCACCGAGTCGTTCGAGGGGCTCATCAGCGCCTACGAACTGGATCAGGAGATCACTGCCACCGCCGCCGGGCCCGCCGGCGAGCACACCATCACCGCCACCGTCCGCAGCAGCGCGGGCGCGACGCTGGCCACGCAGCGGTACACGATCATGGTGCGGGAGGGCGCTCCGCCGCCGCCGGTGGTGGCCGCCGTGCGCATCACCAGCCCGGCGGGCGGCGCCGTGCACCCCGGCGACCGGCTGGATGTCTGTGCCACGGTGACGCTGCAGTCCGGCGCGGCGGAGCGGCTGCGGTTGCGGCTGCTGGCCGTGCGGGCAGGTGTGGCGCAGGAGCTAGCCGGCCAGCCGGCCGCACCCGGGCAAAACCAGTGCGCGACGCTGACCATACCGGAGGTGCTCGGACCGCTGACACTGCGCGCCGAGCTGCTGGAGGGAGCGGCCATCGCCGCCGCCGGCGAGATAACCGTCACGGTCGCGCGGCGGCCGCCCAACCCGGACAACGTGACACTGACGGGCTGGCGGTGGGCTGATCCCGCCACGATTCCGGTGGCGCTGGGCTGCTCGGGGTTTCCGCTGGGCCCGCGGGCGCTGGCGGCGGCCGCGCAGGCGGTGGAGCGCTGGCGGGCGGCGGAGGGGCTCCAGATGGCATTGGCGCCGGGGGATGCCGGCTGCCTGGCGGATCGAGCGGCAACGGTGGTACACGACCTGGATGTGCCGGATAACCCGGCCGCCGTGTTTGCCATCGCGTTTCGCCAGGATGAATCGCGCTGCCACCCGGATGAAGACTGCGTCATCTTCACCGGCGTGGTGGTATTCAATACGGCGGTGATCGGGGACATCGGTGATGGCGACCTCGCCTGGCAGGCGGCGCGCGCCATCGGCCGGCTGCTGGGGCTGGGCGACGCCGCGCGCTGCACCGGCTACACGCTCATGCACGCGGACCCTACCTGCCGCCGGGATGCCCCCGGCGCGGAGGATATCGAGGCGCTCAACCAGCGGCTGCGCGGCGAGCGGTAAACGCATCCCTGCGTCACCCTGTGGTTTGGCCACAGCTGGGAGATGGCAACTGCCGAGGCGCCACCGGTGGCGTACCACGAGGGGAGAGCGGCGCGGCATGCGTATCCGGCCACTCGTGTTAACCGGCTCCTCGCGGAGCCGTGGCCATTCGGTGCCGGCAGCAGGGAGCACCCGCAAAGCGGGCGGGGACCCCGCAGCCACAGGGGAGCCCCGTCCCCTCCCTCGCCCGCCCGGATGCGGTAGGCTACAGCAGAACTGCCCGCCGGGAGAGCGGCGATGCGCTGCCTGAACTGCCACCGCGATGACGTGCCGCCGGCGGCGGAGTGGTGCCCGCATGCCGGCTGCGGCGTCCACCTGCCCAGCCGCATGCGCGACCTGCTGCCGCCGGGGACGGAGCTGCGCGGCGGCGCCTATCGCATCGTCGAGGCCCTCGGCCAGGGCGGCTTCGGCATTACCTACCGCGGCTGGCAGAGCGGCCTGGCCCGGCCCGTCGCCATCAAGGAGTTCTTCCCCCAGGGCGAGGCCAGCCGCCTGCCTGCCAGCGGCGACGTCGCCATCACCACCGGCTCGGCCGAGGGCTTCGCCCGCACCCTGCGCCACTTCGTGCGCGAAGGGCGGATTCTCGCCGGCCTCGACCACCCCGGCATCGTCCGCGTGATGGAGCTGTTCGAGGAGCGCGGCACCGCCTATCTGGTGATGGAGCTGATCACCGGCCGGCCGCTGTCGGCGGAGCTCGAGGCACAGCCGGCCGGCCTGGGCGACGAGCGGGTGCGGATCATCGTCGAGCAGCTCGTGGCGGCGCTGGCGGCCGTGCATGCGGCCGGCGTCTTCCACCTGGACATTAGCCCCGACAACGTCCTGCTCCGGCCGGACGGGCGGGTGGCGCTGATCGACTTCGGCGCGGCCCGCCAGAGCGACAGCGGCCAGAGCACCCGCGCCTTCAAGCCGGACTACGCGCCGCTGGAGCTGCTCTCCTGGGGGACGCTCGGCCCGCAAACCGACCTGTACGAACTGGGGATGCTGACGCACGAGCTGCTGACCGGCCGGCGGCCACCGCCGACGATGGCGCGGCTCAACGACGAGACGTGGGAGCCGCACGGGCTGGCGGAGCCCTGGGCGGGGCTGCTGCGCCAGGCGTTGCGCCTGCGCCCGGAGCAGCGGCCGGCCGGCGTACGCCGCTGGTGGCAGTCGCGGGTCGCCGTGGCCCCCACCGTGCTGGCGCCGGCGCCCTGGGTGGCGCGGGTGGAGGGCGGCGCCGGCTATCCCTCCCTGTGGGCGGCGCTGGCGGCGGCGCCGGTCGGGGCGACGGTGCTGCTGGCGGCCGGCAGCCACGACCTGCGCGGTGGCCTGTCGCTCGACCAGGCGGTGACGCTGCGCGGGGCCGGCATCGACGCCACCGAACTGACCGCCACCGCTGGCGCGGCCGTCCTGCGGCTGCGAGCCACGGCCGGTGTGACGGCGCTCAGCGACCTGACGCTGCGCTGGGCGGGTGACGAGGGCATAGCCGGCGATGTCCTGCGGGTGGAGGCGGGCGAGGTCCGGCTAGCACGCTGCCGTTTCACCGGCGGCCGGCTGGTGGAGGGCGAGGGCGGCGCCGGTGTGCGGCTGCTGGCGACGGCGCAGGCGACGATCAGCGACAGCCGCAGCGACGGCAACGGCGGCTGCGGCATCCTCTTCCAGGACAGCGCCGGCGGGACGGTGCGGGCGGTCACCTGCCGGGGCAACGCCGGCGACGGGCTGGCGCTGTTCGACCAGGCGGCGCCGCTACTGGAGCAGAACGTCTGCGAGGAGAACGGCGAGGCCGGCATCGCCTACGCTGGCGAGGCGCAGGGCACGGCCAGCGGCAACACCTGCCAGGGCAACACCCTCTACGGCATCTGGGTGGGGCAGCAGGCGGCGCCCGCCCTGGAGCAGAACCGCTGCACGGCCAATCAGGACAGCGGCATCGCCTATTTCGGCGAGGCGCACGGCACGGCCACCGCCAACGTCTGTCAGGGAAACGGTAAGCACGGCATCGCCATCGACAACGACGCGGCGCCGCTGCTCCGCCGGAACATCTGCGCGGCCAATGGCCAGACCGGCATCGCCTACTTCGGCATAGCCCAGGGCACCTCCGGCGGCAACACCTGCCGGGAGAACGGTCACCACGGTATCGTCGTGCAGGAGCAGGCGGCGCCGCTGCTGCTGGAGAACCTGTGCGAGCGCAACACCGACAGCGGCCTGCGCTATGCCGGCCAGGCGCAGGGCGCGGCGCGGGCCAACATCTGCCGGGAGAACGGCGGCAGCGGCATCACGCTGGATGAGCGGTCGGCGCCGCTGCTGGAGCAGAACCGCTGCACCGTCAACAGCGAGGCCGGCATCGGCTGCTTCGACCAGGCGGGTGGCAGCGTCCGTGCCAATCTCTGCCACGCCAACGGCCAGCACGGCATCGCCACCCATGACCAGGCGGCGCCGCTGCTGGAACAGAATCAGTGCGAGCGCAACAAGGACAGCGGCATCGCCTGCTTCGGCGACAGCCGGCCGGCGACGCGGGGCAACACCTGTCGCGAGAACGCCTGCCACGGCATCTACACCGGCGAGCGGTCAGCGCCGCTGCTGGAGCAGAACCGTTGCGAGCGCAACGGTAAGGATGGCATCGCCCTCTGCGGACAGACGGTGGCGGTGCTGCGCGGCAACCAGTGCGCCGGCAACGGCGAGGATGGCATCGCCGCCTGGGACGAGGCCGCGCCGCACATCGACGGCAACAGTTGCCTGACGAACGCCGGCGACGGCATCGCCCTGCACGACCGGGCCGGCGGTGTGGTGCGTTACAACCACTGCCAGGCGAACGAAGGCGCCGGCCTGCGGCTGGCGAGCAGCGGCGCCGTCAGCCACGGCGACAACAAGCTGGTCGATAACCGGCAGGGCAGCAGCGCCTAACGGCGGGGCGGCGCCATCAGGCGGAGAGCGAGGCCACCAGCCGCAGGGTCCGCTCGACGGTGGCGGCCGGGTCGGGACCGGCGCCCACCGGCGCGGCGATGATCTCGCTGACGCCCATCGCCAGCAGGCCGCGCAGCCGCTCCGCTACCTGCTCCTCCGAGCCGTGCGCCACCACGGCATCGACCATGGCGTCGGACCACTGCCGCTCCAGCGCCTCGGGGTAGCCGGAGGCGGCCAGCATCGCCGGATAGGAGATGGTGCTGAGGTAGCCGCCGAACTGGCGGCGGACGGCCTCGCGCACGGCGGCGCTGTCCTCGTGCACGGAGACGGGCAGGTGCATCACCAACGGCGGCGCCGGCCGGCCGGCCTTCTCCGCCCCGGCGCGCAGGGCCGGCAGGCAGGTGTCACGCACGTAGGCAGCCGGGCATAGCCAGGTGATGGCGCCGTCGGCCAGCTCGCCGCACAGGCCAAAGGAGCGGGCCTGCAGGGCGGAGGCCATCACCGGCACCCCCGGCGGCGGCCCGGCCAGCCGGGCATGGGCGACGATGCCGGCCCGGTTGACGTCGGCGGCCCCCTCTTGCAGCAGCCCCTTGAGCACGGCCAGATAGGCGCGCAGGTGAGGCAGCGGCCGCTCGAAGGGGATGCCGAACATCCCTTCGATGGTGGGCTTGTGTGAGGGGCCGACGCCCAGGCGGAAGCGACCCGGTGCCAGCGCGGCCAGCGCCAGCGACTGCTGAGCGGTGACCAGCGGATGGCGGGGATAGGTGGGGATGATGGCGGTGCCCAGCAGGATGCGCTCGGTGCGCATCGCGGCGGCGGCCAGCACGGTGAGGCCGTCAGGGGCGGTGCCGCCGGTGGTCAGCCAGGCGGCGGCGATGCCCATGCGCTCGGCGCGGGCGATGCCCTCGACGATGCCAGCGGCGTCGCGCGCCACCACATGCACGCCAATCGTTCCGTCCGGCATGACAAACCCTCCACAGGCTAGGACTCGGCAGGGCCGAGGTGGCGCAGATAGAACCGCTCGAAGCTGTCCCGCTCGTGGGCGGGGATGGCGGTATGGCCGCCGGGGTTGATATGCATCGACTTGTCTTTAGCGGCGAAGGCGTCGAACAGGGCCAGGCCGGCGTCGCGCGCCACCAGCTCGTCGTGCCACTGGAAGACGAACAGCAGCGGGATGGTGATGCTGCGCGCCGCCTGCTCGAAGGCTGTGCCGCCGAAGCGCAGGCCGGCCAGCCCCAGCACGGCCGCCTGGATGCGCGGCTCGGCCGCCAGCAGCGGCACGCCGTTGGCGGTGCCCATCGACACACCCCAGTAGCCGATCGGTCCCAGGCCAGCGACCCCGCCCTGCTGCAGGGTATCGAGCGTCGCCCGCCACTCCGGCACGGCGCGGGCAGCACGGGCGGCCATCTCCTCCTGCGCCCCCGGCGGCATTGCCTCGCGGCTGCCGGTGGCCATGCGCGCCTGCAACGCCTCGCGGGCACGGGTGGCCTGCTCGGGGGTGGTGCGCTCGCCGTGGCCGGGGGCATCGATGGCGACGGCGGCGTAGCCCAGGTGGCGGACCAGGCGGCGGGCCAGCGCCAGCACGTTCTCGACGCGCTTGTGCTGGGTGCCGCCGTGGCCGATCAGCACCAACGGCCGGGTGGCGGGGGCGTCCGGCGCCGTCCACAGGATGCCGGGCACCTGCTCGCCGGCCACCGTTAGGACAAAGCCGCGCTCGCTGACACCGCGTTCGCTGCGCTCGGAGTTGAAGTGCATGGCACGCTCCTGCCCGGCAGAGAAGGCTCGACGGGCCGGCCGGCCGCGGGCTGGGGCGATGGTACACCGGCCGCCCGCCAGCGGCGAATCGGGCTGGTGTCCCCGCACCCCTCCGGCGCTCCGCGCCACCTCTCCCCCGCTGCGCGGAACTACCTCGGCCGCAGGCCGGCGCCGGGCCCGGCTTCGCTCACGGCGCGGCTGCTGTGCTGGGCGGCGGCGATGTAGTCGCGGAAGGCGGTGATACCGGTAAGGTGGCGGATGGTGGCCTTGACGGAGGCGACCCCTGCCGCTTTGTTCTGCGCCAGCAGGTCCGCGTAGGCGCGTGCTTCGTCAACCACCTGCCCGGTGGGGACGGCACGGACGGCCATGCCGCGGGCGGCCAGTTCGGCGCCGGTGTAGGGCTGGCCCGCCCCCGCCATCTCCAGCGCGCGGGCGGCGCCGTACTTGAGCTGTAGCCACAGCACATTGATCGGCGCGCCCATGCCCATCCGTACCTCGGCCACATGGAAGCGCGCCGTCTCCCCGGCGACGAGCAGATCGCAGGAGAGGGCGAGCGAGGAGCCGCCGGCGATAGCATGACCCTCCAGCACGCCGATGGTCATCTTGGGGCAGGCCCACATGGCGGCGTGGAAGTCTGCCCAGTCATCCTGGAAGCGCGCGCGCCATGGTGGCGGCGGCGCTGCGCCGAAGGCGTCCAGGTCCAGGCCGGCGCACAGCGTACCGCCCTCGCCACGGATGAGGATCACCGCTACCGAAGGGTCCCCTGCCAGCTTCTCCAGCCCGGCGCGAAGCTGCTGGACCAGCGGCCCGGTGAGCGCGTTCTTGCGCTCCGGCCGGTTCAGCACCAGTTCCCCCCGTGCGCCGTACCGCTCTACCCGCACCAACGCCGCATCGCTCATCGCATCCTCCGTTTGTGGAGAGATCGCGGCTGTTTGTGCCGCCGCGCCTATGGTACGCCGTGGCGGCGCGAGGGGTGGCCGGCTGCTTGGTTCCCGTTACTCGTTCCCCTCGTTGCGCTCCAGCAGGATAAGGGAGCGGGCCGGTACTTCGAGGGCGGCGCCGCCGGCGACGGCCCGCTCGCAGGCCAGGGATTCGGCGGTCGTGGCCAGCACCTGCCAGCGGGCGCCGGGGTGCTGATGTGGGAGGGTGAAGGGAATCGCCTCATGGTGGGCGTTGAGCAGGATCAGCAGTGTGCTGTCGGTCACCGGCTCGCCGCGCTCGTCCAGCTCGTCCAGCGCCTCGCCGCTCAGGCGCAGGCCGATGCAGCGCAGCCAGTGGCTGCCCCAGTCGTCGTCGGTCATCTCCTCGCCGCTGGCGCGCAACCAGGTGAGATCCTTCACCTCCGAACCGCGGATGCTGCGACCTTGCAGGAACTTGCGCCGGTGCAGGACGGGGTGTTCCAGCCGCAGGCTGATCATCCGCCGGGTGAACTCCAGCAGTGCCCGCTCCCGCACATCGAGGTCCCAGTCAAGCCAGCTCACCGCGTTGTCCTGGCAGTAGGCGTTGTTGTTGCCGAGCTGGGTGCGGCCCATTTCGTCGCCGCCGCAGATCATGGGCACACCCTGGGACAGCAGCAGCGTGGCCAGCAGATTGCGCTTCTGCTGCTCACGCAGCTCGATGATCTGCTCGTCATCCGTGGGGCCTTCTGTGCCACAGTTCCAGGAGAGGTTATCGTCGTGACCATCCTGGTTCTCCTCGCCGTTGGCCTCATTGTGCTTGTCGTTGTAGGAGACCAGGTCGTGCAGGGTGAAGCCGTCGTGCGCGGTGATGAAGTTGATGCTGGCATAGGGGCGGCGGCCGTCATTCTGGTAGAGGTCCGATGAGCCGGTGAGGCGGAAGCCCATCTCGCTCACCGTCCACTCGTCTCCCTTCCAGAAGCGGCGGACGGTGTCGCGGTATTTGCCGTTCCACTCCGTCCACAGCACGGGGAAGTTGCCGACCTGGTACCCGCCCTCACCCACATCCCACGGCTCGGCGATCAGCTTGACCTGCGAGATGATCGGGTCCTGATGGATGATGTCGAAGAAGGCAGACAGCTTGTCCACCTCGTGCAGCTCCCGCGCCAGGGTGGATGCCAGGTCAAAGCGGAAGCCGTCCACGTGCATTTCCTTCACCCAGTAGCGCAGGCTGTCCATGATCAGCTGCAGCACCTGGGGATGGCGCACGTTCAGGCTGTTGCCGGTGCCGGTGTAGTCCAGGTAGTAGCGCGGCTGTTCGGCGGTGAGCCGGTAGTAGACGCTGTTGTCGATACCGCGTAGGGAGAGCGTGGGGCCGCGATGGTTGCCCTCGCTGGTGTGGTTGTACACCACGTCGAGGATCACCTCGATACCGGCGCGATGCAGCTCGCGCACCATCCCCTTGAACTCGCCGACCTGCTCGCCCCGCCGGCCGCTGGCGCTGTAGCGCCCCTCCGGCGCGAAGTAGCCGAGGGTGTTGTAGCCCCAGTAGTTGGTCAGCCCCCGCTCCAGCAGGTGACCGTCCTCCGTGAACTCGTGTACCGGTAGCAGCTCAATCGCCGTCACTCCCAGGTGCTTGAGATGGGCGATGGCGGCGGGATGCGCCAGTCCGGCATAGGTGCCGCGCAGATCCTCCGGCACGTCTGGATGCCGCATGGTGAAGCCGCGCGTGTGCGCCTCGTAGATCACCGACCGGTGCCAGGGGGTCCGCGGCGGCCGGTCGTTATCCCAGTCAAAGGCGTCAATCACCACCACGCCCTTGGGGGCGCCGCGGGCGCTGTCCTGCTCGTCAAAGGACAGGTCCTCCGCCTCATCGTCCAGCCGGTAGCCGTGCAGCGGCGCGCTCCAGTCCGCCTCGTTGGCGACGGCGCGGGCGTAGGGGTCGAGCACCAGCTTGTGCGGGTTGAAGCGGTGGCCGCGCTCCGGATCGTAGGGGCCGTGCACGCGGTAGCCGTAGAGCTGGCCGGGCCGGAGGTTGGGCAGATAGCCGTGCCAGACGTGCGCCGTCACCTCTGGCAGGCAGATGCATTCCTGCACGTCGCCGTCCGGTGCGTCAAACAGGCACAGCTCCACCTTGGTGGCGTTCTCGGAGTACAGCGCGAAGTTCACCCCTTGTCCGTCCCATGACGCCCCCAGCGGGTAGGGCTTCCCCGGCCACACGCGACGTTCCACCCACGACCTCCCCGTTCACCGAGCCATCATGCTCAGTGTGGCGGGCAGACAGGCGGGCGGGTTCCACTGACCGGGGTATAGGAAGGAAGGCCGAAGGATGAGGGCGGGCTTAGTCGCGGAATAGCGCTGCCAGATCAATCGTCACGCCGGAAAGACGGGCAGCCCGCACCTCGCCGGTGGTGTACCGCGCCTCAGTGTATGAGCCGTCCGCGCCGCGCACAAAGGCGCGCAGCGAGCGCTCGGCCGGATGCACCAGCCAGATCTCTTCGTCGCCGCGCTCCTGGTAGGCGCGCAGCTTGACCTGCTCGTCGT
>WBZO01004003.1_pt1 | contig 12858 bp, 13 predicted proteins | sample 5204261 | NCBI WGS metagenome assembly WBZO01 (sample SAMN12412400, study PRJNA552823) | activated sludge metagenome | isolation source: activated sludge from anammox sidestream of wastewater treatment plant... | place: USA: North Carolina | collected 2017-09
CACCCGCACTAACGAACCGGCTCACCCGCACTAACGAGCCGGCGCCCCCCCATGTATCATCGTTTCGTTCGCGTCCGTTCGAAAACTCCCAGAGAAGGAACTTGATGATGAAGAGACTGCTGATTGCAACTGCTGCGCTTGCCGCTTCGATAGGCATCGCCAGCGCGGACGACCTCGCCGCCGGCGCGACTTCGTTCAAGAAGTGCGCGCCCTGCCATGACGTCGGCGAAAAAGCGAAGAACAAGGTCGGCCCGGTGCTGAACGGCCTCGATGGGCGCAAGAGCGGAACGGTTGCCGGTTTCAACTATTCGGACGCCAACAAGAACTCGGGGATTACCTGGAACGAGGCCCAGTTCCTCGAATATATCAAGGATCCAAAGGCGAAAATTCCGGGCACCAAGATGGTCTTTGCCGGTATCAAGAACGAAACCGAAGCGAAGAATCTGTGGGCCTACTTGAATCAGTTCAACGCCGAGGGCAAGAAGAAGTGACGCGTTGCGTCACTATCTCGACGATTTCCCTGCGCAAGACCGAGCGGGAGAAGCTTCCCGGCATCCTGGCCAAGACCTGGGGCAGGATGTCGCCGTCCGGTCAGGCCAAGGCGCTTGAACGGACGAGGGTCTTGCGCAATTGCGTATGGCTGCGTACGGCAAGCGCGGCGCGGCAATCTGCCGCCGAATGACGGCGCGCCGAGCGCGCCGTTTTATGCGCCGATATCTGTGACTGCGCCCGAGCTGAAATAGGTTTCGCGGCCGTCGCGGTCGGTTGCCCAGGCGGCAACGCCTGCGAACCGCTGCAAGATGGATGGGAAGTCCGCCGGTGCGGCGGCGTAGAGCGCGGTCGACAGCGCGTCGGCCACGGCGGCGGAACCGTGATGCACGGTGATCTTGCGCCAGCGGTCGGCGCTGCGGCCGGTGTGTGGATCGAACAGGTGGTGTGCGCCGCCGCCCGCGCCCAGAACGCAGCCGGCCCCCTCGGACGTGGCCAGCGCGCCATTGGTGAGACGCAGGGGCGCGAGCCCCTCACGAGCGATCAGCCACGGCTTGCCGTCGCCGCAGGGACCGAGCGCGCGCTGCTCGCCGAGGTCGACAAGCACGTGTCTAAAACCTTGCGCGCGAAGAAGGTCGGCGACCCGGTCGGTCACGTAGCCTTGCGCCAGGCCGTTGAGCGTGATGCGCTGGCGCTGACCGAGCCTGATGAAGTTCGGCTCCAGTATAATCCGGCGCCAGTCAACTGCCGCCAAGGCAGCCGCGATGATCTCGCGCGACGGAAGTCCGTCGTTGCGCGCCGCGAACCAGTCGACATGAGCCTCCCAGAGCGCCTGCACGGTCGGGTCGAACAGGCCGCCGGTTACGTGCGCAACTTCGAGGGCGAGCGCGAGCGCGCGCCGCAGGTCTCCGGTCGGCGCTTCAAGCCGCCCATCCCGGTTCAAGCGGCAGATTTCCGATTCGTCGCGAAAAAGGCTGAGCGCGAGCTCCAGCCGCTCGATCTCGCGCACCGCCATTGCGGTGGCCGCTTCCGCCGTGGCTAAATCGATGCCGCAGAACAGCATACGGGCGTCGGTTCCCATCGCCAAGCCGCGCCACTCGAAATCCGGTGCCGCCGGCGACCGCGCGCTGCCCGCGAGCAGGCCCGCGGCGGAAGCGGCAAGAATGGTGATCGCGCGCCGGCGCGTCGGCAGCTTAGAGGACATGTCCGCCTCCCGGCGTTTGCGGCGCGCCAGTCGCCGCCGCGACGGGCGCGGCGGCGGGGCGCGGCCGCCGGCGCTCCGCCCGCTTTTTCAGATGCAGGCAGACTGCGCCGTCGAAATAGTTGGCCTGGCATTGCAGGCAATAAATGCATTCGTTCGGGTTGATCTGGCCGAGCGGGTGGATCGCCTGCACGGTGCAATTGAGTGCGCAGATCTGGCACTCCGCGCCGCATTCGCGATAGCGCTTGAGCCACTCGAACATGCGCATGCGCGCCGGGATTGCGAGCGCGGCGCCGAGCGGACACAGATAGCGGCAGAAAAAACGCTCGATCGAGATGCCGGCGACGAGCAGCGCCAGCGCATAGAGGACGAACGGCCAATCGCGCATGAATTTCATGGTGATCGACGTTTTGAACGGTTCCACTTCCGCCATCCCGAAGGCGAGGATGATGGAATGCAGCGATACGGCGAGCAGGCCGAGGAAGATCACGTATTTGATCATCCACAGCCGCTCGTGCAGGCCGAACGGAATGGAAATCTGCCTTACGCCGAGCCGGCGTGCCGTCTTGTTCACCAGCTCCTGCAGCGCGCCGAATGGACAGAGCCAGCCGCAGAACACGCCGCGACCCCAGAACAGCATGCTCACCGCCACGAACGACCATAGGATGAAGACCAGCGGATCGAGCAGGAACAGCTCCCAGCGGAAACCCGACAACAAAGCGTGCAAGAAGGTAACGACGTTGACGACGGAGAGCTGCGCGTTGGCGACGAATCCCAGGAACACCAGCGTCAGCAGCAGATAGGCGATGCGCAGGCGCCGATAGAGCGAGCCGTTGGCGACGACCGCATTCTGGAAGATCAGGATGGCGCCGAGACCCGCCAGCATGAGCACCAGCCCGGCGATTTCGAGCCGTCGCGCCCACCAGATCTCCTGCCAGAGCGGCGGCTGGATGGGTGCGCTTTCGGCTGGCGACGGGCTGCCCTCGGTGCCCGGCGTCGCTTGTGACGGGGTCGCGCCGGTCGGTTTCGGCGTAGCCGCGGGCGCCGATTGAACGAGGTAGCGGTCCGGAATTCGGTAGGGAAGGGATACAACCGGCGCCGTCCCCGGCGTGTCGCGCTGAAGCGTCAAATCGAGCCGGAACGGCGCAGTCGCATCGAAGCCGCTCGCCTGCGGGATGCGGAACAGGCCGATCTCACGCAATTCCGGCGTGCCGGGTGCCACGAGCGCATCGACCCGCACGTGGTCGTCGGCGCGCAGGCGGATGGTCTTGCTGCCCTGCACGATCTCAATGCGGTCGAACATGCCGGAACGTCGCCACTCGGTACCCTTGAACGAATAAAGGCCGCTGGCGGCGATCAGCAACAAATCGTCGTCCGGCCCGAGCTTGCCGAGTTCGGCTTCGTAGGTTCGCTGACCCAGCAGACTCTCGCCGATCGCCGGCGGTGTGGCGAGCGCCATCCACAGATCGATGAAGACCTGCGACGGCTCGGGGTCGCTTCCTCCGGTGAGACGTGCGGCTTCGCCGCGTGAAACCGTCAGCCGCTGCAATGAGCCTTCCGCGACCAGCGCCGGCCACGACGCGCGCCGCAGCGTCTCGCGGTCGAGGCGCGGCTTCCCGGATGTCGGTGCGCCGGCGCCATGGGCGCGCAAGACGGCACGCGCTGACCGGATAATGGCGTCGCGAATCACGGCGCTCGTGACGGAGGCGCCAGCGACCGCCTGCGGCCCACGGCCGGCGCCGTTACGCGTCGCCTGCAAGCCGCTTTGCAGGACGTCAAATCCCCTGAAGTTGGCGACGTAGGCCGCGACCGCTTCGCGCGGAATGCCGATCACCAGGATCGGCTCTTCGTGTGCGACGATCGTGGCGCCGGCAATGGTGCCTTCCGGGGTAACCGCGGCCACAATGTCAAGCGGCCGGCCGGAATAGCCGACCGAGCCGGAAACCTCACGGGTGGAGAAGGCATAGCCGAGTACGCGCCCGTCGCCAGTTTGTACGATGCCGTGCGGCGTTCCTCCCGCGGGCGCCGGTTCGATCGTGACGGACGCTTCGTTCGGAAAGAATCGGCTGGCCGCCGACAGGTCGGCGGCCTTGGCCCCGCAGCCCAGCAATCCGCAGGCCACCAGCGCGATCGTTAATGTGAAAATTATCGGCCGGCGCAACGCCGCGGCGATTTCGGCAGCAATTCCCATAGACAGCATTATTCGGAAAATCGGCGTGCGCTCGTTGACCTTGATCAACCCGATTTTTGTCCATGTCCCATTTGATCGAAATCAATGCTGCCGACGGTCCAGTGCCCGAGATAGCCGAGGTTCCAATCCTGGAGAGATTCAATGAGGCATTTATCGTTGAGAGCCTGTGCACTTCTGGGCGCGGGTGCGTGGCTTCTCTGCGCCGTATCAACCGGCCTTGCACAAGAGCAGGCGCCGGCAAAACCGGATCCCGCCGATCTGGAGAAACACAAGACGACGCCTGGCGGCCAATATCAACCAAGCCTCGACGTCCTGAGCGAGAAGCCCGTCGAGCAGCCGGGCGTGCGGCCGGGCGATCCCACCCTCACCAAGGCCGAATTCGATCAGGCCAATCGCATCTACTTCGAGCGCTGCGCCGGCTGCCACGGCGTGCTGCGCAAGGGTGCGACCGGCAAGCCGCTGACACCGGACCTTACCCGCAAGCTCGGGTTCGAGTATCTGCGTGACTTCATCACTTATGGCTCGCCCGGCGGCATGCCGAACTGGGGCACGTCGGCGGAGCTCAAGCCCGACGAAATCCAGTTGATGGCGCGTTATCTGCTGAACGACCCGGCGCAGCCGCCGGAGTTCGGCCTCAAGGAAATGAAGGAGACCTGGAAGGTCATCATTCCGGTCGACCAGCGGCCGAAGAAGAAGCTGAACAAGCTCGATATCGACAACTTGTTCGCGGTGACCTTGCGCGATTCCGGCGAAATCGCGCTGATCGACGGTAACAGCAAGAAGATCGAGCACATCATCAAGACCGGCTACGCGGTACATATTTCGCGCATGTCGGCGTCCGGGCGCTACCTTTACACGGTCGGCCGCGACTCCAAGCTCAATCTGATTGATCTGTGGATGGATCCGCCGCAGACCGTGGCTGAGCTCAAGATCGGCACCGAGGCGCGCTCGGTCGAGACTTCGAAGTTCAAGGGCTTCGAGGACAAGTTCGCCATCGCCGGTTCGTACTGGCCGCCGCAATACGTGCTGATGGACGGCGCCACGCTCGAGCCGCTGAAAGTCGTCTCGACGCGCGGCATGACCGTGGATACCCAGGAGTATCATCCCGAGCCGCGCGTCGCCTCGATCGTCGCCTCGCACTTCAATCCGGAGTTCGTCGTCAACATCAAGGAGACCGGGCAGATTCTGCTGGTCAACTATGCGGACATCAAGAATCTGAAGGTCACGGCCATCCCGGCCGAACGCTTCCTGCACGACGGCGGCTTCGACAAGACCGGCCGCTACTTCCTGGTGGCGGCCAATGCCCGGCACAAGATCGCGATCGTCGACACCAAGGACGACAAGCTTGTCGGCGTGATCGATTCCGGCGGCCAGACACCGCACCCCGGTCGCGGCGCCAACTTCAACCACCCGAAATACGGGCCGGTTTGGGCAACGAGCCACCTTGGCAACGAGGCGATCTCGTTCATCGGCACCGATCCCAACCGCAAGCAGTCGGCGTGGAAGGTCGTGCAGACGGTTGACGGGCAGGGCGGCGGCTCGCTGTTTGTCAAGACGCACCCCAAGTCGGAGAACCTCTACATCGACACGGCGCTCAATCCCGATGCCGAGATTTCGTCCTCCGTCGCGGTGTTCAAGATCAAGGACCTCGCCAAGGAAAAGCCGGAATACAAGGTGCTGCCGATCGGCCAGTGGTCGGGCATCTCCGAAGGCCAGCGCCGCGTGGTGCAGGGCGAGTTCAACAAGGACGGCACTGAGATCTGGTTCTCGGTGTGGAACAACAAGGCGCAAGAGTCGGCGATCGTGGTGGTCGACGACAAGACCCTGACGTTGAAGAACGTGATCCGCGATAAGCGGCTGGTCACCCCGACCGGAAAGTTCAACGTCTACAACACCCGCAACGACGTCTACTGACGTCACCGGCGGGCCGGCGGCGCGGCGACTGGGGACCGCGCCGCCACTTCTTCCTCGGCACTTGAGCGGGACTGCACGATGAAACCCGGAATGGTGATTTTGGTTGGTGCCGGGCCGGGCGATCCCGAGTTGCTGACGCTCAAGGGTGCGCGCGCCATCACGGAAGCCGACACGGTGGTCTATGACCGCCTGGTGCCGCCCGATATTCTTAAATTCATTCCGGCGCGCGCAGAGCGGATCGACGTCGGCAAGCGGGCCGGCTACCATCCGATCCCGCAACGGGAAATCAACGACATTCTGGTGCGCGCGGCTCGGCGCGGCCGCTGCGTGGTTCGGCTCAAAGGCGGCGATCCGTTCATCTTCGGTCGCGGCTGCGAGGAAGCCGCCGCGCTCGACCGCGCCGGCATTCCCTATGAGATCATACCCGGTATTACTGCGGCGCAAGGCTGCGCCGCCTCCGCGCGCGTCCCGCTGACCCATCGCGGGCTCGCGACCGGCGTGCGCTACGTCACCGGACACTGCAAGGCCGACGAGCCGCTCGACATGGACTGGGCGAGCCTCGCCGATCCCGCCACGACGCTCGTGGTCTACATGGGCATGGCCAATATCGACGAGATCGTGCGCCGCTTGATCGAGCACGGCCTGCCCGGCGACACGCCGGCTCTTGCGGTATGTCAAGGCACAACCCCTCGCGAGCAGCGAATCTGGGCGGCGCTGGTCGAACTGCCGCAGGCGGCTCGGGCGGCGAATTTTGCCGGGCCGGTCTTGTTCATCATCGGACAGGTCGCGGCGCTGGCTGGTGAGCAGGACGAGCATGCAGACGCTGCGATCGCAAACGCTTTGGCGGGGGTTGCCTAGCGCCTTGTTAATCGCGCTGGCGACCATCGTCGAACCGGCTGCCGCAGCCGCACAGGAAATTCCCGATCCGATCAAGCTCACAAATCTCGTGCGGCAGGATTGCGGCTCCTGTCACGGGCTCACGCTCAAGGGCGGGCTCGGCAAGCCGCTGACCGTGGATGAGCTCGCGCACTGGGACCGCGAGCAACTGGCCCACATTATTCTCGATGGCGTGCCCGGTACGCCTATGCCGCCGTGGCGGCCGCTGCTCACCGAATCGGAAGCGCGTTGGATCGCCGACCATCTGAAATCCGGGAGCCTGCAATGAACTGGCGTGCCGCCTTGCTCGCGTTCTGCGTTGCACTGGCTGCGCCGGTGCACGCCGCCGAACTGCGCGGAACCGGCGACCTTGGAATCGTCATCGAGCGCGCGGCCGGCTCGGCGGTTATCGTCGACACCAGCCAGCACGCCATATTGGGACGCGTCGAGGGGCTCGGTGACCTGTCGCATGCCTCGGCGGTGTTCTCGCGCGATCAGCGATTCGCTTTCATCTTCGGCCGCGACGGCGCGCTCACCAAGGTCGATCTGCTCACCGCCACGATCGCGGCCCGTGTCGTGCAGGCCGGCAACGCGATCGGCGGCGCGATCTCGGACGACGGCCGGCTGGTGGCGGTTTCGAACTACACGCCGGGCGGGGTGCGCGTCTTCGATGCCGACACGCTGACAATGGTTGCCGATATTCCGGCGATCGGCGCGGACGGCAAGCCGTCGAAGACCGTCGGTCTGGTCGACCTGCCGGGCCGGCGCTTCGCCTACGCGCTCTATGATGCAGGCGAAATCTGGATCGCGGATTTCTCCGAAGGCGCAACGCCGGCGCTGACGAAGCTCACCGGCGTCGGCCTGCTCCCGTATGACGGCAATGTCACCCCCGACGGCCGGCATTATCTTACCGGCCTGTTCGGCGAGGACGGCGTCGTGCATGTCGATCTCTGGCAGGAGCCGCTCAAAGCCGAGCGTATCCTCGACCATTACGGCCGCGGCGAGGAGAAGCTGCCGGTCTACAAGATGCCGCATCTCGAAGGCTGGGCGGCGGCCGGCGATCGCCTGCTCATTCCGGCGGTCGGACGGCACGAATTGATCGCAGTCGATCTGCGCACCTTCAAGGAGGTCGGACGGGTTGCGACCTACGGACAGCCGGTGTTTGCCGTCGCGCGGCCGGACGGGCGGCACGCTTGGGTCAATTTCGCCCATCCGCTCAACGATACGATCGACGTCGTCGACAACCTGACACTCAAGGTCGTGCACCGCTTCAAGCCCGGCCCTGCGGTGTTGCATATGGAATTCACCCCGCGCGGTCACGAGGTGTGGGTGTCGGTGCGCGATTCAAACCGTGTGCTGGTCTACGACAGCGCGACCTTCGCGCAGAAAGCCGAGCTCGAGATCAGAAATCCATCGGGAATCTTCTTCACCGTACGCGCGGCGAGGATAGGACAATGACGCCAAGCGCCATCGACCTCGGCCTGATCGACGGCTGGCAGCGCGACTTTCCCTTGACCGAGCGGCCGTTCGCCGAAGTCGGCCGCGGCGTCGGGCTGGACGAGGCGGGTACCATCGCGGCGTTCCGGCGCTTGCGTGACGCCGGCGTCATCTCGCGCATTGGCGCGGTCGTCAAGCCACATTCGATTGGCGCCAGCACGCTCGCGGCGATGCGCGTGCCGCCCGATCGGCTCGACGCGGTGGCCGCCGCGGTGAGCGCCGAGCCGCTGGTCAACCATAACTACGAACGCACGCACGAGATCAATCTGTGGTTCGTAATTGCGGGACCGAACCGGCAGGCGGTCGCCGACACGATCGGACGCATCGAGCGCGATACCGGTCTTGCGGTACTCGATCTGCCGCTGCTCAAGTCCTACCACATCGATCTCGGTTTCGCCCTTGGCGGCGCGCGGCAAAAGTGTCCGGTCGCCGTTCCGCGAGCCGGCGAACCCTATCGCCCGGACAAGCGCGACCGCGATGTGCTTGCCGCGATCGAGGATGGGCTGCCGCTCATCGACCGGCCCTATCGTGACGTGGCGGAGCGCCTGGGCTTGAGCGAGGGCGATCTGCTCGAACGCCTGCGGCACATGGCGGCATCCGGCGCGCTCGCCCGCTTCGGTTGCGTCGTGCGCCATCGCGCGCTTGGCTACACGGCGAACGCTATGGCGGTATGGAACGTCGATGACGGCGTGGTGGATGATGTCGCGAAACGGTTCGCGCGCCATGCCGGCGTGACGCTATGCTACTGCCGGCCGCGGCTTCCCGACTGGCCGTACAACCTGTTCTGCATGGTGCACGCCAAGTCGCGGCGCGAGGCCTATGTGGCGATCGACGATCTCAACCTGATCGGCGACACCGGGCTTGCCGAACAGGCGGTGCTGTTCTCGACCCGCTGCTTCAAGCAGCGCGGCGCGGTGTTCTCGGAGCGAGCGGGAGGACTCAACTGATGGGTTTCATCGATCCGACCGAACGGGCGATCATCAACGGCCTGCAGGGTGGCTTTCCCCTGACGCCGCGGCCGTTTCGCGACGCCGGCGCGGAACTCGGCCTGAGCGAAGGCGAAGTCATCGAGGGCGTGCAGCATCTCGTCGAGACCGGGCACTTGAGCCGCTTCGGGCTGCTCTGGAACGCCGAGCGGCTGGGCGGCGAAGCCTGTCTCGCCGCCATGGCGGTGCCGGAGGATCGTTTCGAGGCGGTCGTCGAGCAGGTCAATGCGCATCCCGAGGTCGCGCACAACTACGAGCGGACCCATACGCTGAACATGTGGTTCGTGCTCGCCGCCGAACGCGCCGAACGCCTCGGCGAGGTGATCGCCGAGATCGAGCGCGAGACCGCCCTCAAGGTCTACCCCATGCCGAAGGAGCGGGAATTTTTCGTCGGCTTCCGGGTGGAGGTGTAGCGATGATCGATTCCATTGACCGCCGCTTGATCGCCGCGACACAAGCCGGATTGCCGCTGGTCGCGCAGCCTTATCGCGCTGTCGCACGTGACATCGGTATTGCCGACGCCGAGGTGATGGCGCGGCTGCAACGTTTGCTAAAGGCGGGCGCGATCAGGCGCATCGGCGCAATTCCCAATCACTACGCGCTCGGCCTCACCGCCAACGGCATGTCGGTCTGGGACGTGGCCGACGAGGCGGTCGCCGAGATCGGCGCCAAGGTCGGCGCGCTCGACTTCGTCTCCCATTGCTACGAGCGCCCGCGCCATCTGCCGCTCTGGCCGTACAATCTGTTCGCCATGGTGCACGGCCGTTCCCGCGCGGAGGTCTACGACAAGGTCGACGAGATCGCCGCGCTGATCGGACCGTCCGCGCGCGACTACGACGTGCTGTTCTCCAAGCGCATTCTCAAGAAGACCGGATTGCGCATCGCTGCATGAACTGACCTACGAACGGCCCCCAGCCATGTTCCGTCTCTCGCACTATCTCAGAGAAATTCTCGATCCGAGCCCGCCCGCGCCGCACCGCGCGCCGGGAGGACCCGTGGTGATCTGGAACCTGGTGCGGCGCTGCAACCTCACCTGCAAGCACTGCTACTCGATCTCGGGCGATGTCGATTTCCCGGGCGAGCTCTCGACCGCGCAGGTGTTCCACGTGATGGATGACCTCAAGGCATTCCGCGTGCCGGTGCTCATCCTCTCGGGCGGCGAGCCGCTGCTGCGGCCGGACATCTTCGAGATTTCGGCGCGCGCCAAGGCGATGCGCTTCTACGTCGGGCTGTCCAGCAACGGCACGCTGATCGACGCGGCTGTTGCCGACCGCATCCGCGATGCGGGCTATGACTATGTCGGCATCTCGCTCGACGGCATCGGCGCGACGCACGACCGCTTTCGCCGCAAGCAGGGCGCCTACGACGCGGCGCTCAGCGGGCTGCGCCTCCTGCGCGACCGCGGCGTCAAGGTCGGCGTGCGCTTCACCATGACGCAGGATAACGCGGCGGAGTTGCCGCTTCTGTTCGACCTGGTCGAGCGCGAAGCTTTCTCCAAGTTCTACCTTTCGCATCTCGTCTATGCCGGCCGCGGCAACAAGAACCGCGGCGACGACGCGACGTGGGCGGCGACCCGCGCCGCCATGGACCTCGTCATCGAGCGTGCCTGGGGCTGGGCGCGCGCGGGCCGCGACCTGGAGGTCGTCACCGGCAACAACGATGCCGACGCCGCCTACCTGCTGATGTGGGCCGAGCGCCATGCGCCGCAAAGCCTCGCGCATCTGCGGCAAACGCTCGTGCAATGGGGCGGCAATTCCTCGGGCGTCAACGTCGCCAACATCGACAATCTCGGCAACGTACATCCCGACACCATGTGGTGGCACTACAATCTCGGCAACGTCAAGGAGCGGCCGTTCTCGGAAATCTGGAGCGACACTGGCGATCCGATCATGGCGGGACTCAAGCGCAAGCCGCGCGCCATCGGCGGGCGTTGCGGCACCTGTGCGTTCTTCGACATCTGCGGCGGCAATACGCGGGTGCGCGCCATGCGCATCACCGGCGATCCATGGGCGGAGGATCCCGGCTGCTATCTGAGCGACGCCGAGATCGGCTGCGAAGCGCTAGCCGAGCGCGTCACGGTCACGCCATTCCGGGGAGAGCGCCGTGCCGCCGCACCCGCGCTTTAGCCTGGCACTAGTCGCCGCGCTGGCGCTTGCCGGGCCGGCCTTGGCCGAGCCCGACGCGGCGAAACTCTATTCCGAGCATTGCGCCTCCTGTCACGTCGCCGACCGGCTGGGCGGGCAGGGGCCGGCGCTGCTGCCGGAAAACCTCGGCCGCCTCACCGGCGCGCGGGCGGCCGCCGTGATCGCCGACGGCCGCGCGGCGACGCAGATGCCGGGCTTTGCGCAAACCCTCGCCAAGGGGGAGATCGACGCGCTTGTAGCCTTCATCGCAACGCCGCCCGCAATCCCACCGCACTGGGGCGCGCGCGAGATCGATGCAAGCCGCGTGATCATCGCTCAGCCTGCGGCCATCGCCCGGCCGGCCTATAGCGCCGATCCATTGAATCTCTTTGTCGTGGTCGAAACCGGCGATCACCACGCGACCATCCTCGACGGCGACGCCTTCGAGCCGATGGCGCGTTTTCCCACGCGCTTTGCGCTGCATGGCGGACCGAAGTTCACGCCCGACGGCCGCTTCGTGTTCTTCATGTCGCGCGACGGCTGGATCACCAAGTACGATCTCTGGACGCTGACGACGCTCGCCGAGGTGCGCGCCGGCATCAATTCGCGCAATATCGCGATCTCGCGCGACGGCAAGCATCTCGCGGTCGCCAATTACCTGCCGCACACGCTGGTCATCCTCTCCACGGACGACCTTTCGATCGAGAAGGTGTTCGAAGCGAAGGACCGCAAGGGCACAAGCTCGCGCGTCTCGGCGGTCTATCAGGCGCGCCCGCGCAATTCCTTCATCGCCGCGCTCAAGGATGTGCCGGAGATCTGGGAGATTGCCACCGACCCGGCGGCGCCGCCGGTCTATTCCGGGCTGGTTCATTCGCACGAGCACGGCATGATCGAGGCGCTGCCGTCCTCGCAGGGGCTGTTCGCGCTGCGCCGCATCGAGGTGCCAGAGCCGCTCGACGATTTCTTCTTCGATCCGCCCTACCGCAATCTCATCGGCTCGGCGCGCGAGGGCAAGGCCGCCATCGTCGTCAACCTCAATGTCGGGCGCGACATCAAGCGGCTTGAGTTGCCCGGCCTGCCGCATCTCGGTTCCGGCATTGCGTGGACACGGAACGGCGCGCCCGTGATGGCGACGCCCCACTTGCGTGAAGGCAAGATCAGCGTGATCGACATGCGCGACTGGTCGGTGGTCAAGGCGATCGACACGCCGGGGCCCGGGTTCTTCATGCGCAGCCACGAGGCGACGCCCTATGCCTGGACCGACGGCATGCTGGGCAAGACCAAGGACACGATGGTCGTCATCGACAAGCGGAGCCTCGACATCGTGCGCACGATCACGCCCGCGCCCGGCAAGACCGCGGCCCATGTCGAGTTCGACCGCAGCGGACGCCATGCGCTTGTCTCGGTCTGGGAGGACGACGGCGCGCTCGTGGTCTACGATGCCGCGACCTTTGCCGAAGTGAAGCGCATTCCGATGTCGCGGCCGTCGGGCAAGTACAACGTATGGAACAAGATCAGCTTCTCGGACGGAACGAGCCATTGAACCTGAGCGTGCCCAGACCCGCTACCGCTCTGCTGCTC
>WBZO01005516.1_pt1 | contig 12858 bp, 9 predicted proteins | sample 5204261 | NCBI WGS metagenome assembly WBZO01 (sample SAMN12412400, study PRJNA552823) | activated sludge metagenome | isolation source: activated sludge from anammox sidestream of wastewater treatment plant... | place: USA: North Carolina | collected 2017-09
GGCCCATGCCATACACGCTCTTGGGAGCGCCCCGCTGGAAGGCCAGGCAGCGCATCAGACGATGCGGTCATGGGGAAAAGCTACAGGCCTAACTTAGTGCCATTCGGTTTTAGGCACCATACGTTCGCCGGTTCCCGAAAATTGTGGGTATCTCACCCACCCCCTCCCTTTTCAACAGCCTCCTAACGATCACCGCACGGTCACGCGCACCACGTCGTTTCGCATCTCGACAGTCAGCGAGCTGTCTTTTTCCAGGTACGCCTGAAAGTACTCGGGGTGTAGAGGATCGAATGTGCCGGACAGGCGGTGTCCATCATCTATCTGCGGGGCGATCGAGAACTGCATGACGTTGTAGCGGTTGAATTGCGCTGCGACTTCGCGCAAAGGCGCATCCTCGAACACCAGTACCTTCTTGCGCCAGGCGACCGAGGCGGCGACATTGGCGGTAGTGCGGCGGGCGATGCCGGTGGGGCGCACTTCCGCTTCCTGGCCGGCGGATAACAACATGGGATCCGCATGCGGCGTGGGTGAGGCGGGTGATACCTGTACCGCGCCTTCGACCACCGAAACGCGCGTCGCGCCGTCCGCCTGTTCGTACACGTTGAATTGGGTGCCGACGGCGCGCGTGATGGCGTTGCGCGTGCGCACGAGAAACGGCCTGCCGGCTTCGCGAGCCACGGTAAACAGCGCCTCTCCGTCGAGCTCCACTATGCGCTCCTTCCCGTCCATTGATACCCGTGCACGCGAGCGCGTGTTGAGGACCATAGAGGAGCCATCGGGGAGCTGGTAGGCGATCTGCTGTCCGACACCCGTGTCATATCTGTCGCGGACGGAAACAAACCAAACCGCGGTGGCAACGATGCAGGCGACTGACGCGGCAGCCGCGATCCACAGGCGCCCGCCGCCGAATCGCGGCCGATTGTCCTCGCGCAGAAAGCGCAATCCTTCGAGCGAAGCATTGTCGGCCCGATGGGCGTCCAGCAGCGCCCGGATGCGGCGCTGGCCCTCGGGCGGCACTTCGCCGATGCTCTGGGAAAGAGTGGCGATGTCGAAATACGCCTGCACGTGCTGCGGCGAGCGCCGCAGCCAGGCGATCCAATCCCGCTGCTCCTCGCCGTCCGCGCGCCGCTCGACGTCGTCGAGGCGCACGAGCCATTCGGCCGCTTCCAGATCGATTTGCCGGTCCTGCATCGTCATCTCTCCAGCCGCGCCTGTTTAAGACACTGCAGGGTGCGCGCGATGTAGCGCTTCACCTGCCGCGGCGTCAGCTTGAATTCCGCGGCGATCTGTTTGTAGGTCCGCCCGTCCCACTTGAATCGCACGAAGACCTCGCCATAGATCGCCGGCAGCCGGCTCATCACCTGCGTGAGCAGCGCTTCGGCGGTCAGCTCGGAGTCCTCGTCCGCGCCGGCCGGCCAGCCGCTGCGCATGCTCAGGCGCTCCAGGGTATCGTGATCATGGGCCAGCGGCTCCCGCGCGCTTTTGTTGTGGAAACGGTGCAGCTCGCTCCACGCGAGCTTGAACAGGTACGCCTGCGGCTCGCGCAGCACTTGCGCGGGCGGATACTCCATGAGGCGCAGGTACACGTTGTGCACGAGATCCTCGATGTGCGCGGCTTTGCGCCGTGCAACATTGGCGAAGAAGCTGCGCAGCTCCGCGCGGTGCCGTTCGTAGGCCCGTTCGACGTCGACCGGCGCTGCTTCGAATTCGCTCACAGGCGTGCTTTACCTCAGGGGTAAGACCCGGACGCGGGGTCATTTTGCCCCCCGGCGGAGAAAATAAATATTGCCCGGGTGGATAGGGGCAAACTGGCGGCCCCGCGGGTCTTACGGCCATCCGAACGAGAACCGCCAGGGGAAGCCATGCAGAATCAAGCCCGTATGACGCTCGTCACGCTGCTGTTCACCGCCGCCATCGCCGTACAGGCGAGCGAGCCGGAAGCGCTGCGTGTCGCCGTGCCCGCGCAGCCGATCGCCGCGGCGATCAACGAGCTTTCGCGCCAGAGCGGCCTGCGCATCGTCATCGATAGCCGCCTCGCGCAGGGCGTCGTTTCCAACAAAGTGGAGGGCACGCTCACCGCGGAAGCCGCACTCGCGAAGCTGCTGGAGAACACGGGGCTTGGGTACGAATATCTGGGCGAGAACGCCGTGGCGGTGGTGAAGAAGAACAAACCGATCGCGGCGGCGGCGGGCAGCCGGGAGATGCGGCTGACGCAGGCCGGATCCGTCGCCGGTACCTCATCGGCAGCGCGACAGGATTCGCCGGCGGGTCAAGACAACGCCGGCTCCACCGAAAAGGCTTCTGGCACAAAGCTCGATGAAATCATCGTGACCGCTACCAAGCGGAGCCAGAACGTTCGCGACGTTCCGGTCAGCATCAGCGTGCTGACGTCGGACGACATCGAGCGGCGCGGGCTGGTGGATGCCGAGGACTATCTGCGCAGCATTCCGGGAGTGAATCAAATGGAAGGCGCGCAAGGCCAGACCATCGTCATTCGCGGCATCGAGTCCTCGGTGCACGATCCGAACGCTTTCGCAGGCACGACGGTAGCCACGTATTTCGGCGAGACTCCCACGACCAACACGGCAGGTCTGGGCCAGGGCTCGGCGGTCGACATCAAGCTCATCGACATCGAGCGGGTGGAAGTGCTGCGCGGGCCGCAGGGCACTGCGTTCGGCAATTCCTCGCTCGGCGGCGCGGTGCGCACGATCCCGGTTGCGCCCAAGCTCGATCGTTTCGAAGGTAAGATCGGCGCCGGTTATTCCAGCACGTCCGGTACCGGCGGCGACAACTATGCGCTGCAGGCGATCGCCAATGTTCCGCTCGTCCGGGACAAGCTCGCGCTGCGCGGCGTGGCGTACAAGTTCCAGGACAGCGGGTATTACCGCAACCGAGCTGCTTCGACGCCCGCCTTTCGAGCCTCCGTCGTAGACCGGTATGGCGCGCAAGCCTATGCGACCGACGACGAAGACATGGGCTCTTACGATGTCACCGGCGGGCGTATCTCGGCGTTGTTCCAGGCTACCGAGGATTTGAGCCTTACGCTGACTTATCTCTCGCAGAAAGCCGAGACGACGGGCTGGGCGCTCGCCAATAGCGGGACCTGGGAGCAAACGTTATTGCGCGTCGCGCCGGAGCATCGCGTGCGCGGTGAAAGCGTCCCCATTTCCGATCTCGATATCGATCTCGCCAATGCAGTGGTGCAATACGATCTCGGCTGGGGCCGGCTCACCGCGACGTACTCGCACATCGACAGCGGCGGCACCTACACATACTCCGGCACGACTTATCCGCTCATCGCACTGCCGACTTCGCTCGGCAATCCGAGCGATCACAGCGAGAATGTCGGCGAGCTGCGCCTCGCGACGCAGTTCTCCGGCGCCTGGAATTTCCTCGCCGGGCTCTATGCAGAGAAGGTGGAGGACTCGAGCTACTACAGCCTGTATTGGATCGGCGATCCGGCGCTCGATATCTATGTCCCCGGCGCACGATTCCTGGGTGATTCACTCGAGCAGCGCGATCAGAAACAGAAGGCGGCCTTTGCCGAGGTCTCGTGGCAGTTCCTGCCTCATTGGACTCTGACGGGCGGTGCGCGCGCCTATGACTATGAGCGCGTCAGCAAGCGGGATACGAGCGGTCCTTTTTACGGCGTCAGCAGCACCAGCATCGACGCAGATGCTTCGGGGACCACCTTCCGCGGCAATCTCAGCTACAAGCCGACGGATACGGCACTGATGTATGCGACGTGGTCGCAAGGTTTCCGCCTCGGACGGCCGCAACCCGGGTTGCCGGCCGGAACGTGCGATCCCAACGGCGATGGCATCGTCGATGGCGTGCCCGGCTTGACGATCGCGTCGACCATGGCGACGCAGTCCGACGAGGTCGATAACTACGAGCTCGGCGCCAAGTTCGTGTTTGCGGACCGGCGTCTGGCGATTGCCGCCGACGTATTCCGCATCGACTGGACTGGCATTCCCGTGACTGCGCAAGTCATCACCGGCCTGTGCAGGAGCTCCTACAACGCCAACGCGGGTGAGGCACGCTCGGAGGGCGTCGAGCTCGAGGTGAATTTCCAGGTCACGGAAGCCGTACGCATCGATGCCGGAGCGTCGCATATCAAAGGCGAGCTGACGCGCGATGCGCCAGGTCTGGGCGCTCGTGCCGGAGCGCAACTGCCGGGCTCACCGGGGACCAATGCCAATCTCGGGATTCAATATGAATTCCAGCTCGGCGGTCATGCGGCCTATGTGCGTGCCGACTCGATGTACTCTGATTTCTTCTACGGCGACCTGCTGCAGTCGCCTACCACCAAAGCCGGCGGTTACCTCAAGCTCGATACCTCGGCGCGCGTGACGATCAGGGACATCGACATCGATCTGTTCGTGCGCAACGTGACTGACGAGGATGCGTCGACTTACCGCGGCGCCTTCAACGTCGGGCCGCTCTTCAGTTATCGCTTGCGGCCGCGTACAGTGGGCGTCCAGTTCAGCTACGATTTCTAAACAATGATCAACTCAATTTGGTGGAAGAGCGCCCTGCTGCTGGGGACGCTGGCGGTGGCGTCATGCGGTCAGGATCGTGAAGCGGCGCGGCAGGAGAAGCCGTCGACGGCGGATGACAGCGTCGCAAGCGCCCAGGAGTCACCGGTCGAGGCCGATCGGCACATTGCGGTGGAGTTTCCCGAGGCACCCGGCGGCGGGATGATCGTGCAAAAGAACGTCATGGTGCCGATGCGCGACGGCGTACGGCTGGCCACTGATATCTACCGCCCGTCCGGAGCCGATCGTTATCCGGTGGTGCTCGTCAGGTCGCCGTACGGGAGCGAGACGCCCGAGGTCGTCAGGCAAGCGCAGTACTACGTCAAACAGGGCTACGTTTTCGCCATCCAGGATTGCCGCGGCAAGTACGATTCCGAGGGGGACTGGTACGGCAAGCGCGACGAGGGGAAGGATGGAAGCGATGCCATCACCTGGCTTGGGACGCGCCCATGGTCGAGCGGCAAGGTGGGCATGACCGGAGGCTCATACCTGGGGATGGTCCAGTACCTCGTCGCGGACCAGGAGAACCCGTATCTGAAAGCCTTGGTACCCATGGTTGCTCCCACCACCTTGGGAAGGGAGATCAGCGACTACGATCACATTGCCGGCTACGGGGGCCGCGAGTCCACGTCCAACATCATCTGGATGATGAGAACCGATGGCCGCGTCAATCAGAGCGATGAGAACCTCAGCCTGACCTTCGAGAAGGCCTGGGACCATCTGCCGCGGTCCGACTATCCAAAAGTGTTCGGAAAGCCGATGGAATGGGTGTCATTCCTGCTGAACCAGCACTACGGGTTCTACGAAGAATACTTCCTGCGTGCCGCGCAAGGAGAATGGCGCAAGCCCATCGACATGGAAGCCTGGCTTAAGGGCTATGAAGAGCGATATCGCAGGGTCAACGTGCCGATGCTCCACATCTCCGGATGGTACGACTGCTGCGGTGAGCAGCTGATCAAGACATTCCAGCTCGTCCGCCAGTACGCCGCGGCGCCGGTCGGGAAGAGTCAGCAGTTGATCATGGGTCCCTGGATCCATGCCGTGGGCCGGCAGAAGAACGGCGACTACGATTTCGGGCCGACGGCAAAGATGGATCCCGATGAAGTGTCGGTCAAATGGTTCGATCATTGGCTGAAGGGCGAGGAGAACGGCGTCGACAAACAACCGGCGGTGAGGGTCTTCGTCATGAACGAGAATCGCTGGCGCGAAGCGGGCGACTGGCCCATCCCCGGCACTCGATTCACCAGGTTCTATCTGCACTCCCGCGGTGCCGCCACGCTCTCTCGCGGTGGCGGGGGCCTCTCCATCGAAGCGCCCGGTGACGAGCCGGTGGACCGCTACACCTACGATCCAGCCAATCCCACGCCGGTTCTCAATCCTTTCCTCGGACCTTGGGACATGGCGGCCGTGGAGCAGCGCGATGACACGCTGGTCTACACCAGTGAGTCGCTCGAATCCGCGGTCGAAGTAACCGGGCCGCTGGCCGCGACGCTGTATGTGTCGACCTCAGCGCCGTCCACCGACTTCTTTGTGCGTCTGATAGACGTCCATGCGAACGGGAAGGCCTATCCGATGTTCTACCAGACCGCGAGCCCGTATCGGACGCACTGGTCGAAGGAAGTGGAGCAAACTCCGGAGGGCGCACGGATCGTCAAGGCGGACATTGCGCTGCCGGCGACAAGTGTCTTGTTTCAGAAAGGACATCGCATCCGCGTCGAGATCACCAGCTCCGCCGCGTTCAATGGCAGCAACAGCGGCCTCAAACGTTTCGGTTTCCGGGGTCTCAATGTCGAGCCGGGCACGGAAGCGACGGCGACGCGGTGGAACGTCGCGCAGCAGACGATCTATCATGATCGCGCGCATCCGTCGCACATCCTGCTCCCGATCGTCCCGCGCGGAAACTGACACTACAAAGATCGGCAGGACGATCCGGTCTGGTTTCCGCCGCTGCGCCCGCCGACGTTCAGCGCGCGGTGATGATGAACTCATCGGCCGTGCTCTGCACCGACAGGTCGGGATACTTCTCGAGGAACAGCACCAGCGATCCCGGGTCGTCGGCGTTGAAGGTGCCGGCCAGTCGTTTGTTACGGGCCGCCTCGCCCTCGACGCGGATCGGGCGCTGCGAGTAGCGGTTGAACTCGGCCGCCACCTCCAACAGCGTTTCACCGCGGAATACGAGCCGGCGCTCGCGCCAGGCGACCGTGGCCGTCACTTCCGGCTCGGCGCTCCTGACGATCCGTCCCTTGGGCGTGACCTGCACCTCTTCGCCGGCTCCGAGCGTGCTGGCGCCGCTCTCGGCATGCTCGGGCGTGGTGACTTTGACGCGTCCCTCCACCACGGACACTTTCGCGCCGTCGTCCCGCCGCCGGACATTGAATTGCGTGCCGATGGCCTGGATCGTCGCCGTGCCGGCCGTGACGAAGAACGGCCGCGCGGCATCGTGCGCGACGACAAACATCGCCTCGCCCTCGAGCAGCCGTATCTTCCGCATGTTCTCGGAGAACTGCACCTTCGCGTGGGATTGCGCGTTCAGGTACACGATGGAGCCGTCGGTCAGAGTGACCGTGCGCTGCTCGCCTCTGCCGGTCGCATAGCTGAAAGGATCGCGCAGGAAGGCAAAGAGGATGGCGCCGGCGAGGAGCACCGCACCCACGGCCGCCGCCAGCTTGAAAGCCGGTTCGTAGCGCCTCGCCCCGCGCACGCGCTCATTCGGTCCGCCTGCCGGGACAGGCGCGCTTTCGGCTGCATTCAGCGCGATCACGTTCGCGGTACCCTCGGCGGCGCGCGCCTGCGCAACGGCCTGCTCGATGCCCGCCGCGTCGCTCGGTCCCACTTTGTCGAGCGCCTTCCAGACCGAGGAGGCCAGCAGGAACTCCTCCACATGCTGCGGAGATTGTTTGAGCCAGCCATAGAACGACTGGCGCACTTTCTCGTTGCCGTCGCGCAAGTCGCACAGCCACTGTACGGCCTGCTCGCCGATGAGCCTGCGGCTCAGCGCGTCTCTATACGCCTTCATGGAGTGTCTCCTCCGTCCATAGGGCTGCCTTGCGCCTCCTTACCGAGCGCTTGCCGGCAATGGCAGATCGCGCGATGCAGGTGCACGCGCGCGGTGTTCACGGAAATGCCCAGCCGCTCGGCGATCTGGGTGTGCGACAGGTCCTGATGTTTGGCTAGCAGGAACACGGCGCGCTGCATCGGAGAAAGCTGCGCGACGGCCGCGCCCAGCCGGTCCTCCAGATGACTGCGCTCGTAGAGCTCATCCGGCGCGTCGGCCGGATCCTCCAGCCCGTTGAGGACGCCCGCCAGCGTTTCCGAATCGAAGGTCACCACGCCGTGTTTCCTGTGGAATTTGAATTCGTAGAGCACGTTGAGCGCCACGCGATACACATAAGCCTGCGGATACTTCACCGGCGCGCTGCCGCCGCTGCGCAGGAGCCGCAGATAAACCTCGTGCGCCAGGTCCTCGACGTCCTGTGAGCCGCGCAGCCGGCGCAGCAGAAACCGGTGTAAACCTGCACGGAACTGAGTGAACGCGTCGACTGTGAGTCGAGCGGCCCGCTTGCGCCGGTTGCCTTCACGCGGATCGTTCACGGAGTTACGCATACCTACTAAGACTGTCCGGACCGATATTCTGATTACACGCCCGCCCGCCTGTAATCACTTTTTCTGCCTCGGCGGTCTTATACGCACAAGGCTCCGGCAAGTGAATTGCTCTGGCGCGATGCACAAGGAGCTCGAACGGCTACTCTATGGGGGAGGCGGACATGAGACCACGTTACATCGCTGCTATGCTGGGGGCCTGGCTGATTTGCGGCGCCAGCTTTGCGGATGGCGTCAAGTTCGATATCGCTTCACAGCCGGTCAGCGATGCCCTGAATGAGTTCGCGCGCCAGTCGGGCCTGCAGGTCGTGATCGATTGGCGCGACAGCAGCGGTGTCGTCACCTCGCCCCTGGTCGGCGACTTCACCCCGCAAGCAGCCCTCGCGCGCCTGCTTTCGGGGACCGGGCTCGCTTATGAGTTCTTGAACGAGCGGACCGTGGCGGTGCGGCCGAAGTCCCAACAAAACCCCGTGTCGGGCACCGAGAAGGCCGCGGAGAGGCCCATGGGCGAGCAGCTGAGGCTCGCGCAATCGCAGGCCCGGGCCGAAGGCGCCGCGCAGGAGTCCAAGGCGGATTCTGCCGCGCAGGAGGAGGAAGAATCGGCGCGCAGGTCGCCGCAGGAAGTCGTCGTCACGGCGACCAAACGGGCGCAGGCGGTGCAGGACGTTCCGGTCAGCATCAGCGTGCTGACGTCGGAGGACATCAGCCGCCGCGGTCTCGTGGACGCCGAGGATTATCTGCGCAGCATTCCCGGCGTGAATCAGATGGAAGGCGCGCAGGGACAAACCATCGTCATCCGGGGCATCGAGGCCTCGGTGCACGACCCGAATTACTTCGCCGGCACGACGACCGCGACATATTTCGGCGAGACGCCGACCACCAACTCCGCCGGGCTCGGGCAGGGCTCCACGGTGGACATCAAGCTGGTGGACATCGAGCGCGTCGAGGTGCTGCGCGGGCCGCAAGGCACCGCGTTCGGCAATTCCTCGCTGGGCGGCGCGATCCGCACCATTCCGGTCGCGCCCAAGCTCGACCGCTTCGAGGGCAGAGTCGGCGCCGGCTTCTCCACCACGTCCGGTACGGGCGGCGACAACTACTCTGCGCAGGCGATCGCCAACATTCCTCTCGTGCGCGACAAGCTTGCGGTTCGCGCGGTCGCCTATACCTTCGATGAGAGCGGCTACTATCGCAATCGCGCGGCCTCCGATCCCGGCCTGCAGGCCGCAATCATCGTCCCCTATGGCGCGCAGGCCTACGCATCGAACGATGACGACGTGGGCGCTTACAACGTCGTGGGCGGACGCATTGCCGCTTTGTTCAAGCCGACTGACGACCTGAGTTTCACGCTGACCTATCTCACGCAAAGCGCGGAAACCACCGGCTGGGCAATGGCCAACAGCGGCAATTGGCAGCAATCCGTGCTGCGCGTCGCGCCGGAACACATGTTCCGCGGAGAGAGCCTGCCGATCTCCGATCTCGATATCGATCTGGGCAACGCCGTCGTCGAGTACGACCTGGGTTGGGCGAGTCTGACCGGCAGCTATTCGCATGTCGAGAGCGGCGGCGAGTATTCCTATCACGCTACCATCTATCCGCTGTTCCGTCAGGCTTACTCCCTGGGCCAGCCGAGCGACCATACCGAGAACGTCGGCGAGCTGCGCATCGCGACGAAGTTTTCCGGCAACTGGAATTTCCTCGCCGGCCTTTATGCCGAGAAGCTCGACGACACGACTTTCTTCAGCGCCTACTGGACCGGGGACCCCGCGCTCGATTTCTACCTGCCGGGGCAGCGGTTCCTGGGCGACTGGCTCGTCCGCCGCAACCAGAGGCAGAAGGCCGCGTTCGGCGAAGTCTCGTGGCAGTTTCTCCCGGGCCTGACGCTCACGGGCGGCGTGCGCGCGTACGACTATGAGCGCGTCAATCGCGATGATTCGCAGGGCCGGTTGTATAGCGTGCGGCACGAAAAGGTCGAAGCCGATGCCTCGGGCACCACGTTCCGCGGCAATCTCAGTTACAAACCTGCGGATAACGCTCTCCTGTATGCCACCTGGTCGCAGGGCTTCCGCATCGGCCGGCCGCAGTCCGGGTTGGCGCCGGGTTTGTGCGATCTCGATAATAACGGCATCGTCGACGGCACGACGGATCTCACGATCGCATCCACCCGCGTCACCCAGTCCGACGAGGTGGACAACTACGAGCTGGGCGGGAAATTCGCGCTGCTCGACCGCCGCCTGGCGATCGATATCGACGTCTTCCGCATCGACTGGTCGGATATTCCGGTGACGGCCCGTGGCGGCACCTGCGGCAGCCCATACAACGCCAATGCCGGCGTCGCGCGTTCGGAGGGCATCGAGTTCCAGGCGAACTTCCAGGTCACCGATGCTTTCCGCATCGACGCGGGTGCTTCGAAGATCAACGGAAAGCTCACCGAGGACGCGCCGGGCCTGGGGGCGCGAGCCGGCGCCCGGCTGCCGGGCTCACCGCAGTTCAACGCGAATCTCGGCTTGCAGTACGAGTTCCGCATCGCCGGCCGCGCGGCCTATGTGCGCGCCGATTCGATGTACGCCGATTCGTTCTATGGCGACCTTCTTCAGTCGGCACTGACCAAATCGGGCGGCTACGTGAAAGTCGATACCTCGGCGCGCGTGTCCTTCAGCAACCTGGACATCGATCTGTACGTGCGCAACGTGACCAACGAGGATGCGGCGACCTATCGCGGCGCGTTCAACATCGGACCGTTCTTCGCGTACCGCCTGCGGCCGCGCACGCTCGGTGTGCAGCTCAGCTACGACTTCCGCTGATTTCCTGCCGTTTCTTCGACGCGCCTCCGCTGTGAATGCAGCGGGGGCGCTTTGTCGTCCGGACGACCCAGCCGGTGCGGACCCGGTCCGCACGAGTGATCCACCGCCGCGATCCGCGGCCAACCCATCCTAGACGAACGAGCGCCGCGAACTACCTACGCCATCGGTCATAAGCGCGGTGCAGCGCGTTTTATTGGCGCAAGTGTCTGTATTCCACGCGATCTCGGCGCTATCGTGCGCAGGTGCACGATTCTCTCGACAGCTGGTTCAAGCGCGAAATCCTCGTCCACGAGGCTGCGCTGGTCCGTTATTTGAACCGCATCTGGCGCCGGCGCGACGAGGTGCACGACTTGCGTCAGGAGATCTATGCGCGCGTATATGAGGCGGCGAGAAACTCGCGTCCGCAGTCTCCGAAATCATTTCTGTTCACCACGGCACGCCACCTGCTCGCCGACCGTGTGCGCCGCGGCCGCATCGTTTCGATCGAGGCCGTGGGTGATTCCGACGCTTTGAGCGCACTGGTCGATGAGCTTTCTCCCGAGCGGCGGCTGAGCACCTGGCAAGAGCTCAGGCGCGTCACGCGTGCATTGAACCGGCTGCCGCCTCGGTGCCGCGAAGTCGTGTGGCTGCGAAAGGTGGACGAGCTTTCCAATCAGGAAGTGGCGCAGCATCTCGGCGTCAGCGTGCGCACGGTGGAGGGACAGATCCTGAAGGGCATGCGTTTGTTGACCGATGCGATCTTCGGCAGGAGCGGGGGCGCGGCACAGCCGGACGGCATGGAGGAGAGCGGCCTGGGGAGCGAGCATGGAGAGCAGTAGACAAATCGAAGAGCGCGCCGCCGCCTGGCTCCTGCAGCGCGACAGCGGGAGCTGGGGCGATGCCGACCAGGCACGGTTGGCCGAATGGCTCGAAGCCGCGACGCTGAATCGCGTAGCGTTCCTGCGGCTCGAGGCCGGATGGGAGGAGGCCAACCGCCTGAAGGCCCTGGGTGCCGGATTCCCGCGCGGCAAGGTGCCGGGCGTCGGTGAGCTGACGAGCGAGGCGGATGAAACATCGGCAGCCGAGGCGCGGACGGGCTCTCGCATCACGCGCGGACGACTGAGATCGCGGCTATTGGCCGTGGCGGCGTCGATGATTGCGGTGTTCTGCTTGACCTGGTACGCGGTCGGTCCGCCGGCCCGCGATCACTATGTCACGCCAATCGGTGGGGTCTCATCGGTACCGCTGAAAGACGGCTCGAGCGTCACACTGAACACGGCTAGCGAGATTCATGTGCAGATGACGGACGCCCAACGCCGCGTCGATCTAACGCAGGGCGAGGCGTTCTTCGAGGTAGCCCGCGATCCGGCGAGGCCATTCGTGGTGCAGGCCGGCGCGCGCCGCATCGTCGTGGTGGGCACCAAGTTTTCGGTGCGCCGTGAGGGCGATGACATCCAGGTCGTCGTGACCGAGGGCGCCGTGCGCTTTCAGGGCGCTCATTCCCGCAGCGTGTCGTCCGGCATTGCTGAGGGGAACATGGTGGCGCCCACGTTGACTGCCGGCGCCGTCGCGCGCGTTGTGGATGCCCGCATCACGGTGGAAAACAAATCCATGCCGGAGGTCGAGGACATCCTGAGCTGGCGATCGGGCTTCGTGGTATTCCACGAAACGGCGCTGGCCGATGCCGTGGCCGAATTCAACCGCTACAACGAGCGCAAGATTCTCATCCAGGATCCTGCGCTTGCCGCGATGCGTCTCAGTGGCAAGTTCCGCTCGACCAATTACGAGACCTTCGTCCGGCTGCTCGAAGATACGTAAGCGTCCCAGCGAGTACGGCATTGTCGAGCGCCCCCATGATGAATAGTGTCGTTGGCATCAGTGTTGCGGAGATTGCGGCGATGGAAGCACACGCGACGATCAAACCCCGGGCCGGCTGCACG
>WBZO01005517.1_pt1 | contig 12853 bp, 12 predicted proteins | sample 5204261 | NCBI WGS metagenome assembly WBZO01 (sample SAMN12412400, study PRJNA552823) | activated sludge metagenome | isolation source: activated sludge from anammox sidestream of wastewater treatment plant... | place: USA: North Carolina | collected 2017-09
ACACCACCGCGGCCATGGGTTGTCAGGGCGATGATGTCGTCGTGCCGGGCGACTTCGTCGATCACCTGAAACGGATCACCGGTCACGACGCTGAAGGTGGTCGACACGCCTTCGTTGTTGAGTTCGTCGGCGAGTCTGGTCAGTTTGTCAACCATTTGTCGCTCGAGTTCAATGGCAACTTCGCCAAGGTCCACCGTGCTGACGGAATGACCCAGCCAGGGCGAAGGCACGGCTTGTACATCAAAGTCCGGGATCACTGAGAGCAGATGGACGCCATCGCCGGTTTCCCCGGCCAGACGCCGAACGACCGAGACCGCTTTTTCTGCTCGTTCTGAGCCATCGAGAGCCACAATGAATCGCCCGAATCGCCGGGGCTCGAGTTCAGGATCCCCGTCCTGAGGGCGAATGACGAGCACGGGAATGCTGGACGACCGAGTGATGCGATCCGCCACCGAACCAAATCGCAGTCGGCCAAGCATGCCGCGACTGTGACTGGCGATAACGATGAGGTCGACCGCCTCCTCTGCGGCAATGCGCAGAATCTCCTCGGCCGGGTCGCCTGGTGAAACGGCAATGTGCGTCGCCTTCTTTCCTCCGACCCACTCTTCCTCGACCTCGCGCAGATAGTCGCTGGTGCGGCTGGTGATTCTGTCCTGATCCTGCTCGGTCATTGGCAACGCCCAGCCGCGCTGGTCCCGTTGCGCTTCCGGTATCGGCACGATGGAGGTGAAAACCAGCGTGCCCGTCGGACCGGCCAGGGCCAAGGCAAACGGAATCGCCTGCAGCGCAAGCGGTGATCCGTCGAGGGGAACCAGGATTCTGACTGGATTTGATCGCTCACTACTCATTATGCATGCTCCTCAGATTCAGCGTTTCTCAATGCGATTCTTTCCCGAAAATGGTGGCACTGAGCCAACATTCGCGGAGTGATCGTGTCAAGATCGTCACAATGCCCGCCCCCCTCGTATCGGATCGCACCGTCGCGGGTGCGCAGGCCGACAAATCGCCCGGTCACACGGGGCGTCATCCCTGCATCCGCAGATTGCGTGCCTTCGGGAGGACTGCGACTGGGATGGACAATAGCGAGGTTTCGCTCGCTGCCGGTCAGCCGGAGATTGGTGAGCCGGTGACCGAGCGGATCACCACACCGGGGGAACCAGGTCTGACTTCGACCAGCATCTTGTCGTAGCGCGTGACGTTCTGAGCGGCGAAGCTGGATTGCCAGGCGACAAGCTCGCTGAGACGCGACGGTCGCTGTGCGGCGAGCAGTCGTCCCATTGAGAAGAGCGCCTGTTCCGACGACATGGTGCTGAGCAGCGTAACCCCAGCGGTATATCCCTTCGCAGAAAGCTCTTCCAGTTCATTCAGGACAAAGGGGCCATGTGCGTCCCCGATACCTTCGAGATAGATGACCGCCCGGCCCTGATCGGTGAGCCGCCCAGCAATACCCTGCAGCAACGGACGCACAACAGCCAGACCGTCATCGCCTCCCGCTCCATAGCCCGGAAAACTGACGCCGGTTGGCACGGGGATGAACGGAGGATTGGCCACGATCAGAGCAAATCGGCGACCGGACACGGGGATGTACAGGTCGCCTGTCCGTACGGAATACCGGCCCTGCAGACCATTCAGCATCGCGTTGAACGTTGCCGCTTCCACCGCCTGTTCGCTGAGGTCAACCGCAACCCACTCCAATCCGCGTCTGATGGAGCCAACCGACTGACCGGCGATACCTGAACCTGCGCAAAGATCGAGCGCGTGTCCGCTCGACGCCAGTGCACCTGCTCTCCTTTGCAGATGATTGACCAACGTCAAAGACTCCGGACCCAGGTAAATTTCAGCCAGATTGGGATTGAAGCTCGGGTAATAAGGATTCGTCGAAACGACGAAGTACAAACCAAGCCTGCTCGACACCAGCAGACCGTCGGTCGACACGTGGTCCCCGGTTTCGTCGAGCAACAGAAGACCGCTCGCCAGGGCCGCCTCCAGGAAGTCCTGTCCCAGGGCGCTCGCCACACCAGCAGACGGAGCGGACTCGCCGAGGGAAAAGAGCTGCAGTGCCAGGCGCAGTGCTGGATCGAGCCTGGCGACCGAGGAGGAAAACGCCTCGAAATCGGCAAATGGAGAGGTCAGGTAGTCGGGTCGCAATGCCTCGTGGGCAAGATCGAAGCCGATTTGCTCGAAGGTCGATCTGAGAACTGTCAGGCTTCCGGCATCGGGAAAAAGTCTCTGAGTCATTCTGCTTCTCTCACGAAAACCGTGGCCCGTTGGTCGTTCAATTCAGGTACCTCATCAGAAAAATGGCACGCCGACATCTGCCCGGGAGTCACCTCACGCAACAGCGGTCGCGACGAGCTGCAGAGTTCCCGGGCCATTGGGCATCGAGTGTGGAACGGGCAACCGGATGGTCTATGGATCGGACTGGGCACTTCACCGCTCAGCAACACTGCTCGCTGCTCGGCGGTGGCGATCTGGTGGTCAGGGATCGAGTTAAGCAACGCCAGCGTGTAGGGGTGACGAGGTCGCGAAAAGACGGTCTCCGCGTCACCATACTCGACGATGTTGCCGAGATACATGACCGCGACCGTCTGACAGAGATACCGGACCACTCGCAAATCATGCGAAATGAAGAGGAAAGTTAACCCGAGCTGTTGATGGAGCTCCCTCAGCAGATTCAACACCTGCGCCTGGACCGACACATCGAGTGCCGAAACCGGTTCATCGAGAACCAGGATTTCCGGTTCGAGGGCCAGAGCGCGGGCGATATTCACACGCTGACGTTGACCGCCACTGAGCTGATGCGGAAATCGACCAGCCAGCCGTTCGCCCAGACCCACCAGCGTCAGAAGCTCGGCAACTCGCCGCTTGCGCGATGCTGCGTCTCCCATACCATGAATGCGCAGGGGATCCTCAATGGCGCTGCCAATCGTCATGCGCGGAGCGAGGGCGCCATACGGATCCTGAAAAACGAGTTGGATCTTTCGCGGAAAGGCGCGCAACTCTTCTTTGGACAGCGATGCTGCATCACGGCCCTCGATGAGCACTCGTCCGGCAGTTGGTGATTCCATGCGCACAACCAGTTTGGCCAGCGTGCTTTTCCCACATCCGCTCTCACCGACGACGCCGATGATTTCTCCCCGGTGAATCTGCAAATCGATGCTATCGAGCGCTCGCAGAATGCCTTTGTCCGCATGACCGCGAACCGGGTAGTCCTTGATAATGCTTTCCAGAGCCACAACCGGCTCAGTCGATGTCGCCGTCACCGCGTTGCCTCGCTCTTCGCCGGCTGCCCGATCGGATAAAAGCAGGCGACCCGGCGGTTCACGGCGCCGATACTCTGCAGGGCCGGTCGCTCCGCAACACATCGGGGAGTGGCGAACTGGCAGCGGGGCGCGAACACGCATCCCCCGGGCAAAGCGCTGAGCGATGGCAGCCGCCCTTCGATGGCCGGCAACGGGCTACCCGGATCGCTGGCCAGGGTTGGGGCGGACGCCAGGAGCGCCCCAGTATACGGATGCCAGGGCCGACGAAACATCTCCCCGACCGGTCCCGTTTCCAGCGTGTGGCCGGCGTACATCACCACCACACGATCGGCGATCGACCGAATGACCCCCAGATCGTGGCTGACGAAGATCAATGAGAAGTTCAGCTGGTTTTTCAGTGAACGAAGAAGTTCCAGAATCTGCGCCTGAATCGAAACATCCAGCGCGGTTGTCGGCTCGTCTGCAATAATCAGATGCGGATCGAGAAGCAGCGCCATGGCGATAGCCACTCGTTGACGAAGTCCGCCGCTCAGCTCCCAGGGGTAGGCCGAGAGTCTCGACTCCGGCGCCGAAACGCCGACAAGCTGGAGCTTTTCGACGGCCAGCGCGGCCGCCTCTCGTCGCGAGGTTCTGCGATGTGCACGGATGACGTCGGTCATCTGTCGTCCAACAGTGAACAAGGGATTGAGTGCGGTCAAAGGGTCCTGAAATATGATGCCCATGTGCACACCGCGAATCGAGCGCATGTGTTTGTCGTCGAGACGGAGCAGATCCTGACCGCCGAAAAGCACTTCGCCACGCTCGACACGGCCCGGATAGCTGATCAAACCCATAATCGAAAGACTGGCCACGCTCTTGCCGCTGCCACTCTCGCCGACGATTCCGACGCACTCACCCGGGTAGACATCGAACGAGAGATTGTCGACTGCGCGCAGCACTCCTTCTCTCGTCTGGAAAACGGTGGTCAGATTGCGTACCGCCAGAGCGGGTTCGGATCGGGAAGCATTTGTGGGCGTCATCACATCAAACCGTCTGCAGTCGCGGATCGAGAAGCTGCCGCAACCCGTCGCTCATGATGTTCAGGCTGAGCGTAACCAGGAGAATGGCCACGCCGGGCAGGGTGATCACCCACCACGCACTGGCGATGTACTGACTTCCGTCGAGCATCATCCCTCCCAGTGACGGTGTTGGCGGCTGGATACCCAAACCGAGAAAGCTCAACGTCGCCTCGAAAATGATCAGCCCTGGCAATTGCAGTGTGGCAATCACGGCGATCGCGGGCAGGACATTGGGAAGAACGTATCGCAAACCGACGCGCCACTTCGATGCTCCCAGCACCTGCGCCGCCCGCACGTAGTCTTTCTGCATCTCCTGCAGCACGACGCCCCGCACGACCCGGGCGAAATAGACCCAGCCTGCCAGGCCGAGGAGAATGATGAGGATACCGATAGAGGTCTTCGTGGCAGCGACGATCGCCATCGCCAGCACGATGTAGGGGAAGGCCAGTTGCAGATCGACGAGTCGCATCAGGATGATATCGAAGCGACCGCCAAATAGCCCGCTGATAAGACCGATGGTTACCCCCATCGCCATGGATAGAGCCAGACCGGCGACAGCCAGCACCAGCGAAACCCGCATTCCGTAGAGCATGCGAGAGAACATATCCCGGCCGAGTCCATCGGTACCCAGAACGAACTTCCGGGAACCGCCCCCCTCTTCATCCCAGAAGGGCGGTTTGAGCCGGGAGGTGATGTTGTTTCGGGAGGGGTCGTGGTCGGTCAACAACGGTGCAGCCAGCGACGCTCCAACGATCAGGGAGAAGAGCGTCAGACCGATCAGAAAGGTCCGGGCGCCATTGCGACCGAGCAGATCCTGCCACCAGGAGAGCTGGGGTGGCGAATCATCATCCAGAACCGGTCTGACACCGGGATCGACTGGCAATGTGACGGCATTGGTATCCATGCCTATGCCTCGATCCGAATGCGAGGGTCGAGCGCCATGTACAGCAGGTCGATCCCCAGATTGACGAAGACAAACACCATGGCCGTGAGGATAGTGATCGCCTGAATCACCGGATAGTCGCGCGCGTTGACTGAGTCGATCGCCAGTTGTCCCACGCCCGGATAGTTAAAAACAACTTCTGTGACGATCGTGCCGCCAAGCAGATAGCCGAGGTCGATACCAACGACCGTTACCAGTGGCAACGCGGCATTGCGCAGGGCATAAAAAAGGGTGATCCGCGTTTCTGAAACGCCGAAGGCGCGAGCGGTCCGGATGTAGTCCTGATTGAGCGTATCCATCATCGATGCGCGAATCACGCGCAGATCGGCAGGCATCACCGCCAGTGAAACGGCGATCGCCGGCAGGACGAGACTCTTCCAGCCCGTGAAACCGACCGCCGGGAACCAGCCGAGATTGACGGAAAAAACCAACACGAGCATCAGACCAACCCAGAACGTCGGCGCAGACTGTCCAAAGGTGCTGGTTGCGATGCCGAACTTGTCAATCAGGCTGCCGGGCCAGCGCGCGCCGGCAATCCCGACAATCAGCGCGAAGACGAGCGCCAGAACCAACGAGGTGAACGCCAGCAGCAACGTTTCCGGTACGCGCTGCCAGATCAATGAAAAGACGGGTTCCTGATAACGAAACGATGTGCCGAAGTCGCCGTGAGGCAACCCGTCGACGAAATCCCAGAGTTGGGCAGTCAGCGGCTTATCGGTACCGAACTGTTCGCGATATGTTTGCAGAATCTGGTCACTGGCAAAGACCGGCGCCGACATGCGGGCCGGGTCACCGGCGGTAAGCCGCATCAAAATGAAGACGGCCAGGACGATGAAGACGATCAGAATGGCATTCTGCAGAAGCCGTCGCAGGACAATTCGAGCCATGATTTCGAAACTGTACAGTCTGGTCTGTCAGACCACAATGGACGAAAACGACGCTGTTTCAGGGAGTAGTTGCGCCGACGGCAGACTGGAACCTCCAGTCTGCCGCGGCACTGCACCCGAGAGTGACGTTATTCGCTCTTGGTCGCGAGTCGGAGCAGCGGTTCTCCGACCACGGGGACGCGATTGTATCCCTCAACTTTGGAGGAAACGATGAATGGCCAGAGTTCATCGGAGAGATACAGCGTCGGCTGCACATCCCAGAGATACGCGGCCGCTTCGTTAATCTTGGCCAGCCGATCGTCGCCGGATGCCTGCCGCTGCGCATCGACCAGCGGTTGAACCGCCGGATCGCTGAAGTGCCAGACTGCTTCCGCCGTGGCACCGGCATAGAAACCGAGCACAAAGTCGGGGTCGTAGTTGAAACTGGCCAACGTGTTGAGAGTCAGATCGTACTGGTTATAGCTGGTGCGGAATGCGCCAACCTCGAGTGTGGTGACTTCGACGGTGATACCCACGTCCTGCAGGAACTGGGCAATCGCCAGGTCGATTTCCTTCTGATGGGGGACGAGGGTGGTGGTAGCCATGGTCAGGGTCAGGTTGTCTTCGAACCCTGCCGCCGCCAGCAACTCCCGCGCTTTGTCGGGGTTGTAATCGAAGCGCTCAGGCTGCTCCTGATAGCCAGGGGCATTGGTGGCAATCGAGGAATAGGGCACCTTGCCCACACCCATCAGGATGCCATCGACGATCCCCTGCCGATCGATGGCGAACGCGAGAGCCTGACGGACCTCTTTACTGGCCAGATTGCCGTTGTGCTGGTAGATGCAGACGATCTGGGTCAGCGGCGGCACATCGACGACGTAATAGTTGTCGTCGCCAGCGACGCGGTCGAGCTGCTCAGAGGAACAGCGGGTGATGATATCGGCCTGACCGGCCAGAAGCGCACTGATGCGGGCGTTCGCATCCTGAATGTAGTCATAGACGACGGTCTGGATACCGGGAGCTCCGGCCCAGTAGTCCGTATTTGCCTCCATGGTCACTTTGTTTTCGGTGTAGCTGACCCATTTGTAAGGTCCGCAACCCATGGCGCGCTGAGTGAAATTGTCAGGATTGGCGATATCCGCCGCTGGAAAGATCGGTGCAACCGCCAGCGATTTTTCGAGCGGTCCGAATGGCGCCTCAGTGACGACTTCGACGGTTGTGGCGTCGATGATGTTGACGCTCATCGCCGGGAAGATCAGTCCATGCCAGGCCATGCCGCCTGCGGGGTCACCGACACGATCGAGCGTCGCTTTCACATCCTCGGCGGTAACGGGGGACCCGTCATGGAACATGACGCCTTCGCGGAGGGTCAGTTGCATCGTCGTCGGCGAGGTCATTTCCCACGCCGTCGCCAGATGGCCGACGACAGTTCCATCAGCCGAGTCATAGCCAAGGAGGGAATCATGCACCAGTGAAGCGACCTGGGCATCGACCAGGCCGAAGACTGTGTACGAGTCCCATTGGGCCGATGTCGGCGGTTCGGCATTGGCGATGACCAGCGTGCCCGCTGGCGCACTCTGAGCGGCGACCGGAGTCGCGCCCCATCGAGCCAGCAGCCCAATTGCACCGGAAAGTGAGAGGCCAAGCGCAGTGGCCTGCTTGAGAAAGTCCCGCCGACCCAACCGGCCGGACGAGAGAGCTGCACGCAGCTCGTTCAGCTTCGAGTCATGTACCGCGTCCACTCTGGTCATACTCCTTTCGAACGAAACCACCCGCCCACAATTGGGTACTTCGTGGACCCTTTCTTTTGTTCGCACCTGCTCTGCCATCCCAGACACTGGAATGCATGGCCGGGAGCGAACGCTGGAATCATGGCCAATCACGACTTAGTTGCATAGTAGCAAAAAACAGGGTAAAAGCATAGACAGCTTTGCCATTGCCGCTTTCCCGTGGGACGTTTCGCCAGTGCAGCGATCGGCAATCAAGCTCCTGGAGCCAGCGCAGTGATCGACTTTCCGCTCACCGCCAGACAGCGCTTCGTCCTCTCACTCATTCGCGAGAGCGGAAGTGTGACTCGCGCCGAGATTCAGCTGCGGACCGGCTTGAGCGCAAGCAGGATCAGTCGCCTGACCGGCGAATTGCTGGACAGCGGTGTCATCGCCATCGAGGAGCGTTTGTCGCATGGCGAAGGACGCCCACAGGAGGTGCTGGCGATCGCGCCGGGCCAGAGATACGTGGTCGGTCTCGATGTGGGCGGTCTCAAGCAGGATGTGGCGATCTCCGATCTGCGCGGCGATGCGGTGAGAATTACGTCAAGCAGGCGAACACTGACCGGACCGCGGACGAAGATTCTCGACTCCATGCAGGAACTGGTGGAACAGATTCTCGGCGAGACCGGTATCGACCCCGCCGCTGTTCTGGGTTTGGGTGTTGGACTGCGGGCGATCGTCGATCCTGTCACTGGCATCATTTCCGCCGGCCCGGAGGCCCCGAGCTGGTCTCCTTCGTGGACAAATTTCGCCATCCGAGACGAACTGAGCGCGCTCATGCCCCGGAGAATGATCGTGGTCGATGACATCGTTCGTGCCCGAGCCGTCGCAGAACGGCGACTGGGCAATTCGGTGAGGGGCGACGATTTTGTGTTTGTGCTCGCCGACTCCGGAATCGGCGCTGCACTGATGATTAATGGCAAACCCTACATCGGGAGTCTGCACCTGGCCGGTGAGATTGGTCACGTGACGATCGATCCGGACGGCCCCCTTTGTGGCTGCGGCAAGCATGGCTGCGTCGAGGCGTATGCCTCATCAATCGCTCTTCTGGAGCGTGCCCGGCGTGAAACTGATGACGCGGGTCTGGAACTCTCGACATTGATTGCCGGCGCCGAACAGGGACTCGAACCACACCGACGAATTCTCAGTGAGGGCGGGGCGGTCCTGGGACGGTCCCTGGCCATTCTTGTCAACCTGCTCTCGCCGGGGACGGTCGTTATTGGAGGTGCGCTGGCGGAATCACGGGTATATTGCCAGACGGCCATCGAGACTGCGCGCAATGAGACGGTTGGCAGGGTCAGAGAGCGTGTTCGATTTCTGACCAGCGCCAAACACACGCATGCGGGCGTACTCGGCGCCTGTTCGATGGTGCTGGACACCCTCTTTGCACCACAGGCGATCTGATCGAACGTTTTGAAGATGGAGAAAGGACGAAAGGGTTGAACAGTCAATTGCGGGTGCTGGCAGTGGGCGCCCACCCGGACGATCTCGAATATCAGATCGGTGGCACCCTGGCCAGATACGCAGCGCAGGGGCATCACGTCACGATGGCGGTCGTGACCAACGGCAATGTGGGCTCCTCTACGCTGCCGCCAGATGAAATCGCGGCGATCCGTTTCCAGGAAGCCACGGCGTCCGCCTCACTGATCGGCGCAGAGTTGCTCTGGCTCGACTATGACGATGAATTCTTCTTCTATAACGAAGAGAGTCGCCGCCACCTGATCGATGTCATGCGGCAGGCCAGACCGGATGTTGTTCTGGCACATTGGACTGACGACTACCATCCGGACCACTCGCTCAGTGGTCAGGCAGTACGGGATGCGCGGATCATGACCGCGGTTCCCAACATCGTCACCGCTCATCCGCCGCTGCAGGCAATTCCAAAGCTCTTTTTCTACGACACCCTGGCCGGGATCAATTTTCAGCCGGAGGTGTATGTCGACATTTCGAGCACCTTTGCCATCAAGCAGCAGATGCTGGCGGCCCACGTCAGTCAGAACGCCTGGATCTCGGACATCTTCGAAGGTTCGAGTATCGGCGGCATGATGGAAACACAATCCCGGTTCCGCGGTCTCCAGGCAGGATACCGATACGCTGAAGGCTTCCGAGCGCTGGAAACCTGGCCTCGTGCGGCCGATTTCAGCTTATTGCCACTTGAACCATGATCTCGCCGGGCTACGCGGGTGTCGTAACTTGTTCGTCGGCTTCCGCCAATAGCGCCCGCAAGTCCAGCCGGCGATGCCCTTCCTGCATGTTGCGCAGGGCCTGATCATTGGACACACCACCCCATTGGGGCCATTCGCTCGGATCACGATCCCAGGCGAGTTCGATGCCATTGAAATCGGGATCATGCAGATAGAGGGCGACGTGCGTGCCGTGGTCGTTGTATCCATCGATGTCCCAGCCATGATCGAGCAACCGCCGGTAGGCAATCGCCAGATCGCGGCGGGTGGGATAGTTGATGGCAAAGTGATAGAGACCCGTCGAGCCGCCGGGAGGCGGATCACCCCCGAGGCTCTCCCACGTATTCAGTGCAATGTGGTGATGGTAACCCCCGGCGGACAGGAACGCGGCGGTTGGGAAGGTGTAGAGCAGGTCGAATCCGAGCAGATCCCGGTAGAAACTGATGGCACGATCCAGATTGGCAACCTTCAGATGGACGTGCCCGATGTGCGCTCCGGCGGGTATGGACACGTGGTCGCCGGTCCTGCTGACCAGGGATGATGAAGACATGGTCGCGTGACTCCCTTGCTGAGTGTTTTTGCCTGACGGGTTCTTGTGCAAATCTCGTGTTTGTGGAACCGCATCTATATTGCTGTTAGCATATACGCATGAGCGTATCTCGTCAATCAGTGGAGTACCGTATGAGCACGATTCGGAAGCAGACTCGCAAACGCCCACTGATCGGCGCGCAGGTTCGCCGACTGCGTACCGCACAGGGACTGACGCTGGCGCAGGTCAGCGCTAATTGTGGCCTCAACGTGGGGTATCTCTCCCAGATTGAAACCGACAAGGCATCGCCGTCTCTGGAAACGCTGTCGGCGCTGTCGGAGGCGCTCGATGTGCCCTTGCACTGGTTTCTGGCCAACGCCGCACCTCCGCCACGAGTGGTGCGCAAAGCTGACCGGGAGATCGAGTGGACGGCATACGGGAAGTCGATCGAAATCGTCGATGGCGGCTTCGCCCGCACCGTGCGCATCGTGGAGGGAGTCATCCCGCCAGGAGTCTATTCACCGGATCTGATCGACTCCGGTGAAGAGCATCACCTGATCCTCGAAGGTCAGCTGCGGGTGCGGCAGGGGGACTTTGAAACCACGCTGCACCCCGGGGATTATCTGGTCTGGGACGGGACATTCCCGCACGAGGCGGAAAACACCGGGAAAACCATCTGCAGATTGCTGGTAATCACCCCCGGGCCTGGCAATCCGACGGGGTAAACCAATCGTCCGATTGGTACAGTTGCGCAGTCGTTCTCGCGCCGACTCGTCTGGAGGGACCCGTGACAACCAAAGACACCAGGCGCCCGCTCTCAGTCGGGTTGCTGCTTCCTGACACTGAGCACCAGTTCGACGGCGAAACGGCCCGCTGGACCGATCTGGCAGCCATGGCCCGGCTTGCCGAACAGGTCGGATTCGACTCCGTCTGGGTTACAGATCATCTCCTGCACCGAACCGAGCCAGACGGCAAAGAGGTCGTGATTGGTGGTGATCTTCGATTCAATGAGGGGCCCTGGGAGTGCTGGTCGCTGGTCGCCGGTCTGGCGGCGATCACTGAGCGGGTCGATATCGGCACGCTGGTTCTGTGCAACAGTTTTCGCAATCCAGCCATTCTGGCCAAGATGGCGGACACGGTCGAGGAGATGTCCGGGGGGCGGCTGATCCTCGGATTGGGGGCTGGGTGGAACGAGGCTGAATATCGGGCCTTCGGCATCCCGTTCGATTTTCGGGTCGATCGTTTCGCTGAAGCGATTCAAATCATCACGAGTCTGCTGCGCACCGGTCATTCGGATTTTTCCGGCGCCTACTACACAACTGAAGACGCCGTTCTGCGGCCCCGGGGACCACGGCCATCAGGACCGCCGATTCTGGTTGGCACCACCAGCCCGCGTATGCTCGCTTACACCGTGCAATACGCGGATATCTGGAATACGTGGTTTAGTCAGACCAGCAACAGCCTGTCCGGACTGAAGCCATTGCTGGCCGCAGTCGACGCTGCCTGCGAAGCTGGCGATCGCGATCCGGCGACACTGATCCGCTCGGCGGCAATGGCCATCGAAGTCGCTGATCACACGCCATCGACGATGAGTGTGCCGTTGATCACCGGCGAACCTGAGCAGATCGCCGCCGAACTTCGGGCATATGCTGCGGCAGGTATTGCTCATGCGCAGGTCTGGCTGGAACCAGCGACGCCTCGAGGGATCGAAGCGTTTGCCCCGGTGCTGGAGTATCTCGACAACTCGTGACTAATCAGCGTGACCACGATCCGGACAGATGAGCAGCGAACCGCACATCGCTAAGGACGCCGGATTCAGACGTACTTCCACGACCTGGGCGGCGTATCTGATGCTGGGACTCTTTGCCTATCTGGAGACCGTAGTCGGTCCGGCGATGCCCTTTCTGCGCGAGAAGCTGGGATTGGCGTTCACGATGGCCAGCGTGCATTTTTCGCTGTTTGCGGTTGGCGTGATCGTCGCTGGAACCACGACCGATCGCATCATCGGCATCATCGGGCGCCGACGTGGGTTCTGGCTCGGTATGGCCGGAATGTCCGCAGGCGGTGTGCTGGTGGCAGTCAGCCCGGTCGTGGCAGGCACGCTCCTCGGGGTGGCGCTGATGGGCTTTGTCGGTACATGGGCGCTCATCTCCAACCAGGCGATTCTGGCCGATACGCATCCCAGTTTCCGAACGGTGGCTCTGGCCGAATCGAATGTGGTGGCCAGCGCGGCAGCCATTCT
>WBZO01005518.1_pt1 | contig 12852 bp, 7 predicted proteins | sample 5204261 | NCBI WGS metagenome assembly WBZO01 (sample SAMN12412400, study PRJNA552823) | activated sludge metagenome | isolation source: activated sludge from anammox sidestream of wastewater treatment plant... | place: USA: North Carolina | collected 2017-09
AATAGCCGGCGGTGACCATCACCGTCTGCATCACCGGCGGAAACCGCGCGAACGCCTCGGTCTCGCACTCGGCCTTTGCCCGCTGCAGATCCGCCGGCGTGCCGCCGGGCTTGGCCCAATGTTCGGCGCAGCCCGCCAGCAGGATCGGCAGCAGCAGCGACAGCAGGCGGAGGGCAGGCATCGTGACGCTCCATCCGAAGCAGGGGCGGGGGCGATCCTACGCCATCCGCGCCAGCGGGTCTCGCATTCCGATACGACGCCACCCGGCGTCACGACGCCTGTATGGATCCGCCCCGCCTGGCCTCCGCCCGCAGCGCCGGCAGCACCTCGGTCTCCAGCAACGATTTCGATAGTGCCGCATCTTCGGCCGACGCGCCGCGCATCCCGCCGCTGACCGAGATCTTGTCCAGCCCCAGCGCACGCACCTGGCGCAGCCGCTCGATCACGCGGTCGGGCGGGCCGGTGATGGCGAAACGGTCGATGAAGTCGGGCGTCAGCACGCCGGCCTGCTGCGAGTTCGCCATGGTGTGCGCCTTCATGTCATAGGCATTGCGCAACGCATGCAGCACGGCATCGTCGGCGGCGGACACCGGGCCCGACGTCGTGCCATGCATCACCGAGAACCGGGCGAAGGTCGTCAGCCCGCCTTTCACCAGCTCGCGCGCCCGGGTGATGTCGGTGTGGCAGCCGACATTCAGGTAGGCGCCGAACGTGATCCCGTCCGGGTCCAGCCCGGCGTCACGCCGAGCAGCGCGGGCAGTCTGGATTCCCCAGGCGATGCGCTCGGTGTCGGCACCCAGCGCGAACATCACCCGGTCGGCGTGACGCGCCGCGATGGCGATGACGCGCGGGCCGCTGGCCGCGACCTCCACGGGGACCTTCCGGCCCTGCGCGATCCAGCCGATCCGGCTGGCGGGCGGTGCGTCGGCCAACGCCAGCGCGGACAGCGGCGGCGCGATGGCGGTGGGGATGTCGATGTCGTCGAACGGCACGGATTCGCCGCGCAGATAGGTCTGCACCCGCCGCAAATACCGCTCGAACCCGCCCAGCCGCCCCGGCGCCCGGCCCAGATGCGCCAGTGCCGAATCGCCGCGTCCGATGCCCAGCACCGCGCGCCCGTTCGACACCCGGTCGACGCTGGCGATCGAGCACGCCGTCACCGCGGCGTGGCGGGTGACGGTGTTCGACACGCCGGTGCCCAGGCTCAGGCGGGTGGTCGCCGTCGCCGCCATCGCCAGCGCGACATAGGGATCGCCCGACAGGTTCTGCGAATCCACGACCAGGAAACCGTCCCAGCCCGCTTCCTCCAGTTGCCGCGCGGTGCGGGCCGAGGCGCGGGGCGAAGCCACTCCGGTGATCCAGACTTCCATGGGCGATCTCCTCCTTGGCTTGTTTCGGCGCGATAGTGGCGGCGTCACCGGGCGGAGGAAACCCCATGAAATTCGGCATCGCCATCCCCACCGACGCGGACTCCTGGCGCCTGGTGCGACGCGCCGAGGAGCTCGGCTTTCACCACGCCTGGTTCTACGACACGCAGATGCTCAGCGCCGATCCGTTCGTTGCGATGGCCGCCTGCGCGATGAAGACGACGCGCATTCGCCTGGGCACCGGCGTGCTGATCCCGTCGAACCGCATCGCCGCGGTGACGGCGAACGCCTTCGCGTCCTTGAACAAGCTGGCGCCGGGGCGGATCGATTTCGGCATCGGCACGGGCTTCACCGGGCGGCGGGCAATGGGTCTGGCCGCGGTCCGGCTGGCGGACATGGAGGACTATATCCGCGTCGTGCAGGCCCTGTGGCGCGGCGAAACGGTCGAAACCGGGATCGAGGGCAAGCGCCGCCTGATCCGCCTGCTGAACCCTGATCTGGGCCTGATCGACATCACCGGCGACCTGCCGGTGGCGATCGCCGCCTCGGGCCCCAAGGCCCGTGCGCTGACCGCGAAGCTTGGCGCCGGCTGGATCGACGGTGCGCCGAACCCCGAGGCCAGCATCGCCGCACTGGCCGCCATGCGTGCGGCCTGGGACGCGGCGGGACAGAAGCCTGAAGCGTTGAGCGCCATCGCCTGGGCCGGTGGCTGCGTGCTGCGGCCCGGAGAGCCGGCCGACAGCCCGCGCGCCATCGCGCAGGCTGGCCCGCGCACGATGACGCTGCTGCACCGCGCCGCCGACGCCGCGCTGGGCGGCTTCCCGTCGATCACCCTGCCGGCGGAGTTCGCCGACAAGGTCGCCGGCTATGTCGCGATGGTGCGCGGCTATGGCCCGCAGGGCGCGCACTATCTGGGCAATCATCGCGGCCATCTGATGTTCGTCCGCCCGGACGAACGGCCCTTCCTGACCGGGGAAATGATCCGCCGCGTGACCTGGACCGCCACCGAACCGGAGCTGATCGAGCGCGTCGCGGCGCTGGAGGCGGCGGGCTTCAGCCAGGTCGTGTTCTCGATCCTGCCCGGTCAGGAACAGGCGGTGGAGGATTGGGGCCGCATCCGCGCGGCATTTGCATGATGTGATCGCGGTCACAGCCTGGTATCGTTCGCACTGGCAACGTTCCGGCCACAGGCCGAACATCGCAGATCGGAGAGCTCGCCATGCTGCCGCCGACCCGCAGGAATATCGCCCGCGACGTGCCGACCAAGACGCAGTTGAAACCGTCTGATCGCCCGCCGGCACTGCCGGATGTGCCGGACATCCGCGACCTGCCGTACCAGCCGATGCTGCGCCCCCTGGCCGCCATGCTGCCGCCGCCATCGGGCCTGGCGATCCTGAACCAGGGGCAGGATGGTGCCTGCACCGGGTTCGGTCTCGCGGCGGTGATCAATCTGCTGATCGCACGCAACACGACGCAGAAGCGGCGCGTCTCGCCACACATGCTCTACCGGATGGCCCGTCTGTACGACGAATGGCCGGGTGAGGAGTATGAAGGCTCCAGCCTGCGCGGGGCGCTGCGCGGCTTCTTCAACAACGGCGTCTGCCAGGATGCGCTGTGGGGCAGGACGACCGACATGTTCGCCTCATTGGAAGCGGCGAAGGACGCGCGCAGGACGGCGCTGGGCGCCTATTACCGGCTGCGTCCGGTGCTGTCCGACTATCACGCGGCGCTGAACGAGACCGGCGCGATCTACGCGTCGGCCGCCGTTCATTCCGGCTGGGACAAGCCGGTGAAGGGCGTGATCGAGCCGAAGGCGGGCGGTCCGCTGCATGCCTTCGCCATCGTCGGCTATGACGAGACCGGCTTCTGGGTGCAGAACTCCTGGGGCCGGCGCTGGGGCAGGTCCGGGGTGGCGCACTGGTCCTATCAGGACTGGGCGGCGAACATCCAGGATGCCTGGGTGCTGCAGCTCGCCATCGAGGCGCCGGAAGCCTTCGGGCTCACAGTTCGTTCCGGATCGACCAAGGGCACCACCTCGGGCCTGGACGTGCGCAGCACGAAACCGACGCGATCGGACATTGCCGGGCATTTCGTCCATGTACGCAACGGTGACTATGCCTCGCAGCCGCCCTATTGGAGCACGCAGCAGGATGTCGAGGCGACGGCAAAGCTGGTTGCCGAAAAAACCAGGTACCGGCACCTGATGATCTATGCGCATGGCGGGCTGAACGCGCCCGATGCGGCGGCGGCGCGCACCGCTGCAATGGCGAACGTGTTCCTTGAGAATGGCGTCTATCCTTATGCGATCTTCTACGACACCGGCCTGCTGGAGACGCTGAAGGATGTCATCCTGGGCCGCGGCGCTGCGATCTCGGAACGGTCGGGCGGGCTGCTGGACCTGACCGATCGGCTGGTGGAGCAGGCGGTCGGCGGTGTGGGCACGCGGCTGTGGCAGGAGATGAAGGCCGACGCGACCGTGCCGTTCGAGACGGGCCGCGACGGCGAGAAGGCGATCAAGACATTTGTCGATGCACTTGTCGATGCGCCGGCGCCGACCGCACTGCATCTTGTCGGCCACAGCACCGGGGCGATCCTGCTGGGCAATCTGCTGGCCTGCCTCGACCGGCTGACCGGCGGGCGGATCACGGTCGAAAGCTGCTCGCTGCTGGCGCCCGCCTGCACGGTCGACTTCTACAACCGGCTCTATCACCCGCGCCTGGGCGACAAGCCGGCCGCGGGCATGGCGCGCATCCGGCGGATGGCAGTCTACAACCTGGATGATGACGCCGAGCAGGCGGACCAGGTCACCTGGGCGTACAACAAGTCGCTGCTGTATCTGGTGTCGAACGCGTTCGAGGACACGAGCGGCAAGCCGCTGCTGGGCATGAAGAAGTTCGCCGCGCGCGTGCCCGACGGCGGACCCGCATTCATCTATGCCGCACCGGACAGCCGGGAGTGCAACAGCCCATCGCATGGCGGGTTCGACAATGACCCCGCCTCGATGAACAGCATCCTCCGCCGCATTCTGAACGCCGAACCCGACAGGCCGTTCACCGCGCGGGATCTCGACTACTGAGCGGGGGTGCTCCGGACCGGTCCCGCGGCTCTCGATGCGGATGCGGACCATGACCGGCGGCGTCCGCATCGTCCCGCGGTGGATCAGCGCGTCGCAACAGCGCGCCGCCCGGCCTGCGCCGTCCTGCGCTCGGCCAGCCGAGCGCGCTGGTGGCGGAGGATGGGGCCGGTGACGACCATGGGGGCGCAGGACTGTGCCTCCCACGTCCAGGCGTTGAAGCTGGGGTGGAGCTGCACGACCGGCCCGGCATTCTCGAACGCGCTGCGTTGCCCGGTCTCCAGATAGCTTTCCACCGGCAGGTTCTCGGCCAGGATCACGTCGTGATGCGCCAGCTCGACGTGCCAGTAGGTCACCTGGTTCGGCGTGGTCTGGCGGATCAGGTGATCGTCGATCAGGCAGCGCACCGGGATCAGCACGCCGTCCAGGAACAGCGCGTGATCCGGCGACAGTAGCAGCGGGCGGTTCGGACAGCCGGGTCCGAACGCGTGCGGGGCGATGCGGACCGGCTGCACCGTCTCGGGCGCGGGGTGACGCCGCAGCTCGACCCGGCGCCGTCCGATCCATTGGATCCGCTGCGCCGCCACCGCGGGATCGCCGATCGTGCACAGGCGGTCGCCGACGCACAGCGTCTCGACCGCGACGGGTCCGCCCGGCGTCATCAGCCGGGTGCCGGACGCGAAGCAGGCCATGCTGACCTCGGTGCCGGTGCCGGCCGCATTGGCGGCCACCAGGAACGGGCCGGACAGGTTGGCCTGCAGGCTGATCTGCACCGTTTGCGACCCGCCATCGCCCACCGTCAACACGCCCGACGTGGCGTCATAGTCGGCGGTGGCACCGGCCGGGTTCAGGTCTGTGATGTCGATCGTGTCGCCGGTCTTCCAGTCCAGGATGCTGATCCCGTGCAGCGTGGCGGTGCTGCCCTGGAACTCGTTCAGCCCCGGCCCGCCCGCGACGGTATCGGTGCCGCCATTCGGGCGGATCAGATCGTTGAAGACGCTGCCTTGCAGGAACTCGGTCGCCGTGGTGCCGTTGATCAGATACCGGTGGTTGGGGTCCAGCCGGTAGATGGTGATCGAGGACGGCAGCGTATCCACCCAGTATGCCGCGCTGTGGATCGAGATCGAGGGGCCGACATTGTCATAGACCTCGATCGAGCCGTCGCCGTTCTTTGCCAGCACGGTGGTCGTGTGCTGGCCGTCGAACCCGCCCAGCCACGCCATGCGGACGATGTCACCCGGCTGCACCAGGGTCGACCAGTCGGTCACCGGGTTGGCCTGGTCCGAACCGCGATAGGCGATGCGCCAGAATCCGCCTTCCTCGTTCGCGCTCGGATCGGTGGACAGGTCGACGGGCGGCATCGGCGCGCCCGCAGCGGCGGCGACCGCATCGCCGATGAACGCGCAGTCATAGCTGTTGGGGACGTCGACATAGTACATGGCCATGCGCTGCGCAGCGGCCACGATGTCGTCGGGATCGACGACGCCGCTGCCGATCGTCTGGCTGGCGACCGCCGGATCGATCGGCTGGATGTAGTAGGTCAGGTTGGCGGTGGGACCCGACGGCGCCGTGCCGATCGGGATCGTCAGGAACGTGTCCGGCCCGATATTGTTGCCGACCGTCAGAGTGATGTCGCCGACATCCGGGGCGGACACCGTCGCCGGCGGCTGTGTCGGCGGCAGATAGGGATAGGTCGGCAAATCCGGGACCGGTGATCCGTTGACCAGCCAGGATGTCAGCACCGGCTTGGACGGGTTCCAGTACGACCAATTGGCTGCCCGCATGCCCGCGGCGCTCATGCTCGACAGGCCGTACTGCGTCCAGTCTGCCGGGATGGTGCCGAACGACTGGATCAGCAGGTCGGTCAGCGCCACCGTATCGCCTGGCGTGGCCACCAGCGGGATCGGCAGCGCCTGCTGCGGGATGTGCACCGACGGCGTATAGGTCAGCAGGGTGCCGTTGTGCCCGTCGGAGGTGACGGCGAAGCCGGTTGCTTCCCCGTCCACCGTGAAGATCGTCAGCGGCTGGCCGATCGGGTCGCCGTTCTGGTCGTACAGGGTCAGCGTGTCGTCCGACGGCGAATAGGCGACGGATGCAACACCGAGATTGGCGAAGTCGATACGATCGCCCGGACCGACATTCCACAATGCGCCCTGGAACCGGGACAGGTCGGTCAGCCGCAGATAGCCGCTGGTGTCGCCGAACTCGATCGCGACGCCGGCATCGATCTCGCCTTCGATGGTCGCCGCCCCGCCCTGCTGCAGCCGGATGATGCCGGGGTCGGTCCCGGTGGTGGTGATGGTCACGTCGGACCCGATCAGCAGGCCGCCCTGGTTCACGACGATACCGTCATTGATGAAGGTGCCGCTGCCGATCAGGCGGAGCGAGCTGTGGCTCGCATTCAGCAGGCTGCTGCTGGTCTGGCTGGTCAGCGTCGCACCGTTCACCAGCTCGAGGATCATCCCGCCGCCTGGCGCTTCGGCGGCGATCACCCCGGCGACCGAGGACTGCCCGGCGATCCGCAGCGTCCCCACCGGCTGCGATCCGCTGGTCGCGATGGTGCCATAGGTGCCGAGGGTGGCGTCGCTCAGGATCAGCACCGGTGGGGCGGCGCTGTCGCCGGCCAGGATGACGCGCTCGGAATCGATCGGCCCGTATTGCAGCATGTCGGACGCATCGACGACGACCGTGCCGCCGTTGATGGTCACCGTGTCGCCGGCAACCGGATAGTAGGGCGGCGTGTCGGGCGTGGAGGTCCAGTTGGCCGGGTCGAACCAGTCGCCGCTGCCGCCGTTCCAGACGCGCGCGGCGGCCGACGAGGTGATGACCGTATCCACGTCCTCCCCCGGCGTGATGAACCCGGTGGAGAAGCTGAGCGGGTCGCCGTTCGATTCGATCGTGACGGTGGCAACCACCGTGCCGGCACTGCTGACCGTCAGCACCCCGGTGTTGGGATCGTAGTCGACGCCGTCGGCGGCCACGTTGTCCAGCACCAGCCGGTCACCGGCCTGGAAATTGCTGATCTTGCCGCCGATGGTGCCGCCGATCGCGCCCGAGCCCGACAACACGATCATGCCCGACGGATCCTCGAAACGGACCGTCTGGTCCGCCCCGATCGGCGCGTCGGTCCAAAGCATGCCGCCATGGCCGATCGAGATCGTGCCGCTGCCCGACAGGGTGGCGCCCTGCACATAGATCGACCCGCCGTCGGCGGCGATCAGCCCGTCATTGATCAGCGGTCCCTTTTGCAGCACGAGCTCGTTGGTGGCGCCGGCGGTCAGCGTGGCGGTCGCGCCGATGGTCAGGGCTTCGCCGGTCGGATGGCTGATCTGCAGGGCGGCGCCCGAGATGGCGGCGGCGAACGAAAATACACCGTCCAGCACCGAGGCGGCCCTGACGACGATGTTGCTCGTCCCTGTCCATGTGGTGCGAAGTGTGGTGGCGCTGCCGATCGTGCCGCCGTTCAGGACCAGCGTGGCGCCGGCGTTGTCGAACTCGATCGTAACGCCGTCAACCACCGGATCGCCGGCATTGACGCGGGGCCCGGCCGTGGTGTCGATGATGGCGGTGTCCCCTGCGCTTGGCGGTCCTGCCGGCGACCACGCGGCACCGTCGAACCAGCCGTCGCCCGGCTGGCCCGCCCAGGTGAATGTCGTTGCCATGTATACCTGTCCCGTTCCAATCCGACCAAGGAACGGTATCCTACGGGGATGTGTCGGCGGCGCAATCGCGCGCAGGTAACGGTTTCAGGCCGCGGCGGTCAATTTTTTCATAAAGGCCGACAGGCGGTGGCGCCGCAGCTCGCTGCGCGCCTTGGCATCCGTCGTCATGTAGTTAAGTTGCACACTGTAACGGGGTCCGGTGAACGCCTTGTGCCCGTGCCACGTCGCCGGCCCGTTCGGAAACACCAGCAGGGTGCCGTTCACCGGCGGCACTTCGACCGCATAATCCTCCAGGTCGTTCGGGCCGCGCAGCAGGCGCAGGCAGCCTTCCTGGCTCGCCCAGGCATCGGACTCGGGGTTGAGGTAGAGCAGGACGGTCACCCGTTTCGCGGTCGAATCACAATGGATGCGGCCGTCGCGGGAATCGGTCCAGCCGCGCAGCGTGACCATTGTCGGCGCGCGCGACAGGTCGAGGTCGAAGCGCCGGGCGATCGTGTCGCGCAATGTCGGTCCGGCCATGGCGTCCATCAGCGCCTGCGCTGCCGGCCCCAGCCGCACCGAGGCGACGGGGAACGAGCCCCGCTTGCGCAGCGGCGGCAGGTCGGCGACGACGGCGTGCAGACTGTCCGGCGGCACGAAATGCGGCACCACGACGTGCGGAAACGGGTCGGTCGCCACCGGCGTGGCTGCCAGCTTGGCGTAGTCCAGTTCGATCATGCGGTCTCCAGCCCCGTCCGTGACGGGCGCAGCAGCAAGGCCTCGGCCAGGTCGATCAGGTCGTCGGTCCAATATAGATCGGGGCGGGGATGTGCCACCGCCAGCCCGGCGTCGGCCAGCCCCGTGTCGGGGCGGCAGGTCAGCACCGGCAAGACCCAGCGCGTGGGGAAGGCATGCCGCCCGTCGGCCGCACCCAGCAGCGCGCCGGCGATGGCGGCGTTGGTGTCGGTGTCGCCGCCGGCCCGGACGGTGGCCAGGATCGCATCCGCCGCCGATGTGCCGGCGGCGAGGTGGCGGAACGCGTTGTGCAGCGCCACCAGCACCGGCGCATCATCCGCGAGAGGCTGCCGGGATGCGGCGAGGCCCAGCACCGATGCCACACGCCCCGTGACGGCCGCACGCGCGGCGGCGAGCATGGCGGCACGGTCGGCGCCGGCGATCGCCGCGGCGACGGCGGCCGCCAGCGCGGCGCACGCCGCGGCGCAATCCGGATGCGGGTGGGTCAGGCCGGAATCCGCGGCCGCCACCGAAGCCGCCTGCGCCGGGTCGCGCGCCCAGATCCCGATCGGCGCGATCCGCATCAGTGATCCGTTCCCCAGGCTGTCCGGGTCTGCGGCCCGCCGCAGCGCCGCGGCCCGCGGCCCCGACGCGGCAGCGGCACCGGCCAGCGCCCGCTTTGTCGTCGGCCCCAGGCCGAACGGACCGGAGTCGAACCAGGCCAGATAGGCGTCAGCCACCGCCTCGGCGTCATAGTTGGCGCGCGTGGCCAGCGTTCGCCCCAGCGCCAGCGCGAGCTCGGTGTCGTCGGTCGGCTGCCCGGCCAGCGTGTGCCACACGCCGCCATCCCGCATGCCGTCGATGCGCGGTTCGGGCGGCAGCCCTTCCACCTGCGCGCCCAGGCTGTCGCCGATTGCCAGTCCCAGCAGCGTGCCGGCGGCGCGGTCGAAGGCGGGCGACTCCGGCGCCCGCGGCCAGGTCAGGACGACGCGCGGGGGACGCCGCGCCTCGGTGCTGCCGCGCCAAGTGCGGGTCAGCAGCGTCGCGACCGCTTCGGGCGCGCCGCCGAAACAGGCCGACGGGCGGCTTTCCCCCAGCTCGTTGTAGGTGACCGGCGTTCCGTCCTCGGCCACCAGCACCCCGCCCGCCGCCATCAGCAGGGCATGGCCGGCGGCGATATCCAGCGCGTTCACCGGGCGCAGAGTCTGCGTGGCGATGCCGTCGCCGACGGCGACCCGCGCCAGGCGATAGGCGATCGAGGGCAGGGGCATGAAGCGTGCCGGCGCGCAGGCCAGGCCATGCCAGACCGGCCGCTGCCACACGCCGTGGTTCAGGAACACCACGCCGTCCGGCGCCAGGTCCCGCCGGCGCAGGTCGATGGTGACCGGCGCACCGTTGCGGGTGATGCCGGTACCCTCGGCCCAGGCGATCATGTCCGGCCCGCGATCCGGGCTGAGCGGCGCGAACACCACCCCCAGCACGGGCGTGCCCCGCTGCAGCAGCGCGACCGAGACGGCGCTGCCCCGCCTGCCTTCCAGGAAGGCGCGGGTGCCGTCATGCGGGTCGACCACCCAGCACAGCCCGTTCGCCGCGGCTGCCACCACGCCCTCCTCCTCCCCGACGAAACGGGCCGGCACCAGGGCGATCAGCCGCTCGCGCAGGAACAGCTCGATCTCGCGGTCCACCGGCGCGGTGACATGGTCGATCAGCCGCGGCCCGTCCGGGCGGCTGAACTCGGCCGCCACACGGCGGCCGGCTTCGGCCACGGCTTCGATCACGGCGGGCAGCAGGGTGGGCGGGGGCGGTGTCACAGGGTCTCCCGTTTGCGGTCGAACAATCTAGCCCTGCGCGCCCGAACGCGCTATCCGATCGGTCACCCGCCATGGATCAACACGCCCCGACCCGTTTCGCCGCGACAGGCCCCCTTCCGGCGTATCGCGCGATGCTCGCCGCCGGTGAGCTGACCCCCGACTCCGCGCAGGAGGCGGCGGTGCAGCGCCTGCAGGATCTCTGGACCCGGCTGCGCGACTATGAGCCGCAGCCCAGGCCAACGCCCACCGCCGGTGGCGGCCTGCTCGGGCGGCTGATGCGCCGCAGGCCGGTGGAGACGCCGGAGCGGCTGAAGGGCGTCTACCTGGTGGGCGAGGTCGGGCGCGGCAAGTCCATGCTGATGGACCTGTTCTTCGGCACCGCCCAGGTGGCCCGCAGGCAGCGTATCCATTTCCACCGCTTCATCCAGAACGCCCATGCCCGCGTGCATGCCTGGAAGCGCGCCAACCCGTCAGGGTCGGACCCGATCCCGCCGCTGGCCGATTCGATCGCGGCCGAGGCGGCGCTGCTGTGCTTCGATGAGTTCCAGGTCAACGATATCGCCGACGCCATCATCCTCGGCCGCCTGTTCGAGGCGCTGTTCGAGCGTGGGGTGGTCGTGGTGGCGACGTCGAACGTGGCGCCCGACGATCTGTTCAAGGGGCAGCCGGGCCGCGACGCGTTCCTGCCCTTCATCGCCATCCTCAAGCGGAACGTCGACGTGCTGCTGATGGATTCCGGCCGCGACTACCGCCGGGAACGGCTGCGCGGCATGCGCACCTGGCATGTGCCGGCGGATGCCCGCGCCGATGCCGCGCTGGACGAGGCGTTCGCGCTGCTGACCAGCGATGCGACGCCGGCGCCGGTCACGCTGACGGTGATGGGCCGCGCGCTGGTGGTGCCGATCGCGGCCGAGGGCGTGGCGCGGTTCGATTTCGAGACGCTGTGCGGCACCGCGCTGGGCGCCGGCGACTATCTGGCGATCGCGGCGAACTTCCACACCCTAATCCTGGACGGGATCCCGCGCCTGTCGCCCGACAACTACGACAAGGCACGCCGCTTCATCGTCCTGATCGACGCGCTGTATGACGAGCGGGTGAAGCTGATCGCCTCGGCCGACGCCCAGCCGGACCAACTGTATCGACGCGGCGAGAACGCGAAGATGTTCGAGCGCACGGCCTCCCGCCTCGATGAGATGCAGAGCGAGGCCTGGTTCGAGCAGCCGAACCGGCAGGTGCCCCGAACGATGACGCAGGGCGGCTGAGGCGCCGCCGTCCGCGGCCGCCCGGCGCCGTTGCGTGGGCACCGCCGGGTCGTCTTGCCGCGCGCGGCCCGATCCGCTAGCTACTGACCGCCTTCCGGGCAGCCCCATTCCCCAAGATGCTCGGCGGGCGCACGTTCATTGGTGAATGGCGCGTCCGCGCCTCGGTAAGGACATCGGCACATGGCCCGCAACAAGATCGCCCTGATTGGCGCCGGCAATATCGGCGGCACGCTCGCCCACCTGATCGGCCTCAAGGAACTGGGTGACGTCGTCCTGTTCGACGTTTTCGGCGGGGTCGCCGCCGGCAAGGCGCTCGACATCATGCAGTCGGGCCCGGTCGACGGTTTCGATTCCCACATGAGCGGCGGGTCCGACTATGCAGCCATCGCCGGCGCCGACGTGGTGATCGTCACCGCCGGCTTCCCCCGCACACCCGGCATGTCGCGCGACGACCTGATCGGCAAGAACGCCGGCGTGATCGCGCAGGTGGCCGAGGGCATCAAGACCCATTGTCCGAACGCCTTCGTCATCTGCATCACCAATCCGCTGGATGCGATGGTCTGGGTGATGAAGGAGAAGTCGGGCCTGCCGGCGAACCGCGTGGTGGGCATGGCCGGCGTGCTGGACAGCTCCCGCTTCCGCCTGTTCCTGGCGCAGGAGTTCAACGTCTCGGTCGAGGATGTGACCGCGTTCGTGCTGGGCGGCCACGGTGACACGATGGTGCCGCTGACCCGCTACTCCACGGTCGCCGGCATCCCGGTGCCCGACCTGATCAAGATGGGCTGGACGACACAGGCGAAGATCGACGCGATCGTCGAGCGTACCGCCAATGGCGGCGGTGAGATCGTCAAGCTGCTGGAGCGTGGGTCTGCCTTCTATGCCCCGGCGGCGTCGGCGATCGCGATGGCCGAGGCCTATCTGAAGGACAAGAAGCGCGTCCTGCCCTGCGCCGCCTATCTGACC
>WBZO01005519.1_pt1 | contig 12849 bp, 11 predicted proteins | sample 5204261 | NCBI WGS metagenome assembly WBZO01 (sample SAMN12412400, study PRJNA552823) | activated sludge metagenome | isolation source: activated sludge from anammox sidestream of wastewater treatment plant... | place: USA: North Carolina | collected 2017-09
GCAATGATTTCCGTGACAAGATCATGGGAACGATAAAAGAGCAGGGCATCCAGCGTTCGCAGCTTACCATATTGCAGGGATTGATGAAGCTGCGGCAGATCTGTGATTCGCCTGCCATACTGAATGAACCTGAAAAATTCGAGAATCATTCCATCAAGCTGGAAGAGCTGGCCAGGGAGATTACGGAAAACATCAGTAATCACAAAGCGTTGATCTTTTCACAATTCCTGGGCATGTTGTCACTCATCAAAGGGAAGCTGGAAGAGCTGGGTGTGAAATATGAATACTTCGACGGAAGCACTTCAGCTCCGGACAGGGAAACGGCGATCCGGAACTTCCAGGGCGATGAAAGCATCCGGGTATTCCTGATCTCATTGAAAGCGGGTGGAGTGGGTTTGAATCTGACGGCAGCCGATTATGTTTATATCGTGGATCCCTGGTGGAATCCAGCGGTGGAACAGCAGGCCATTGACCGTACACACCGTATCGGTCAGACTAAAAATATTTTTGCCTATCGCATGATCTGCAAGGATACCATAGAAGACAAAATTCTGAAACTACAGGAAAAGAAAAGAGCGCTGGCCAAAGACCTGATTGCAGACGATACCTCTTTTGTAAAGAGCCTGACCAAAGAAGATGTGGAATATCTGTTCAGTTAAGAATGTTTACATTATCACTTCAGCTTTATTTTGGGCCAGGGATTACGGACTTTAATAGATTTTTTTCCGTTTAATAAGATAGCCGGCTCTGCGTGTGAAATTCGAGTTCTGTTCATAAACACTGCCCTGAAGACCTTAAAATACCGGGAAAGAATAAAAAATGTCCGCCAACCAGCGGACATTTATAATGTATGGATTAGTAAGAAGTATTTTATTTTCTCCTGGTATAACTTTCAGCGGCATTGGAGGAGCCTGTGATGAGGACGGCCAATACCGATTTCAGCAAAAGAAAGACATTCAGGGAAGGTTTGTAATACTGATGATAGATCTTTGCCTGTTCATAGGCATGTTCGATACGTTTATTCTTCATAATTACGGTCATTAATTTCTATGTAACGAAAAAAGGAAAGGAAAATTATACAATAATTTTTTGATGCGCTAATTTTTACTCTTGTTTTAAAGTTAAAAATGATATTCTTTAAAAATTTCGTAAAAACACCTGTTCTGAATACGATAAATCGATCCCGGTTAGTGGCGGCTCGAAGCAATTGAAAAATAATATCCAATAAAATTTAGTGTGGCCGATAGCCTCCTCTTATTTTTTATTTTCAATCAAAAAGTTTAGCCATCCTCGCAGCCTATGTTAACCCACCTTTCATTAAGGTTAATAAAGGTTAAATGAAATGAACCGTCATAGAACTATATTCTAAATTTGAAAACTAATTATGAAAAGACTTTACTGGCTGGCAGTTTTGATGGCGATTACCATAATCGGTATTGCAGGCTTCCAGGTGTACTGGCTGAAGCAAAGCTATGACCGGGAGAAAAAGAACCTTAAGTTTAAGACCGAAGTGGCTTTTGTTTCAACAGTGCGGAATCTTCAGACTTCCAAAATAAAACTGGGTAAAATTTTTCCGGACAGCGCTTTTATGAGAGGCCGGAATATGAACGGAGAGAAATCGCAGGAAATTTTTGACCGTGATACGAAAACAAAACAGAACCTGGCCAATACCATCAAGGCCATCCAGGACAAGATCGGGGATTCGCTTTTTAAAAAGATTCCACGTCAACCCGGAATGAACTTTCAAATGGATATAAGCCTGGATAAAAAAGGAGATTCACTTTCTCCCTATGAGAGATTTCCGGGAATGCGGGGTGATTGGGGCCGTGGAGAATACATGATGCGCTTTTTATCCGATGTAGATTCACTGCAGGATACCCTGAAGGTAAAAGAGATCACAGCGGCTTATTCGGAAGCTTTGCAAAAACAAAAGATAAAAGTGCCTTTCACCGTGATCAGGCTGGACAGCGCCGAAATGCATTTTTATGAACCCGGCTCCAATGTGGTGACTGTAGGTTTTCTGCACCCGATCACTTATAAAATGGAATTGGGAAACCTGTTTCCTTACCTGTTAAAACAGATCATTTCACCGGTCATTTTTTCAATTTTCCTGGTAGGGATCACCATTTTATCATTCCTTTTGTTGTACCGAAGCCTGATCCGTCAGAAAAAACTGGCACTGTTGAAAAATGAATTCATCAGCAACATTACCCATGAGCTGAAGACACCGATCGCAACTGTAGGTGTGGCCATTGAGGCTTTGAAAAATTTTAATGCCATCCAGGATCCACAACGTACCCGGGAATACCTGGATATTTCTTCCAATGAGTTGCAAAGGCTCAGCCTGCTGGTGGATAAGGTGCTCAAGCTTTCTATGTTTGAAAAGAAAGAGATCGAATTGAAATATGAAACAGTGAATCTTAAAGAAATCGTGGATGAAGTGGTCTCTTCCATGCGGCTGCAACTGGAAAAGTATCATGCAGAATGCACCATAACTGCCGATGGCGACCTGCACCTGAAGGGCGACAGGCTGCACCTGCTCAGCGTGGTTTTTAATTTACTGGACAATGCATTAAAATACAGTAAGGATGATCCTTTGATAAACGTGGACCTGAAAGGAGATGAAACAAATGTTGTATTGAGTGTTTCCGACAATGGCATCGGGATACAACAGGAATACAAAGACAAAGTATTTGAAAAATTCTTCAGAGTGCCGACAGGCGACAAGCACGATGCCAAGGGTTATGGATTGGGGTTGAGCTATGTGGCGCAAGTGGTGCAAAAACACAGGGGAACGATACATGTGGAAAGCCAGCCGGAGGCAGGAAGTAAATTTATCATTACATTGCCCAGGCAACAGGCATAAAGGGCTGTGCCATGATTCTAAAACGGCATGATCCATATTCATTGAATGTATGAGCAGGACAAAAGTTTTTTATGTGGAAGATGAACTGTTCCTCGGCAAGATCGTCAAGGAAAGCCTGGAGAGCCGCGGCTTTGAAGTGATCATGGAAAGTGACGGAGGAAAAGCGGTTGACCTGTTCAAAAAATCACAGCCGGATATTTGTGTGCTTGATGTGATGCTTCCCAATAAAGACGGTTTCACCATTGCTGATGAGATAAGGGAAATGAATGAAGATGTTCCCATAATTTTTTTGACAGCAAAGACACAGACGGAAGATGTGGTGAAAGGTTTCAACATGGGAGGGAATGATTACATACGGAAGCCTTTCAGCATGGAAGAGCTGATCGTCAGGATTCAAAACCTGTTACGCACTAAAACCGAAAGCCCCAACAAGATCAGTGGCGACACAGTGACAATGGGTAAATACAGTTTCCAGGTGAACCGCCAGATACTAAGCCATGGCAAGGAGGAGAAAAAACTTTCTTACCGGGAAAGCGAACTTTTGAAACTCCTGTACCTGAACCGGGATAAGGTCATTGACCGGAAAGACATCCTCAATCTTCTCTGGGGAAATGATTCTTTCTTCAATTCAAGAAACCTCGATGTGTATATCACCAAACTCCGCAGTTATTTAAAAGATGATCCTTCGCTGGAGATCATAACCATTAAAGGGATCGGTTACCGCTTTGTCATTTCCTGAGGCAGATCATTTTTCTTTTTTCTTAAAAACCTGGTTGGAAAAAGGAGGTGAATCGGGAATTTTCACATCATTAAAAGAATAGTTCACGTCTTGGTGGCAGGTATTACAGGTATTAGTTAGCAAAACAAAACTGTTTTTGAACCGGGCAATATCTTTTTTCCGGATCGCGGCATTCACGGTATCTAATGCCGGTTCGATCATAGAGATAGAGTTGGATTCACTGCGATCTGTTTCATATTTTTTAATATCATCAATGTTTTCCATGATCTCATGGATCTCAAAATCGGCAAGGTCCCAGTTTTCATTTATGCCTGCAAACCACAGTTTGGCATGATGAACCTGAATGGCAGACATGAATTCGCCGAATCCGGGTTTATAACTGTTGTTAACTATTTGTTCAAGGCTGTCTATCCTTGATTGCAGTTTTTTTATGCCTGAAGAATCATTATTACATGAGAAGAATAAAAAGGATAACAGAACCGTTGTAAAAACTTTTATCATGATTTTAAATTTTCAGATAAATTTTCTAAAGAACCACACTTTCAGCAGGTCGGCGGTGAGAGCGTATAATATTACAATGCCTGTCATTGTGAATAGAACTTTTGCCGTCAACGGCACCAGGCCCAGGTCGTCCCAAAAAGGAAGATAGGGTAATACGATCGTCAGCACCAGGGCAAGAAGCCCGAGCCAGATAAGATATTTTCCCGGCAAACTCTTTATAAAAGATTTCCGGGTGCGTATAATGAAAAGTATGAGCAACTCGGTAAGCGAAGACTCGATGAACCATCCGGTTTGAAAAACGCTTTCCCTGACGTGTAATACATGCAGCAGGGTAAGGAAAGTGATCAGGTCGAATAAAGAACTGTGAATACCGAAGAACACCATATAATTCCGGATCAGCTTCATGTTCCATTTGCCCGGACGTTCCAGCTGATCTTCATCTACATTGTCTGAGGCAACGGACAAAAACGGAAAGTCGGTCAGGAAGTTGGTCAATAAAATTTGTTTGGGCAGCATGGGCAGGAAAGGAAGGAACAACGAGGCGCCGGCCACGCTGAATACATTGCCGAATGTTGCCCCTGTGTTGATAAAAATATATTTCAGGGTATTGGCAAATGTCTTTCTGCCTTCCCTGATACCATCGGCAAGCACCATTAGTTTTTTTTCCAGCAATACAAAATCCGCAGCTTCGCGTGCTACATCGGTGGCATTATCCACCGAGATGCCGACATCTGCCGCATTGATGGCGCCCACATCATTGATACCATCACCCATATAGGCTACTGAAAAATTTTTCCGGAGCGCCTGTATGATCCTTTCTTTCTGGCGGGGCTCCACTTCGGCGAAAATATGTGTGGCCATGGCTTTAATCTCCAGGGCTTCCGTACTCATCGAATCAATTTCATCTCCCGATAAAATGACGGGAGAAGGAATGCCAATGCTTTTTCCTATACTGGCAGCCACTATTCTGTTATCGCCGGTAATGATCTTCACTCCCACCTGAAGTTTTTCCAATGCATCCAATGCATTTGTAATTCCTGATTTTACCGGATCCTGCAAGGCAATAAAGCCGGCAAAGATCATTTCGGTTTCATCGTCTTTGGTTATGTTGTTCGTGGTGATCTTTTTATAACATATACCTACTGCCCGAAAACCGTTTTGCCCGAATTGAACGAACCGGTCCTGGATTTGCTCCGAATATTTTTCTATGGGCCCGGTTTCATCATTATTGATCTGCACCCTGCTGCACATCTCTAAAATATTTTTCACAGCGCCCTTTGTGATCAATAATTTTTCAGTACCGGTGTCCACCGCAATGCCCAGGCATTTCCGGGTAAAATCATAAGGAACCTCACCCAGTTTTTTAGGTTGAAAGGGGAGCGTAAGTTTTAAATTTCTCAGAGCTCCGTCAATGGGGTTTTCATAACCCGATTCCAGATCGGCATTCAGAAAAGCCAGTTGTTTTGCAAGATCGCTCTCTTTTCCCGCGGCATCATAAACCCCTGATACAACTATGCAGCCTTCCGTAATAGTGCCTGTCTTGTCTGTGCATAAGAGATTTACTTCTCCGAGATTCTGGATGGATGATAATTTTTTTACGATCACTTTTTTCTTCAGCATCCGCTTGGCTCCGGCCGACATGGCGATGGTGTTGATGGCAGGCAGCAGTTCAGGAGCCATGCCCACTGCCAATGCAAGGGCAAATAACAAGGAGTCTATCAATGGGCGGTGAAACAGCAGGTTGACAACAAGGATGAAGATGGATAAAACAAGAGTGATTCTCATCAGGAAATAGCCGAAGTGCTTGATCCCTTTTTCAAAACTTGTTTCAACAGGAAGGGATGCACTTTGTGCAATACCCCCAAAGACGGTGTGAGAACCGGTTTGTATCACCAGAGCCTTGCCTGTTCCGCTCACCACACTGGATCCTTCCCACAGGCAGTTTTTTCGCTTTGCCAATGGCGATTTTTCATCCACTGTTCCTGTTCTTTTTGAAACGGGAAATGACTCACCCGTGAGGCTTGCTTCATTTGCGTGTATCTCATTGGACTCGATAAGAAGGCAGTCAGCGGGGATCACATCTCCGGCTTTGAATAAAAGAACGTCACCGCGAACGATCTGATCGGCAGGTAATTCCACCGGGCGGCCATCACGCAATACCGTGCTTTTTATTGAGATCAGTGACTGAAGTTTTTCCACCACCCTCCCTGCATTTCTTTCCTGGAAAAAACTCATAATCGTGGTGGAGAGAATGATAAAAGAGATGATGAACACATCGGATTGATCGCCGAGAAAACCCGAGAGGATCACTGCAGCGATCAGCAGCAACATCAAAGGGCTTTTGAATTGCCCTAAAAACAAACGGAGATCTTTTTCAAAATGACTTGCTTTCCTTTTCTGACGACCACTCTGTTTAAAAACAGCCTCCGCACCTTCAGTACTGAGCCCTGCGGCAGAAGAATTCAACCGATGATACCAGGTGTCAATATTGTCTTTCCAGAAAGTATTTTGAACTTTCATGCAAGAGCATTTTGAAATTGTTTTACAAAATGCAAATGAAATTAAGAATAAAAAACTTTGAGTGATATTTTTTACAGGAGAATAACATAGGCCGAACTGAACTATTTTTGTTTGTAAAAAAATGCAGGGACAGGAAATCTATATTGCAGACAGGATCTTTACGGGAGAGGAATGGCTGGAGGATCATGCTATCGTAGCAGAAGCCGGGGTTATCAAAGAAGTGGTTCCGTTGAAACAGTTGAAGCCGGGACCGGTTACTAAAAACTTTTCAGGAAACATCATAGTTCCTTCTTTTATTGATCTTCAGATCTACGGCGCTTATGGAAAACTACTGGCAGTTTATCCGGATGCTGATTCCCTGGCATTGCTGAATAAACATTGCAGGGAAGGCGGAACAGCATATTGCCTCGCTGCGGTGGCCACCAATACCAAAGAAGTTTTTTTTAAGTGCATTGATGCGGTGAAAGATTATTGGAAACAGGGAGGAGAAGGCATTTTAGGATTGCATATCGAAGGCCCCTGGCTTAATCCTGTAAAACGGGGAGCACATATAGAGTCATTAATTCATGTCCCAACTAAAGAGGAAGTAAAAGAATTATTGAATTACGGAAAAGGAGTGATCAAAATGATCACCGTGGCTCCGGAAGTGTGCAGCAGGGAAATCATTGAACTGATCCTTTCTTATGATGTCATTCTTTCTGCAGGCCACAGCAATGCCACTTATGAAGAGGCGATGAAAGGATTTGATGCCGCTATCACCACTTCCACTCATTTGTATAATGCCATGAGCCCACTGCAGCACCGTAGCCCCGGATTGGTGGGAGCCATTATGGATCATCCTTCGGCAATGGCAAGCATTATCCCTGATGGATACCATGTTGACTTTGCAGCCATACGTATTGCCAAAAAAGCAATGGGCGACCGCTTGTTTGTGATTACTGATGCTGTGACTGAAACAGACAGAGGTTATTATCAGCATCACCTGTCCGGTGATAAATATGAGTCAGCAGGAATATTAAGCGGTTCGGCATTGACCATGGCAAGGTCAGTTCAAAAGCTGGTATCTCATTGTCATATAGATCTGGCGGAAGCGCTGCGCATGTGCAGTTTGTATCCGGCACGGGTAATGAAGATGGATGATAGCCTGGGAAGAATCAGGAAAGGATATGCAGCAAATCTTACGGTACTTGACAACAACCTGGATGTTGTCCGGGTTATCTCATAAAATAATTTTTCTCAACAGGCGATTCCGGTTATTTATGTTGACTGAACATCCATTCAATCATTTGCTGATCTGAGTAAGCAGCCAGCCAGGCAAAATGCCCTACTCCGGGATACAGAGTGAACCCGGGTCTTGCGCCTGCATGGAACAAGGCTCTTGTCATGTTGATGGAAAATTCAGGGCTTACCACCGGATCATCTGCTCCATGAAACATCCATGTCGGGACATGAGCTATAAGAGAAGCCTTTGAAGTATCGCCGCCTCCGCAAACAGGCACTGCGGCAGCAAACAGACCGGGATAACGCATGATGGCATCGAAAGTTCCATAACCTCCCATAGACAGTCCGGTGATAAAAATCCGGTTCGTGTCTATCCTGTTTTGTCTGATCAGTTCATGAACGAGCGACATCACCAGCGACATGGGCTTTGACGGCTCGGCACTTAACCGGAGATCCGTTCCGTTTGCCGAACGTGTGGTATTGGACCACTGCATTTTTTCGGGACACTGCGGCGCCAGCACAAAAGCAGGATGATGCGACATGGCTTCATCGGTGGCGAAATTGGTGACACCCCATTTGAGTTGTGCTTCATTATCATTTCCACGCTCACCGGCACCGTGCAGAAAGACAACAAGCGGATATTTTCTGAAGGTGTCATAGTCGGGAAACAATAAACGGTAATTTAAAGTGTCGCCGTCTTTGATATACCTGAGAGCGCTGAACCTGGAGGGTTGTGCCTGAGAATTGCCGGAACTGATAAAAAAGATGATAAAGGCCAGCATGACTGTTGCGATCCTGATCTTTGTTAAATGCATCCTGATGGATTTTTGAAATGAAAAAATTGAATAAAATTAGAGTTTAAATTTTGATAAATAACCACTCTCATACAAAGACCAGATCCACGATTGAGATCATACCGGCATTGAATATTAAATCTGTTTTCCGGCGGGAGATCAGAAACCAGAGCTGCCGGAAACCGGGATGGTTTTTTCGGTTCAGATAAACATTTAATGATAGTGAAAGGATTTGACACCTGTAAAAAAAGGGGTTATATTTAGTAAGGGGATAATATAGCTGCAGCAATAACATATAAGATATTGTCTTTATTCAACGAGCCTTGAACGCTTAAACCATCGTTATGAAAAGGTTCATTTTCTTTATTCTGTTTTTTTCTCTTTTATCCGTTTCTGTGCGGGTGAACGGGCAGGAAGAATTTATTGAAGCTCCGTCCCGTTTTTTAGCCCGCATACCTTTTGAACAACTCATCGGCGGTGTCATCATGATGAAAGCACAACTGGATAATTTTCCCGACACTCTGAATTTTATCCTTGACACCGGCAGCAGCGGCATTTCACTGGATTCAACAACAGCTGAATATCTTCAGTTAAAACCCGTGCCCACCGACCGGACCATCAGGGGAGTGGCAGGGATCAAAAAAGTAAGCTTTCTTTTTAATCACACCTTGCATATTAACGGGCTTACAACCACCAATCTTGATTTTCATGTGAACGATTATGAAATATTGACCCAGGTGTACGGTGAGCGGGTTGACGGCATCATTGGATATTCATTGCTGAACCGCTACATTGTGAAAGTGGACTATGACAGCTCCAGGATCGATTTTTACAGCAGCGGTACGTTTCGTTATCCCAAAGGCGGTTATCTGTTCAAGCCTTTGCTTAATACTTTGCCGGTCACTAACCTCCGTCTCAAAGATGCGAGAACAGCTTCCACCCGTTTTCTTTTTGATATTGGTGCAGGGCTTTGTCTTATGTTGAACCGGGATTTTGTTGAAGACAGCGCCCTGATAGGAAAGAAAAGAAAATTTTTTAAAAAGCAGGCAGAAGGGCTGGGAGGTAAACTTGATCTGGACCTTACCGTGATCAAAGACCTCAAGATCGGTCCGTATCATTTCAGGAGAGTGCCGGTACTGATCTTTGATGATGACTTCAATGTTACCTCTTACCCTTTTCTCGGGGGATTGATCGGCAATGATGTATTGCGGCGGTTCAATCTGATCCTGAATTATCCTAAAAGGGATATTTATTTAAAGCCCAACTCTCATATCAATGAGCCGTTTGATTATTCCTATACCGGTATTGAACTTTATAAGATCAATAATGAAATATTGATAGGCGATGTAGCCAAAGGATCACCGGCGGAAGCAGGAGGATTAAAAGAAGGAGATATTGTGGTGGCGATCAATTCAGATTTTTCTCAAAATCTTACATCCTACAAGATCGCCTTGCAGCGGATCAGGGAGAAGGTAAAGATCATCATCAGGAGAAACGGAGAATTGATTATGGTGGAATTCAAAGTGAAGAGCATCCTTTGATTTTTCATTTCTTTAAATGGTTTCATTTCAGCGGCAGTTTATTTTTCGATAATTTTACCCTCTTTAATTTTTAAGAATTGTACCGGGGATCATGATTCAATTTGAAAGATTTACTTTATCAAACGAGCTAAGGGTGATCGTGCATGAAGACAATTCCACACCCATGGCAGTGATGGATATCATATATGATGTAGGCGCCAGGGATGAGAACCCCGAACGTACCGGGTTTGCCCATCTTTTTGAACACCTGATGTTTGGCGGGTCAGTGAATATTCCCAATTATGACAAGCCTTTGCAGATGGCAGGCGGTGAGAACAATGCTTATACCACCAATGACCTTACCAATTATTACATTCAGCTTCCGGCAGAAAACCTGGAAACAGCATTCTGGCTCGAGAGTGACCGCATGCTTTCTCTGGCTTTCAGTGAAAAAAGCCTGGAAGTGCAAAGAAAAGTGGTGTGTGAGGAATTCAAAGAACATTATCTCACCAAACCCTATGGCGATGTATGGCACAAGCTGAGAGAGCTGGCTTTTAAAGTGCATCCCTACCGCTGGATGACGATCGGCAAAGAACTTTCGCATGTGGAAAAAGCAAAGCTGGAAGATGTAAAAGAATTCTTTTTCAAACATTACCGTCCGGCCAATGCCATACTGGTGGTTGCCGGAAATGTGACAACTGCCAGGGTGAAAGAACTTGCAGAGAAATGGTTCGGTGATATTCCGTCCGGAATAAAATATGTACACAACATTCCCCAGGAACCCGAACAAACCGAAGAAAGAAGACTGGAGATCAAAAGCAATGTACCCCTGGATGCATTGTATAAATGCTGGCATATTTATCCGAGGATGGACCAGCGTTATTACATCACCGACCTGATCACCGACATCCTGAGTGGTGGCGGGTCGTCCAGGCTATACCAGTCGCTGGTGAAAGAAAAAAAACTGTTCAGCTCCATCGAATGTTATCATTTTGGGAGTACGGACAGCGGCTTACTGGCCATTGAAGGGAAACTCGTCAAAGGAGTGGCTATGAAAGATGCCGAGAAGGCGGTGGAAGAAGAGCTGGATAAGCTGAAAAATGAAAAAGTGAGCGATCATGAATTACAGAAAGTGAAAAACAAAGTGGAAAGCATGATCGCCTTCGAAGACATGAGCCTCGTCAACAGGGCCAACAGCCTGGCTTATTATGAACTGATGGGAGATGCTTCATGGATAAATTTTGAACTGGATAAATATGGCATGGTCACTTCGGAAGATATTTTGCAGGAAAGCCGGAAGATCTTCAGGGATTCTAACTGCAGCACCATTTATTATTTATCCGAAAACTGATCATCATACAAAAGACGATACTGAATGCCGGAACGGAAACAGCCACCCCCGATCGTTGATGCGGTGCATTTTGATCTTCATTTAAGGTCATACCGCCTGTTCACTCTGAAGAACGGAGTGAAGGTGTATGCAGTGGATGCAGGCGCTGAGGATGTAATGCTCATCGAATGGGTGTTTTTTGCAGGCAACTGGTTCGAAGAGCAAAACCTGATTGCCGCCACCACCAATTTTTTGCTGAAGAACGGCACTTCCCGGAAAAATGCATTCCAGATCAATGAATATTTTGAATATTACGGATCTTATCTCAACCGCAGTTGTTATAACGAAACGGCATCCATCACTTTGCACAGCCTTACCCGGCATGTAAAAGAACTCCTGCCCGCAGTAAGGGAACTGATCACCGATTCTGTATTTCCTGAAGATGAATTGGCCATCTACCGGCAAAACGTGAAGCAAAGGCTGAAAGTGAATTTGCAGAAAAGCGATTTTGTTGCAGGGCGGCTGATTGATTCTTATTTGTATGGGAAAGATCATCCTTACGGAAAATACACTTCCGATGCGGACTTTGACGGGCTGAACCGTGAATCGCTGATCCGGTTTTACAATAAATATTACCGGCAAGGGAAGTTCATTGTATTTGCTGCAGGAAAACTTCCGCAGGACCTGGAGTCATTGCTCAATGAACAGTTTGGCGACCTGCCGGACGAACCTGTTTTGATAAACGACATTCCTTTAGATCCTGAAAAAGAAAAGAAGTTCAGGATACAAAATGACCCCAACAGCGTGCAGGGTTCTGTGCGCATGGCAAGGCCTTTTCCTAACCGGCATCATCCTGACTTTTTGAAAGCGCAGGTGCTGAATGCGGTATTCGGAGGATTTTTCGGATCCAGGCTTATGAGAAATATCCGTGAAGACAAGGGATACACGTACGGTATTTACAGTTATCTGCAAAACCATGTACGGGATTCTGCCTGGATGATCTCCACGGAAGCGGGGCGTGATGTGTGTGAAGCAACGATCGTTGAAGTGTATCATGAAATGGAAAGGCTGAAAAATGAACCCGTGAGTGAAGAAGAGCTGAAGCTGGTACGTAATTACCTGATGGGTGCGATCCTGGGTGAACTGGACGGGCCCTTCCAGATCATTGCCCGCTGGAAAAACATTATCCTGAATGATCTTGATGAAAATTATTTTTATGATTCGGTGAATGCGATCAGGAATGTAACACCGGAAGAACTGCAACAACTTGCCATAAAATACCTTCAGCCCGAAGCATTTTATGAATTGGTGGTAACCTGAAAAATTTAAAACATGCGCATCATTCTCCGGCTACTCGT
>WBZO01004372.1_pt1 | contig 12847 bp, 11 predicted proteins | sample 5204261 | NCBI WGS metagenome assembly WBZO01 (sample SAMN12412400, study PRJNA552823) | activated sludge metagenome | isolation source: activated sludge from anammox sidestream of wastewater treatment plant... | place: USA: North Carolina | collected 2017-09
CCGCGTTCCAGTTCCTCCGCGGTGCGGCGATCCCGGTCAGCTTCATTGCCCGGTTCATTGAAATAGGTGCGGGCGGCGAAATAGAGGAGGTTTTCCCACGGCGAACGACTCTCCCCGGCTTCCAGCGCTTCGAGTTCGGGCAGGAGTTCGACTTGTGCGGAATCCCGGATATAGCGGGTCAGGGCATCCTTCCGTCGAATGGCAGTGCCTGTCAGCGTGTTGACCAGACTGTGTGTGTTTGACGAGACGAAGTAGACTTCCCTGTCCTCAAGATTGGTTTGTTGCAGCAAGTTCTGGACGGGGCGCCACCAGTGGCGAGTCGAGCGCGTGTATCCCACGAAACTCCCGCTGAGCATCTGAAGCCAGAAGCGCTTGCGCTCTGGCACGAGGGAAAGGAGTCTGGGCCAGAGTTTGGCCGCCCAGATGGTCTGCAGCCGGCGCCAGTCGGCAGGGGCGATGCAGAGTTCCTCGCCGATCGCGTCGATTGTTTCCGGGGCCGGGATATCGCCTGCGGCAAGTTCTTCTCTGACTCTGCGAATCCGGCCGACGAGTTCGTGATTGGCGCGCAGGATGCGATGGAATTTGGTTAGTTCGATCTGCAGGGCGACGATCGACGGGATGAGATCATCGAGATCGGAGGCCGACGATATCTGCGCCGCGAGTGTTGCCTGTCCGTCCCAGAACCATTTGCGGCGGCGACCCGGTGAGCCAACGACGGTCCATTCACGAATACCCGTGAATCCGGCTCTCTCGAATGCTTCAACCGTCTGCCCTAACACAATATCCCGGGCGTCCATGATGCAATCAGGCAGCCGCTGAATCGAGTAGATCATTGCGTTGAGATCAGGCTGTGGTTCGGCGGCGCCGGCGTGCAGGGAGGGCGCTGCTGTCAGGTGGGCGGGTTCGAAGCTGGAGACGCCGACCGCGCCGGTGCTTTGCAGCAGCGTGGTGTAGGTACGGACATACAGGTCGACCTCCCGCTTGCCGGCGCTGACCTCGACTCGATGGACCGGCGCTGCAGACCGCTGTTTGCTCTGGCGGTCCGCTTCCGTTTTTTCGAAGTCGCGCTGTGCACTCATGAAGGTACCTGCCCTTATTCCGATGCAATTGCCGGGTTGCTATCCTGGATCGAGTATACCGATGAGGTTGAGGTGTCGAGTGTTGCTCAACGGCTCAGTCTGTCGCTACGAACCTGCTCCCGATCCTTATCGCCGGCGGTGGACAGATCGAGGGCCATCCAGAATGTTCTCGACCAGGGATAGAACACGACAGGCAGCAGGATGGCGGCTCCTACGGCGATCACATGTTGCCAGGTGAGTGAGAGATCGCTGCGCAGCAGGAACACCAGAATCACGCCGAGACCAAGGACCTCCGCGACGATCAGATTGATCGCATATGCGCCAAGAAAATAGCCCTCTTCGCTGGTGAATGCATAACCGCAGGAGGGGCAGCAGTCACGGATCGACCAGGGGTGAGCAAAGATTCCCCGTGAGCCACACTGCGGACAACGCAACAGGAGTGCGCGTTTGCACAACCGCCCAGCACGAGACCAGCCGCGCGCCGGCAAATCGCGCAGTTCGGAATGTCCTTCACAATCGCTGTTCAATGCACTCGCATTCGGTCGATGAGTGGTTTCTATGGGTACAATCGCGAACGCGCGACTGGCATCAACTCCAGATCATAAGCATACCGGTCTGAAGCGGAAAGGACACCACCAGCGTGGCGGATGAGCAGCTCGGTCGACCTTTCCGGGTACTTCGGCATGCCGACTATCGCCTACTCTGGGCTGCTGAAGCGCTGTCGATGATCGGATCGCAGATTCAGAAAATCGCGGTGACCTGGCAGGTGTACGAACTGACTGAGGATGCCTTCAAACTCGGTCTTCTGGGGCTGTGCCGGTTTGTGCCGGTCATTCTTTTCGGGATTGCGGGGGGTGTCGTTGCGGACCGGGGCGACCGCAGGCGCACACTGATGGCGGCGCAGAGCATGCTCCTGCTTCTCTCAGCTGCGCTGGCGCTGCTGACGGTGACCGGCAGCATCTCGCTCGTGGCGATCTACCTCCTCACGATGCTCAGCGCGACGGTTGAAGGCATTTCCAATCCGACTCGACAGGCGATTCTGCCCTTACTCGTGCCGAAGAGCGAGTTTCCGGCCGCGTCGACAATGAATATTCTGGCATTCCAACTGGCGATGGTCCTTGGACCCGCGTTGGGGGGGATCGTCATCGCCACATTCGGTCTTGCCACTGCGTACCTGATCGATGCGTTGTCGTTCACAGTGGTGATTGCATCTGTGCTGATGATGAAGATGCGCCCACCTCGTGTCCCGGTGACAATGGGAGGTTTTGCGGCGGCACGTGAAGGTCTCCGGTTTGTACGGATCACACCGGTGCTCCTCGGTGTGATGGGCGCCGATTTCGTGGCGACGCTGTTTGGATCCTGCACAACCCTGATGCCCATCTTCGCCGAGGATGTGCTCGGGGTCGGACCGAAAGGGCTGGGGTTGCTGCTCTCTGCACCCGCGGCAGGGGCGGTGATCGTGGTTTCAGGACTGAGCGTCATGCGGCTCCCGGATCGCGCCGGACCGGCAATCATGGCCTCGATCATGATCTATGGCGCATGTCTCGTCGGATTTGGCCTGAGCCGTTCGTTCGTTCTCTCACTTCTCTTTCTGGCGGGAAGTGGCGCAGCTGACGTGATGAGTGCCACATTGCGTCACGCGACGCGCAATCTGGTCACACCGGACGACTTGCGCGGCAGGGTAGCGGCCGTTCATCGGACTCTGGCGGTAGGTGGGCCGCAGCTCGGCGACTTTCGAGCCGGAGTTGCCGCCTCGGTGATCGGCGCCGGGCCATCGGTAGCGATTGGAGGAATGGCCACGGTGCTCTCTGCAGCAGCCATCGCCGTCGTGCTGCCGGCGATCGGGCGATACCGATTCTCCTTTCCTGTCGAAGAAGTTGCTGTGGGCGGGATCAAGGGAACGTCAACCCCAGCCCAGTAGGCCGCGCAGAGGCTGCAACGCAGGCGGGCAAAGTGGCACGAGAGTAGTGCAATAGCCTATCCTCACGCGTCGCGAAGCTGGGAAGGGCCGAGGTGGCAGCGCCCGCGGTCACGCGCGAGGTCACATGTCCTTCACATCTGGGAAATCAAACAGGTCATCCGGCGACGAAACCCGTCGTGGCGAGTTCGGGCCGCTTCCGGCGTGGGATGCGCCGACCTGTCAGCGGACGCCTCAGACTGCAACCCCAACGAGAGTTCCTCCATCATTTGCTGAGCATTCGGAATCGGCACCGCGCGTTCCGGCCCCCCAATCCGAGACGGTACTCAAAGCCGTAGGCGTTGTTCTGGTTTTGTCAGCGCTCATCGTCGCAGTGATTCTGGCGCTGCCTGGGGGAGACAGCACTGCTGTGCCGACGGCCACCGGCGGCGCGGCTGTGGTCATGGCTCCGATCGAAACGCCAGGTCAGGCGCTGGCATCACCTATTGACGAACTGGCCTATGACGAGCGCAATTCGCAGTTCACGATATGCATCGACGCGGGTCACGGGGGTGACGACATTGGATTTCAGCGAACCGCCACCAGCGATGTGCCAGCGATGGATGAGTCGTATTTCAATCTGTCGATTGCCAAGGAACTGGAGAGCCGCCTGAGGGCGCGCGGCTTCCTTGTGGTGATGACTCGGTCGACTGATCAGGAAGTCAATGCCGATGACTTTGACGCGAACAACGATGGACAGAGCGGCGCGGGCGACAGTGGGGGTTCGGAAACCGTCGACGCGGCCACGCTTGACGAAATGCAGTCGCGTATCGATCGTTGCAATGACAGCAAAGCCGATGTTCTGGTGTCTCTCCACGTCGACGGATCGAGCGATCCAGCTGTGCGAGGCAGCAGAGTCTGGTACGCGGCTGGACGACCGTTCGGACAGCTGAATCAGTCACTCGCCGCGTTGGTGTATGAAGAACTCGAACATCAAATGCGGGACGTCGGTTATCCGTGGATCGGGCAGGGAATCGTCGAGACCGGTGACAGCGTCACTGCTGGCAGCCATGCCCAGCTCCAGCAACTTCTGATCGGCCCTGACCGGGAAGGGTTGAAGGAACCGAGCGCCATGCCGGGTGTCGTGGTCGAGGTGCTGACACTGACCAGCGATGCTGATGCCGCTTTCCTTGCGTCTGAGCAAGGCATTTCCACGATTGCCACAGCGCTCGACCAGGCGATCGTGCGATTCGTGGACGCATCGCTGAGAGGGGCGGGATAGTGCGATTGGTCGGAGTACCATTGTGCACGATCGTTTGCCTTGTTTGGCGTCTGGAAATGACCCGCAGATGACTTCGAGAGATCGCCCGGATGTTACCGGCACGACCGGACTGAATCGCCGCAAGTTCCTTTCGGTGTCTGCTGGTGTCGCCGCTGGTGTCGCAACGCCATTTGCCATTCGCACAGCGGCCAGGGGGCAGGAGAGCGCGCTCGTGCCGGCCGGACAGGCCATGGTGACATCCCCTCGTTTGCCAATGTCGGCAATCGGCACACGTGAACTGGAACAGATCATCAATGGCCAGATTACGGATTGGAGAGACGCCGGCGCTCCAATTTCCCAGCGGATCGAATTGATCGCGCTGGAAGGGACGATTCCGTTCAGCAGGCATCTCCGGGGATCGGCGGCCAACTATGAGGAACTAGCCGGCATGCTCCAGACTCGGGTCGGAGCTATGGCCATGGTGCCGGTGGCGGATATCGACTTTCGGGTGAGTGTGCTGGCCGTCGACGGTTTCGATCCGCTTCGCCATGCTTCCGTTGATGGACAGGATGCGATCCGCATTGCCATGGTGGGCGATATCGTGCCTGGACGCAACGTTCACAACAAGATGGTCACTTACGGAGATTTCACACATCCCTTTCGCAAAGTTGCCTCCGAACTCAATGGCTACGACATCACCATCGCCAATCTCGAGGGCAATCTGTCGGCAACGATTGCGCCGCCTGAGGACATTCACACCTACTCATTTGTTTCGGATCCTGCGGTCATCGACGGTATGCAGTTGGCCGGATTCGACGCTGTGAGCCTGGCCAACAACCATTCCCGCTGGAACGCGGCCGGTTGGGGTGACGCAGCCCTGCTGGACACCATCGATGCGCTCGTGGCCCGGGATATGGGGTATTTCGGCGCCGGAAGAACGCTCACCGAGGCGCGCAAGGCCTGGGTGCGTGATGTGCGCGGTTCGTTGGTGGCCATGATCGGTATCGATGGCGTGACGGCCAATCTGGAACGTGTGGAAGGTGAGTACCCCATCCCGAGGGGAGCTGCCGATGAGGCGAGTTTTTCTGGAGCCACTGCAGAAACGGCGGGAACCAATCCCTATCTGTTGTCAGACATTCTGGACGACATCGAGTTTCTGAGGGGGCGACATGACATTGTCATCCCATATTTCCATATGGGCGAGGAATACCTGGCTGTTCCGCCGGACTGGTCCCTCGCCGGAGCGAGAGCGGCAATCGACGCCGGTGCCACCATGGTCGTCACCAACCATCCTCACGTCGTGCAGGGCATGGAGATTTACCACGGGAAGCCGATTGTCTACTCCCTGGGTAATTTCATTTTCGATCAGATGTTTGCCATTGACGTCCGGCAGGGTTACATCCTGGAAATCGTTCTGAGCGACGGCAAGGTCGTCGGACTGCGTCCGAAAGGGGTGGAGATCGAGGACTTCAACCAACCCCGCTTGATGGATCAGGATGAACACGCGTCACTGATGAACCGATTCTGGTGGGCGACAGATCGCATCGCCGGTGTTGAATCCGCCTGAGTGGTCATCTGCGAATCGAAGTCGCGGGATTCGGCAGGATTCATTGATTGACATGGCGCATTCGGTCGTTCACTGTTAGCACACGGTATGATCGAACGAAAGAGCGAACAAGGAAATGAGGGTGATGGGAACCGCCACGGGACAGTTGGAAATGGTGACGCTCGACGATGTGCTGGCGGCGCGAGAACGAATCGCCGGTCACATCGTGCGGACGCCGTTACTGTCCAACGACTTCTTAAGTCAGCGCACCGGTGTACGGCTGCGAGTCAAGGCCGAGTGTCTGCAGCGAACCGGCGCGTTCAAAGTGAGGGGTGCGCTCAACGCTGTGTCGCTGCTTTCACCCGAAGAGCAGCAACGCGGGGTCGTGACCTTTTCGGCCGGCAACCATGGAGCCGGTCTGGCCTGGGCAGCGGCCCAGCTTGGTGTCGGCTGCACCGTATTCATGGCCGAAGGCGCTGCGGCCGCCAAAGTTGAGCTCATTCGTCGATACGGCGCCGAAGTCTCCATGCACCCGACTATCCAGCAGGCAGTCGCTGCGATGGAGACGACGGTCGATTCGACAGGTGCAACGTTTGTATCGCCGTTTGCCGACCCAGCCGGTATCGCCGGTCAGGGGACAGTAGCCCTGGAGATCCTCGAGGACTTCCCTGAGGTCGAACAAGTTATCGTGCCTATCGGTGGTGGTGGTCTGATCAGTGGCATCGCGGTCGTCATGGCCGCCAGAAAGCCGAGTGTCAGAGTTGTGGGCGTCGAGCCATTGGGAGCGCAGTCGGTGTCGGCAGCGCTCGCCGCAGGACAGCCGGTCCGCCTCGAGTCAGTCAAGACGATTGCCGATGGTCTTGCGGCGCCTTTCACAGGCGAACTGAATCTGCGAATCGTCCAGCACTACGTCGATGATGTGGTGCTGCTCACTGAAGACGAGATCGCTGAGAGCGTTGGTTTGGCGCTCGAAGCGACCAAGCTGTTGGCAGAACCAGCCGCGACCGCGTCACTTGCCGCATTGACGACTGGTAAGGCTGCGGTGCCGCTCGGAGCGGAGACGGTGATTCTTTTTACTGGCGGCAATATCGATCGTTCCAGACTGCGGGGGTTGCTCTAGTCGCAAACTCGGATGTGGAGGCTGGGTTGCGCTCCGATGTCGCATTGAAATCGGCCCGGCCCGGGAAGCGTCGGGAGGCTGGATGCGATGACACTTCAACTGGCTGGAGGGCATGAGTCTCGAAAGTATCAGCGGCGAACCCTGCTGGCTCTCACGGGAGCGGCCTGCGGCAGGCACGTTCTGCGAAAGTCGGTCGCAGCCAGTCAACTCAGCGGAGCGATTCGCCTTGGCTTTGACGGAGCTGACCCACTTATCTCATCGTTCGTCGAATCTGCAGTAGAGGAACTCGGCACACAGCACGCTGGCGCTGAAGTTCATCTCGAGCCATATGCGGTTGGCAATGCCGCTGTGCAGATTGTGCTGCAGCTCTCCACTGGCCAGGGGCCGGATGTCTTCCTTCTCTCGGCCGCGCTGATCGGGGAGCTGGCCAGCTCAGGCTATGTCGAACCACTCGATAGTTGGCTGGAGCAATGGGATGGCTGGCCGCAGTACCGCGATGCCTATCGCGGTGCTATCACGTGGAACGACTCAGTCTGGGCCCTCCCGTATGCCATCGATACCCACTTTCTCTACTATCGACGGGATCTGTTCGACAAGGCGGGGCTGGCAACTGAGTGGCAACCCGCTGAACCTGAGGAAATCCTGGCAGTGGCACGATCGATTCGCGATCTGGGGAACGAGGACCTGATTCCCTACGTGCTGTACGCGGGCGCCAACGGAGGCAACAGCACGGTTGTGCGAGGATTCGCTCCCCTCGTAAAGTCGTATGGAGGTGCGCTGAAAAACACGGCGGGCCAGTGGATTGTTGATTCGTGCCCGATCAGGGCCGCTCTCGACCATTACGCACAGGCGTACAGGCGGGACCAGACGGTGCCGGAGTTCGTGCTGACAGGGGCGACCCCAGTCTTGGCCGCACGGGAGGCGTTTGGCGCGGGAGAAGTCGGCATCAGTTACGAAGGATGCTGGGTCTTCAAAGACTGGTTATCCAAGGACGAGGAAGACACGCTGCAGAATGTCGGTTTTGTCCCGTTTCCTGGCGGTGGCGGAAATGCTCCGTTCTCTGTGGGCGGGATCGGCAACAGCTGGTTCATGAATGCGCAGAGCGAGCACAAGGATCTGGCATGGGCGTTCATAGCCGCTTTCAATTCGATGGAGGCACAGGTCGCCCTCAATCTGGCCGATCCGCACATCCCGGCCAGGAGCGACTCTGCAGCCGATCCGGTTTTTCAGGCGGATCCATTTCTGACGGCGATGGTGGCAACAGCCGACGATCTTCTCCTGACAGTTCCGGATCCGGCGTTCCGCGAGCTGATCCCGATCGTCCAGCACGCTACCGGCATGGTCGCCAGTGGCGAAGCGGTGGCAGACGAAGCGATCGAGCGTTATGTAAGCGAATTGCAGCGTGTGCTCGGTGACGATGAAACCGTCAGGGAGGAATGCGTCGCTTAACAGACGAACACTCTCGTTGACAGACCGGCACCCGCTACAATGAAAACGTGACCAGACTACCAGGCAAAGGCGGCGCGATGAGAGCTCGGTACCCGGGATGGCGATGTTCGCGGCGGAGTCTGTTGACAACGGCCGCCGGGATGTCTCTGGCTACGGCGACAACCAATTCACGAAGCGTCACTGCGCAGCACGAAGGAACATTGCGGATCGGATACGAAGCGTCCCAGTCGGTTTCCGCTGCGGCGATGGAACGGGCAGCCGCGACGGTTTCCGCAGCCAATCCGGGTGTCGAGTTTGTCTTTGAGCCGTCTCCGCCTGGAAGTTTTCTGGTGCAGCTCGTATTGCAGCTGTCGATGAATCGGGCGCCCGATCTCTTCATGCTCAATGGTTCATTTCTTGGCGAGATTGCCTCCGCTGGTTTTTCTCGGCCCCTCGGCGACTACCTGGCCACCTGGGAGGGTTGGGAACAGGTTCCCGCGAACTTTCGGCGAAGCATCTCCTGGGACGGAGCAGTCTGGGGATTTCCTCATCAGATCGATAGTCACTTTCTCTACTACAGGAAGGATGTTTTCGCGGCGGCAGGTTTACCGACCGACTGGCAACCCGGAAGCCCTGACGACATTCTCGATGTGGCATTGGTGATCAAGCGGGAAGTACCGGATGTGATGCCGTTCGCACTCTACGCGGGTGCCAGTGCGGGTCTCGACACGGTGGGCAGGGGGTTTGTCCCGCTGTTGCTTGCCTACGGTGGTGATTTCAAGGATGAGAACGGACTCTGGATTGTCGACAGTTGCGCGATTCGCGCGGCAATGCGCTTTTACGAACGCGCGTACGTAATCGACAAGACCGTTCCACAGAATGTGATGACCGATTCCGCCCCGGTCGAAACAATGCGCGAGGCCCTGCTGGACGGATCACTGGCCATGATTCACGAAGGCTCATGGGCGTTTGGGGAGTGGCTGACTCAGTCCTCCGACACCGCGAGAGAACAAATTGGCTTTGCCCTGATGCCTTCTCATGACGGTCAGGGCAAGGTCGTACTGAGCTCACCGGCAAATACGCTCTTCATCAATGCGCGGACGGCCTTGCCCGATCTGGCGTGGGAGTTCATTGCGGCCATGAATACGCTCGAGCAACAGGTCGCGATCAACGTAGCCGATCCGCACCTGCCGTCCCGCGTTGATGCTATGAACGACCCACGAATGTCCGGTGATCCGTTTCTGGAGGCGCTCGTAGCCAGCAGTCAGGCGCTGAGACTCTTCGATCCTGACCCGGCGATCCGGGAGATCGTCTCCATAGTTCAGAGTGGAACAGGCGCGGTTGCCAGCGGTGAAGCAGGTCCCGACGAAGTTGTCGCAAGGTATGCCAGTGAACTGACCCGCGCATTTGGTGAAGGCAATGTTGTGGCGCAGCCATGCAATATAGAGGCGTAGCATCGGAGGTGTGCTTCCGGCATGCGCCCGTTGGACGTGGTGGATTGGCGGTGGCATGAGCCGTCGTGCATTGGTCACGAATCAATCTTCATATTTCGTAGCGATGGCGCCAGCCGTTTTGCTGATGGGTGTTCTCTACGTTGTACCGGCGATCTGGGCGGTGTACATCAGTCTGACCCCAATGAGCCTGGCGGGTCCGAATGCCGGTTCGACAGAGTTCATTGGGCTGGACAACTACCGAACCATCTGGAGCCACCCTGACTTTCCGGGATTCGTGCGCAATACCGTCGTTTTCGTGCTCGGTTCGGCCGTTGTCGGCGCCACCGGTGTTGGCCTGCTGATTGCTTTACTGATCGACCGCGCCCAGCGACAAGGATCGCGACTGGCTCTGGTGGCGTTTGGGGCGGTGGTCCTGGCCGGTTGCTGTCCTGCTCCGTTGGCGGGAGCCTTGTGGGGAGGGATTCTTGACTATCGAGATGGAGTGCTGAACCGGGGGCTCACGGCGGCAGGATTCGAGCGAATCGATTGGCTCGGTGAGTACCCGATGCTCAGCGTGGTGCTGGCCGAGATCTGGCGCAGTGTCGCGCTGGCCATGATCGTGTTTTTCGGGGCTCTGCAGTCACTGCCGAAATCGGTGTTCGAAGCGGCCCGCATCGACAACGCATCAGCCGCCAGCCAGTTCTGGCGAATAACGATGCCGGCGTTGCGGCAGCTCATCGCACTGGTCTTGCTGATGACCACCATCCTGGCTACCGGGAGCTATCTTGTCAATCAGATACTGACTGGGGGAGGGACGGCGTTGCAGACAGAAACGCTCGCTCTCTACTCCTTTCACTCGGCGCTTACCGATTTCCGGATTGGCTATGGGGCAGCGCTGTCGGTGGTGATCCTGGGTGTGACGGCTGTCTTCGCTGTCGTCTACCTGCGCATCGCGAGAACTCGATGATCGGCGGCGGCGGATTCGGCGCGTTGCTGGCAAAGTGCCTGACCTCATTTGCGCTGCTACTCGTGATCAGTTTTTTTGGCGTTCCGGTGGTTTGGGTTGTTGGTCAGGCGTTCAGCAGTGGACCAGTCGGCGCTGTTCCCTGGCCCGATGATCCGACGCTCGTCCACTTCCGCCAACTATTCGATCAGGAGGCGATCCGGATCGCACTTCGGAACAGTCTCGTCGTCTCCGCCACAAGCATGGTGCTGGCCACGGGACTGGCATCGCTGGCCGGGTTTGGGCTTTCCCGGTCGCGCTTCCGCCGAAAGAGTGAGCTGGTCTACGGTGTATTGCTCCTCTATGCGATGCCGATGACGGTGACCATGGTGGCGATCTTCGAATTGTCGATCCGGCTGGGGTTGACCAATAGCCTGCCGGGATTGGTTCTCGCCGAAGTAGCACTGGCGTTGCCCTTTCTCACCTGGCTGATGAAGGGGTTCTATGATTCTGTGCCCCGTGACCTCGATGAAGCGACCCTGATCGATGGACGAAGTCCCCTGCGCGCCTGGTGGGATGTGCTGACTCCGGCGGCTCTTCCCGGCGTCGCTGTTACTGCTGGTTTGGCGTTTGTGATCAGCTGGTCTGATGTTTTCCTGCCGATCGTGCTGATCAGTGATCCCAGCCTGACGACGCTGGCGAGGTATTTTTTCCAGAGCGCCGAATCGACCAGCGCCTTCCAGTCGATTGCCGCTCTCGGCGTGCTTTATCTGACTCCCGTATTGCTGGTGCTGCTCTTGCTGCGCAGACTGATGCTGCGTCAGGTGGTCGGACGGGAAGGAAAGCCATTGTGAGCGACCTGGTGCTCGATCGCGTGCGCAAGCGCTTCGATCAGGAAGGGCGATGGGTCGTCGACGATTTCTCCCTGCGCATCGAGTCCGGCGAACTGGTCACCCTGCTGGGTCCCAGCGGATGCGGCAAGACGACTGTCTTACGCATGATCGCTGGTCTGGAAACGCCGAGTGGCGGCGACATCCTGATCGATGGGCAGAGTATTGTTTCGCTGAAACCGGGCGATCGAAATATCGCGCTTGTTTTTCAGCAGTATGCGCTCTACCCGGATATGACGGTTGCTGAGAATCTGGAATATCCTCTCAAATCACTTCGGATGCCGAAGGAACAGCGCAAACAGCTTGTCGACGCTTCCGCCGAATGGCTGGAACTGACCTCTCTGCTGAATCGAATGCCTCGTGAACTGTCCGGAGGAGAGCAGCAGCGGGTGGCGGTCGGCAGGGCTCTGATTCGAAAGCCGAGGGTTTCCCTGCTCGACGAACCGTTGGCCAATCTCGATGCGCAGTTGAGATTGCGGACTCGGGCGGAGATTCGCAGCCGGCAGCGGGAGACGGGTATTACCACAGTCGTGGTGACTCACGATCAGAACGAGGCGATGGCCATTTCTGACCGCATCGCGGTTATGCATCAGGGACGCATTGCACAGGTAGGTACGCCGGATGACCTGTATCAACGTCCGGCAAATGTGACAGTCGCCGGATTCGTCGGCAGTCCACCGATGAATTTGCTGAGCGTGCAATCTGCTGAAGACTCGTTGATCATCGAGGAAACGGGGCGGATTCCGGCTCCGCCAGCATTGATCGGCGGCAGGGTGCGGAAAGTTGGTGTCCGGCCGGAAGATCTGAAGATCGTGCCGACGGGCGCTGAAGGTCTCGTGATGCGAGTTACCAATACCGAACCGCATGGACACGAAACGCTGATTCGAGCTGAGTTCGGTGCATCGGTCGTGTGGATTCGCGCACGTTCCGACCAGCGGCCGGGCAGTGGTGCTGTCGTCACTGTCTCGGTGAACCCGGCGACGCTTCACTACTTTGCCGAAGACGGGACCAGGGTGGAGGCGGGGATGCGGGGGGCCTGATGCGTGCCGGTGCTGATCACTTCGCGCCGGCGCCGCATCAGGTTGTCTGAGCCTACCACAGAGAGACTGCTCGCTGATTCAGGCACATTCAACGTGCGGAACGGGCGGCGTGGCGGAACACGGTCATTCAAGGCACAATGCGTGGTCTGGAGATTGCCGGCGCTTGACAGGGTGAGACCAACGGTGACGATGCCCCCATTGATTGAACTG
>WBZO01004472.1_pt2 | contig 12844 bp, 12 predicted proteins | sample 5204261 | NCBI WGS metagenome assembly WBZO01 (sample SAMN12412400, study PRJNA552823) | activated sludge metagenome | isolation source: activated sludge from anammox sidestream of wastewater treatment plant... | place: USA: North Carolina | collected 2017-09
GCTCGCCGGCGTGGTCATCTTCTCCTTTCTCGCCTTCAATCAACCCTCCGTCGTCCGCGCTGCCGTGATGGCGATCGTCGCCTTGATCGGCTTGATGGCGCACCGCGACAACAATTGGCTCAACTCGGTCAGTGTTGCCGGCCTGATTATCCTCGCCTTTCGCCCGCTGTACCTGTTTGATCTCGGCACGCAATTGTCTTTTGCCGCCGCGATCGCTCTGATTCTCTTCATGCCGGCCTGCGAGCCGTGGCTGCCGCAAGGGAAGTCGTGGCCCGTCAAACTCGCCCGTTATCTGCTGATTCTCCTTCTCGGCAGCATCATTGCCCAGCTCGGTGTGGTGCCGATCCTGCTCCATAACTTCCATACTGTGCCGCTGGTAAGCTTTCTGGCCAATCTCGTGATCGTCCCGCTTGTCGGCATCATCACCATGCTTGGTATCATCCTTATTTTTCTCTCGCCGATTACATTCGTTGCAACCGTTGTCGGTGCCGCCCTCAATCATGCCATGGACTTCCTCGGCTCGGCGCTGACAGTTTTCGACAGCCTGCCGATCCCGCCGCTGCGTCTCGGCGCGCCGTCTCTGTCGATGATCTTTGCATACTACTTGACTCTTCTGCTGCTGCTGGCGCTTCTCAAAAAAAGTAAGTCCGCCGTTGCCTTCGTCTGGCTGCTTCTGATTGCCCTCAACCTCGGCCTCTGGAGCGCCGCGATCGGTGGGGAAGCCGCCCAGTCGCGGGTAACTTTCCTCGATGCCGCCAAACTGCCGACGGTCGTCGTCGAGACTCCCGGCCACGCTCCAACCTTGATCAACGCCGGCACGGTCGAACGCGGATTCGACGCCGGTGAGGCGATCGTCCTGCCGTTCCTGCGCTATCGCGGCATCACGCAGTTGCAGCACGCGTACGTCACGAGCACCGAGTCGCACGCCAGGGACGCCCTCGCTTCCGTTCTGGGCGGCTTGTATCGGCGCTCGCCGATCCCGATCATTGAGCCGCGTGACCCCATCATCCGCCTCGAATTCGACTCACTCCGCTTTTTGCTCATTACCACCAATCTTCCTGTGCAACAATTGCACAAGTTCGTTGAACGGGTCGATGTTCTCGGCTTGGACTGGCGGCTTCTGAACAATCCGGCCACCGGCGATTTCGTCCGTCGCCTGCAGCCAGCCATCGTCGTAATCCTCAACTATTTCAGCCGTTACGGCGGTGAGGCTGCGCTCACGTCGTTCCGTCTCGCCCACCCGCATTGTCGTGTCTGGAGTACCTTTGAGTCCGGCGCCCTTCAATTGATTGTCGCTCACGGTACCGTCCGGGTATTGCCGATGGCCAATACTTAGCCCGACAAAACACTTACACCGCTTCAACATCACATTGCGGATTGGCAATTCACCCTTAAGAATCCCGACCCACCTCCCGATAATGAATATGAAGTAAACCCTGCGGCGAATTGTGTCCGCAGCGAGTTAATTTTTGAACAGTCTAACAAGCTGAGATCATGAGTTTTACCGGCAATCTCCAAACGGTGGCGTTTCCCGATTTGCTCCAGTTGTTCTCTGCGGGCAAGAAAACCGGCACCGTAACCATCATTCGCGGCAATATCCGCAAAGAGATTGTCTTCAAGGAAGGCAACATCATCAGCGCCAGCTCGCAGGATGCGGAAGAGGACTACCTCGGCCAGATCGTGCTCAAGAGTGGCCGCATCACCAAGACTGACCTGCAGCGCGCCGTCTATATGCACAAGACGTCGGGCAAGAAGATCGGCCAAGTCCTGGTTGAGATGAAACTGCTGAACCGCGAAGAACTCGGCCTCCTTCTCAAACAGCAGGTGGAAGAGATCATCTACAACCTCTTCAGTTGGAAAGAGGGCGAGTTCATTTTTAAGGAAGGCCAGCTGCCCGCCTCACGCGAAGGCCTGGTCGAACTCAATACCATGAACATCATCATGGAAGGCACGCGCCGCATCGACGAGTGGGTCGAAATCCAGAAGGTGATGCCCTCCGACCACCAGATTCTGCGCGTCGCCGGTACGCCGCAGATCAAGTCCGACGAAGTCACCATCTCGCTCGACGAATTCCGCGTCCTGACTTTGATCGACGGCACCCGTACGGTGCAGGACATCCTCTCGCAGTCGCCGCTCGGCGATTTCGCCACCTCGCGCGCCGTCTATAAGCTCCTGCTCGGCAAGCTGGTGGAAGTCGCCGGCGCCAAGGAAGCGGAAGTGGCCGACCCGCGCGAAGAGGACTCGCTCTTCTGGCTGTTGTTGCGCGTCTACGCCGCCGCGTTCAGCACCGTCCAGCGTACGCTCGAAAAGAAACTCGGCACCGAGAACGAGAAGGTGCAGGTGACCCTCGCCAATTTCCGCAAGGGCATCTGGCAGTACTTCAACGGTGTCAGTCACGCCGATTTCCCGACGAATTTCGAAGCCCTCAAACGCGCGCTGGCCAAGACACCGAAGGAAACCCGCACGCTGAAACTGATCAGCGGCTTGAACCAGATTCTCGAAGAACAGCTCGCCTACGTCTACAACTACCTCGGCATCGAAATCCGCAAGCAGGTCGCGGCCGATATCAAGAAGGAAATCGCCCTGCCGCTGGCCGAGCGCCGCGAAATCGACAAGAAGTACGACGTCGGCAACGAACTGTACCGGATCCTGAAGGAAGTGAAAGTGACCAAGGAGGTCCTGTGATGCGCCTGAACCACACGGCCGGGCTGAGCCTGCTCGCCCTCGTGATCTTGCCCTTCACCGGCGCGGCGGCGCAGACCGCTCCCGGCGAGTCCTCGGCGGTTGCCGTGGCGGTGGATATTCTGCTGCTGATCGCCGGGTTGCTCTGCTTCTCGATGTGCATGAAGATTTTCGCCCTGCTGAAAGGCGGGGAATTGTCGCCCGGCTGGCAGTTGCTGTCGGTCTCGTTCCTGATCTTCTCGATCGGCCAGGCCCTCAGCATCTCGCTCGAACTCGACTTCTTGTCGCTGCCCCAGGGCGCCGTCAGTGCGCTGCAGGTGCTGGCCCTGTTTATGATCGTGATGGGCGTCGCCCGCATCAAGAAGAGTTTGACCTAACCCCAATCCGTGAAGGTCTCTATGATGGAATCAGCAAGTCTGGCAGAGCGGATCGAAAAGTGCGAGCGGATTCTCAAGGAGAATTCGAACTCCCAGGTGTTCGCTGCGCTCGCCGACGCTTACCGGGCTAACGGCGATCTCGACCAGGCGTTCCGCGTCTGTCGGCAAGGCCTGCGCGTCCATCCGACTTATGGGCCCGGCCACCTGGTGATGGCTCGCATCAGCTTCGAGCGCAAAATGTTCGATTGGGCCGAACAGGAACTGGCCGAAGCCGTCGCCCTCGACGGCGAAACCCGCGCCACCTCGCAGCTCCGCGTCGAAATCCAGATCGCCAAAGGCAACTTCGGCGAAGCGGAATTGGACATCAAGAAGCTCCGTGCCACCGGCACGAACCCGCTCCTGATTCAGGACCTGCAGCAGCGGCTGGAAAAGGCCAAGAAGGAAGCGCGCCGCCGCCGCAACGAGCAGTCACCGGCCGTCGGCTTTGCCGCCCCGACCTCCTCGCTGCCGCCGTCGCCGCCGACCAAAGTGCAGGAACCGCCGCTGACCTTAAGCCAGATGATGGATTGTGTCAGCGACTTCCCCAATGTCACCAGCCTCGTCTGCGCCAATCACGACGGCACTGCCGTCGATCACCGCGGCGCGCCGGCGCAGTCCCCCGGGGAAATCGCCGCCTTCGGCATCGAAATGTGCCGCAATACGCAGACCGACGGCGCCCGGCAGGTGCTGGGCGAAGCTCAACAAATCGTCGTGGAAACTCAGGACGCCACCATCGTGATCGTGCGCCTCAGCCGGTACGATCTCGTCCTGATGTGTGATAAGGATGTCAACCTGGGCTCGATGCGTCTCAAGCTGGATGAGATCATCGACCGCCTCCGGATTGAATAGAGTTGAGAGGATGCTATGGCTTTGACGATCAGGGATGTTCGGCACTTGGTTCTGTTCCTGCTGATTCTCGCGGCACTGCCGATGCTGGTCTATCCCAATACCCTCGGCTTCGGGATCGGGTTGACCGGTTGGTCTTACGTCGCCGGCGAGCTGCTGTTCTTTCTGGCGGTCAGCATGATCTTCAACCGCGATACCTCGCTCACCCGTGGCGCTGCCGCCGCCGTCTTAATCTGGGCCGGCCGCATCGCCATGTCCGGCGTCTTCTGCCTCTTCTTGATGGGCATGGAGCGCGTGGCGCCGGCCGCCGCCTGGAGCGATGCGTATCTCGAATTTCCGCCGGCCGTCTACCTGTTTACACTCACCGCTCCGTTTGTCTTCAACTCGACCGTGAGGTCCATCATGGCTAAAAAACGCCGCGTCCGCAAGCACACCAGCGAACGCATCATCATCGACGGCGCCGCGCGCGCCACGACGATGACGACGCCGTCCGCCCCGGTGCCGCGCGACTATTCCGTCACCGCCGTGCCGCAACCGCGGCCGACGGCGGAATTCCTCGAACGCACCTTCCAGCACGCCGTCCAGCACGTCGGCGAATATTCCGGCGTCCTCTGCGCCATGCTGATCGACGGGGAAGGCCTGCCGGTTGCCGGCTGGAGCCGCGGCCGCTATGACCAGGAAATGTGGAGCGCACTCGCGCGCAAAATCGTCGACGATGTCAACCGCACCTGCGCCCAGGGCGGCACCGTCCATCCCCAAACCCTCGAGTTCAAAACCGGCCAGGAGCGCTTCTATCTCCAACGCGTTGCCGATATGTGGCTCCTCTCCATCGCTGACGCCGCCTCGGACGAACTCGAAAAAATCCGCGTGCACCAGGCGGTCGATATGGTGCTGCGCCATCTTCAGGATCGTTACAGAAATCTCTATATGAGCGAAGCAGGGAGAAGTTATGCGGGAAGTACTGTCTGAACTGAATAAGACCTCCGGGATCACCGGCAGCATGCTCGTCGGGCACGACGGCATCGTCATCGCCGCCGATCTCAACAGCAAATTCGACAACGAAACCATCGGCGCCCTGGCCGGGTCGATCAGTTCCACCGTGGCCAAGAGCCTCGAACGGCTCCAGCAGACGCCGCTGAAACAACTGACCATCGAAGCGGATGAGGCCAAAATGTTCATCGCGGCCACCCCGGTCGGCTATCTCGTGGTGACCGCCGAACCGCGCGTCAACATCGGTCTCGTTCGTCTCGAAATCAAGAATGCGATCACGCAGATCAGTCTGTAAGGCCATGGCAGGGAGACTCTAGGAGACTCTAATGGTATCAATCAACTACGCGAGCCGGGAAGTTAGCTGCAAGATTGTCTACTACGGCCCCGGCTTGTCGGGCAAGACGACCAACCTGCAATATGTCCACGCCAAGGTGCCGAAAAAAACCCGCGGCGATCTCATCAGTCTGGCCACGGATGCCGATCGCACGCTCTATTTCGACTTTCTCCCGATCAACATCGGCGCCATCAATGGCTTCGCCACCAAGTTCCAGCTCTATACCGTGCCGGGACAAGTCTTCTATAACGCGACCCGCAAGCTCGTGCTCCGCGGCGTCGACGGCGTCGTCTTCGTCGCCGATTCCCAGCGCTCCAAGAAAGACGAGAATATCGAATCGCTGAATAACCTCAAGGAGAACCTCGTCGAATACGGCTACGACCTCAACACCTTGCCGATCGTGCTCCAGTACAACAAGCGCGATTTGCCGGAGGTGATGTCGGTCGCCGAACTGCAGGCCGATCTCAACTGGAACAACCTGCCGTTCTTCGAGGCTTCCGCCGTCAAGGGTGTCGGCGTCTTCGATACGCTGAAACTGATTACCAAGCTGGTGCTCAATAAGGCCAAGAAGGGCGATGACTCGTCCTCCGCCGGCGCCGAGGATGCCGAACCCGCGACCGCCTATCCGGCCGGCCCGCAGTCGTCCGGCCCGCCGTCACCGGCCGCCCCGGAGCCGGAACCGGCGTACGAGCGCGTCGCCGCAACGACCGTCGCGCCCCCCGCGACCGAGACGGTGCCGCGCCGTGTTGCGGTGCAGGCACCGCCCGAAGAGGACGAGTGGGCCATGGCGCGCCCGGCGGCAACCGCCGCTGCGGCAGTGGCGCCCAAGCCGCACAAGCCGACCATCGCGGAAATCGAATCGCATCTGCAGCCGATCGGCAATGACGATTTCAACGCCTTGAAAATGGATAAACCCGCGGCTGCCAAAACTGCCGCGGAAGCGCCTGCGACCGACTACGCCGAAACCTTCGAGGTGCCCAAGGTCGTCGGCATGCAGCGCAGCACCCGCGTGAAAAAGAAAAAGAAAGTATTCTTCCTATTCCGCTGGTTCAGCCGGGATAAGGATTAGTCAGGAGGTCTGAAAGTGGCTGGCGACAAACTCATTGTCTACTGGGACGACACCGAGAAAATCGATGCGGTGATGACCCGGCTTCTGCAAGGTTCGGAAGCGAAGTGCGCCCTTCTGGTCGATAAGGATGGTCATCTTATCGCCCGACACGGCTTCACCCAATCCCTCGACACCACCGCGCTCTCGGCGCTCATGGCGGGCAGCTTTGCCTCCACCGCCGAAATCGCCAAGCTGGTGGGTGAACCGGAATTCTCCGTCCTCTTCCACCAGGGACGCAAAGACCATATTCACATGGGCATCGTCGGCGACCGCTCGATTTTGGCGGTCATCTTCGACGATCGCACCACCATCGGCATGGTTCGGCTCTACGCCAAGGAAGCGGCCGAAGAATTGCAGAAAATCTTCGAAACCGTCCTGCGCAAGGTCAACAGCACCGACCAGGGCCTGTCCGAAGAATTCACCGCCTCGGCGGAAAATAAACTGGAGGATATCTTCCGCGAATAGCTGCGGCCGGAATCGCAGCGGCAGCACCAGGAAGGACTATGCCGAGCTCTAAAGAATTAGGGACAATGCTCGTCGACGCCGGCAAGATCACCGGCGACCAGCTCACCCAGGCCCTCGCCCTGGTGGAGCAGGGCAAGGGCCGCATCGAACAGGTCCTCGTGCAGATCGGCGCTGTGCCGGATGAAGAAGACATCACCAACTTCATCGGCAAACAGCTCAACATCGGCGCGATCCGCCTCTCCGATCTCGAGCTCAATCCCGATATTGTCAAGCTGATCCCCAACGACATTGCCCGCAAGTTCAATGTCATCGCGGTCAGCAAACTCGGCAAAACCCTGGTCGTCGCGATCAGCGATCCTAACAATATCTATGTACTCGATGCGATCAAATTCATCACCGGCTGCACGGTGCAACCGGTTATCTCGCCCGAACCCGCCATCCAGAAGGCGGTCGAGCACTACTATTCCAATTCCTCGCAGTACACCGAAATTCTCAAGGGCCTCGAGGATTCCGAAATCGAGGTCATTACCGCGGGCGACGATGATATCAACGTCATGGAGCTGCAATCGGCGGTGCAGGACAAACCGCTGGTCAAGCTCGTCGACTCGATTATCGCCGAAGCCGTCCGCAAGGGCGCCTCGGATATTCATATCGAAACCTATGAGAAGCGGCTGCGCCTGCGCTACCGCATCGACGGCGATTTGATCGAAATGGCACCCCTCCCGTTCAAGTACCGCGCGGCCATCGTCAGCCGCGTCAAGATCATGGCCGACCTCGATATCTCCGAGCGCCGATTGCCCCAGGACGGACGCATCAAAATCAAGATCAGCGACCGCGCGATTGACCTCCGCGTGTCGGTCCTGCCGACCATCTTCGGCGAAAAAGTCGTGATGCGTATTCTCGACCCGAAAGCCCTGATGCACGATCTCACCCATCTCGGCTTCCCGGAACTCTCGCTCAAGAAATTCGACAAGGCAATTCACCTGCCGTACGGCATTATCCTCGTCACCGGCCCGACCGGTTCCGGTAAGACGACGACCCTGTACTCGGCGCTCAAGGCGATCAACACCGTCGACGTCAACATCATGACCGCCGAAGACCCGGTCGAATTCAACTTCGAAGGCATCAACCAGGTCGCAGTCAAGCCCGATATCGGCCTGACCTTCGCCGCCGCGCTCCGGTCGTTCCTGCGTCAGGACCCGGACATCGTCATGGTCGGCGAAATCCGCGACGGCGAAACCGCCGAAATCGCCATCCGTGCTTCGCTCACCGGGCACCTGGTCTTCAGTACCCTGCACACGAACGATGCGCCCTCGTCGATCAACCGTCTGATCGACATGGGCATTCCCAATTACCTCGTCGCTTCCGCCGCCAAGTTGATCATGGCCCAGCGTATGGTGCGCAAGATCTGTAAGCGCTGTCGCGAAGAGGTCAAGGCGGATGCCGAAGTCCTCCGGCGCCTGGGCGTGCCCGAAGCCGAACTCAAGGGCTTTAAGGTCTATGAGGGCAAAGGCTGCTCCGAATGCAACAACACCGGTCTCGCCGGACGAACCGGCTTATTCGAAGTGATGGAAATCACTCCCGAAGTCGAGCGCCTCATCCTCGAGAATGCGCCGACCCCGGACATTCAGGCCCAGGCCATCAAGGAAGGCATGCATACGCTGCGCATGGCCGGCATCGAAAAAGTTAAACTCGGCGTCACGACCATCGAACAGGTCCTGGGCGAGACGTCATAGCGCCGCTGACACGGAAAGAGATTCAGAACTGAGGATACTGCCATGATTAACCTGCGCGAATTGCTCGAGATCCTGCTCGAACGGAAAGGCTCCGACCTGCACCTGTCGGTCGGCTCGCCGCCCCAGGTCCGCGTCGACGGCCGCCTGATTCCACTCGATATGGACGTGCTGACGCCGGAAACGACCAAGAAGCTGGCCTACAGCATGATGTCCGAAAAGCAGAAACAGCGGTTCGAGGAAAACAACGAACTCGATATGTCGTTCGGCATCGAGAATATGAGCCGCTTCCGCGTCAACGTCTATATGCAGCGCGGCAATATCTCTGTCGCCCTGCGCCAGATTCCGTTCAAAGTGCCGACCTTCGAAGAACTCGGCATCGACAAAACCATCGTCGAATTCGCCAACGTTCCCAAAGGCCTCGTCCTGATCACCGGGCCGACCGGTTCCGGTAAGTCGACGACCCTGGCGGCGCTGATCGACAAGATCAATCGCGAACGCAAGGCGCATATCCTGACCGTCGAAGACCCGATCGAATACCTGCACCGCCACCAAAGTTGTCTGGTCAACCAGCGCGAAGTCGGCGCCGATACCCGCTCCTTCGCGGCGGCGCTCAAGTACGCGCTGCGGCAGGACCCCGACGTTGTCCTGATCGGCGAAATGCGCGACCTCGAGACCGTGTCCGAGGCGCTCAACATTTCCGAAACCGGCCATCTGACCTTTGCCACCTTGCACACCAACTCCTGCGCGGAAACCATCAACCGTGTCATCGACGTCTTCCCGGTCAACCAGCAGGAGCAGATTCGCGTGACGCTCTCGTTCGTGCTGCAAGGTGTCGTGTCGCAGCAGCTGGTGCCGCGCATCGGCGGCGGCCGCGTCCTGGCCACCGAAATCATGGTCTGCACGCCCGCCATCCGCGCCCTGATTCGCGACGACAAGATTCACCAAATCTATAGCATGCTGCAATCCGGCCAGAAGTACGGCATGAAGACAATGAACATGTCGTTGGCCGAACTCTACCTGGCGCGTAAGATCACGATCGGCGAGGCGATGTCCCGTTCGTCCAACGTGCAGGAACTCAACGAAATCCTCTCGCGCGTGCAGACGGTCGCGGAAGTGCATCGTTAACGAAGATAACTGGAGGTTGTTATGCCGGTTTTTGAATACAAAGGCAAGACGGTCACCGGTTCGCAGGTCGAAGGCGAACTGAAAGTCAAAGACCGCGCCGAACTCGATCGCATTCTGCGCCGCAACAAGATCCTGGTCGACAAGGTCTCCAAGAAGCCGTCGCAGATCCAGATCAAGATCGGCTCGGGCATCAAGAAAGTGCACATCTCTCGCTTCACGCGCCAGTTCGCGACCATGATCGGCGCCGGTCTCCCGATGGTGCAGTGCCTGGATATTCTCTCCAAGCAGATGGATTCCCAGGAATTCTGCAAGATCATCGGCGACATCAAGGATGCCGTCTCATCCGGTTCGACGCTCTCGGAGGCGATGGGCAAGCACAAAAAGGTCTTCGACGAACTCTACGTCAACATGGTCGAGGCCGGCGAAATGGGCGGCGCCCTCGACACGATTCTCGTCCGCCTCGCCAACTATCGCGAAAAAGCCGACGCGCTGACTCGCAAGGTCAAGGGCGCTCTGGTCTATCCGGCGATTGTGTCGCTGGTCGCGACCGGCGTGACGATCGCGATGTTGACCTTTATCGTGCCGATCTTCGCCAAGATGTTCGCCAATCTCGGCGCCGAGCTGCCCGGCCCGACCCAGTTCGTGCTCGGCATCTCGCATTTTTTGCAGAACTATTTCCTGGTGATCCTCGGCGCGCTGGTACTGCTCTTCGTCGGCTTTAAAATCATGATGCGCAACGAAGAAGGCCGCTTCCAATTTGATAAGTTTATGCTCAAGACCCCGGTCTTCGGCGACCTGATCCGCAAATCCGCGGTTGCGCGCTTCACCCGCACCCTCGGCACGCTGATCCAGTCCGGCGTCACCATTCTCGACGCCCTCGAAATCACCGCCAAAACCGCGGGTAACAAGGTACTCCAGCGGGCGATCAAGAAATCGGTGCTGTCGATCGCCGAAGGCGATACCATCACCAACCCGCTGAAAGAATCGGGCGTGTTTCCGCCGATGGTGATCCAGATGATCGGCGTCGGTGAAAAAACCGGCGGTCTCGACGAAATGCTGTCCAAGATCGCCGACTTCTACGATGAGGAAGTTGATGCAGCCGTCAGCGCCCTGACCTCGATGATCGAACCGATCATCATCGTCTTTATGGGTATCGTGATCGGCGGCATCCTGATCGCCATGTACTTGCCGATGTTCGACATTATTGGCAAGATCAACTAAGCGTCCGTTCGGCAGACAACCTTCGACAGAGGCCACCTCCGCTTGAGCGGAGGTGGCTTCTTCATGACGATGAAACAGCGTAAGAAAAAGCTCAAGGAAGAGTTGCGCAGCTTCTGGTTTATCCCGCTGCGCCTCTCGATCTTCCTGCTGCTCTTCGGCGCCGTCGTCCTCAACGAAAGCACCCAGCGCCAGAATTTCTGGCCGTTCCTGCTTTACTCGCTGGCGACGCTGCTGTTCCTGCTCGTCATCGAGATCGACGCCCGCTTCTTCCGCCCCGGCTTCCTGCGGACAATCATTTTCGTTCACTTCGCCTTCGAACTGCTCGCCGAGGGCGCCATTATCCAGAGCGCCGGCCAGTTGACGGTGCAGTACTCCATCCTGTTCCTGCTCACCATCGTCTCGGCCAGCCTGATCTACAAGCTCGTCGGGACGATCACCATCGCCACCCTGGCGTCGCTGACCTACGCCTTCACCTCCAGTCTCAATCGACTCTTTGAGAAAGGCGAGGCCATCTCCTTCGACACCTTCCGCATCACCGTGCAGGGCAATGACGACGTCTTCTACGCGATCTTCATCCACGTCTGCACCTTCTACCTGGTCGCCTTTATCTCCGGCTTCCTCGCGCAGAAACTTCGCGCCAAGGAAGGCGAACTGACGCACGCCTCGGAAGAACTCGAGCGCGTTCAGCTCGATACCGACGACATTCTGCAAAATCTCCATTCCGGTCTCGTCACCGTCGATGCCGCCGGCCGCATCGTCTATTTCAACCGCGCCGCCGAGAATATCCTCGGCTATCGCGGCATCGATGTGAAAGGGAAGAGCTTTCTGGAGGTCTTCAATCACTCCATGCCCGACTTTTGCGAGCGCGTGCTTTCGGTACTCAAGCTGGCCAAGCCGAATGTGCGCACCGAGGTGGAAATCGTCGGCAAGAATGGCCGACGCCTGCCGCTCGGCCTCTCCGCCTCGATCCTCGGCGATGAACGCATCGGCCTCCGCGGCGTCGTCGCCGTCTTCCAGGACCTCACCGCCGCCAAGGAGATGGAACAAGCGCTGATCAAGGCGGACCGCCTCGCCGCCGTCGGTGAACTCTCGGCCCGCATCGCCCACGAAATTCGTAACCCGCTGGCCTCGATCTCCGGCTCGGTGGAAGTCCTCAAGAACGAAATCGCCTTGCAGGACGACAACGCCCGCCTGATGCAGTTGATCGTGAAAGAATCGGAGCGACTGTCGCGAATACTCAACGATTTCCTCAGCTACGCCCGCACCGGTCCCGGTCGCTCGGCCAAGATCGAAATTGTCTCGGTCGCCGGCGAGGTCGTCGAACTGCTGCGTCATGACCCGCGCGTGCCGGCCGGCGTCAAGTTCGAATTCGTCACCGCGCAACCGACCGACTACGTCATCGGCGACGAAGATCAGATCCGCCAGGTCTTGCTCAATATCCTGACCAATGCCGTCGATGCCGTCGCCCCCGATGACGGCCGCATCATCGTGAAAATCGGCCTCCACGCCGAGCGGGTGGAATTTCCCGCTGGCGACTGGCTCAGCCTCGTCATCACCGACAACGGCTGCGGTATCAGCCACGACGTCAAAGACAAACTCTTTGAACCGTTTTTTTCCCGCAAGAAGGGCGGCACCGGTCTTGGCTTGGCGATCGTCAAACGCTGCGTCGACAACATGAAAGGCCACATCGAAATCGAATCGGCGCCCGGCGCCGGTGCCAAGTTCATCCTCTATCTCCGCCGCTACCAGCTGGCCCGCGACGAAGACCTCGCCGCACCCGCTCCCGCCGAGACTCGCGCCACCGCCCTGCGATCATAGCAATTCAACTTCTTCTCGGTAGGTTAGACATTCCTGTCTGACACTCTTCGCCGCACCCAGAATCCGACAGACAAGAATGTCTATCCTACGGCATGAGCCCCGG